>ERZ773241.3322-NODE-3322-length-11170-cov-2.754836_pt1 | contig 11170 bp, 10 predicted proteins | sample MGYA00580989_ERZ773241 | MGnify/ENA primary metagenome ERZ773241 (study PRJEB29015, sample SAMEA2737804) | human gut metagenome | biome: human gut; feature: human-associated habitat; material: faeces | place: China | collected 2012 ...
GTTTCCGTGCGGGAAATTGACGGAACCGACTGTGTTGTGATTTATCAGAACACTGATGCAGAAATGAGGAAAGAATGAAGCAAACCATTTTGATTCGTGATGTACAATTGGTGCAGGGCGGCATTTCGCCCCGTTGTGACATGCTGATTCAGGACGGCGTGATCGCAAAACTGGGAAAAGATCTGAACGAATCTGCCCACTTTGTCATTGACGGCTCCCGCCTGACAGCACTGCCGGGGCTGTTTGATATGCATGTGCATCTGCGTGACCCCGGGCAGACACATAAAGAGGACATCTTCACCGGTTCCGCAGCGGCACTGGCTGGCGGCATCACCGGCGTGGCATGCATGCCGAATACCTCGCCGGCAATCGACAGCGTAGACACTGTCCGCTATATCTGTGAAAAAGCAGCTTATACCGGCGTGGAGATTCACCCCGTGGGCTGCATTACCAAGGGGCTGAAAGGCGAGGAAATGTGCGACTATGCGGCGTTGAAAGATGCCGGCATCTGTGCCATTTCCGACGACGGCAGACCGGTAGAGTGTGCAGAAACCATGCGGCAGGCTTTGATTCAGGGCGATGCACTGGGGCTGCCGGTTATTTCTCATTGTGAAGATCTGTCCATTATCAACGGCGGCATTGTGAACCGCGGCGTGGCTTCGGAAACGCTGGGTGTCAGAGGCATGGATCGGGCTTCGGAAGACTATATCACCGCACGGGAGATCATTCTGGCGGCTTCTGCCAATGTGCCGATTCATATCGCTCACGTCAGCACTTACGGCAGCGTGGAAATCATTCGTCACGCCAAAGCACAGGGTGTCAAGGTGACCTGTGAAACCTGTCCGCACTATTTCCTGATGACAGAGGAAGCGGTGCTCTGCGGTGATGCGGATTACCGTATGAATCCGCCTCTCCGGACGGAAAAAGACCGTAAGGCAGTGCTGGAGGGACTTCTGGACGGCACGATCGACTGTATCGTTACCGACCATGCACCCCATGCTCCGTCGGAAAAGGCGGATTTCCGTTACGCTCCCAACGGCGTGATCGGCATGGAAACCTCGCTGGCAGCTTCGCTGAAATTGGTGCATGCCGGTCTGATGACCCTGCCGCAGCTGGTACAGAAAATGGCAGAGAATCCCCGCAAGATTCTGGGCTTGCCGCAGCATCAGCTGGCAGTAGGTGAGCCGGCAGATCTGACGCTGGTAGATCTGGATTATCACTGGACAGTGGATCCGGAAAAAATGCACTCCAAAGCGAAAAATGTGATCTGGAAGGGCAAAACACTGGTGGGCAAACCGGTGTGCACCATCACAGACGGCATCATTCGCTATCAGGATACAGAGTATTTAGAAGAAAGGAACCGATGCAATGGCTTTTGATAGACTTATCAAACGAATTGACGAACTGCACAATCCGTCCGTAGCCGGACTGGATCCGCGTCTGGAGTACGTGCCGCAGTTCATACAAGATGCCAGCTTTGTGAAGCTGGGACATACACTGGAGGCAGCTGCTGATGCAATTCTCCAGTTCAACAAGGCGTTGATCGATGCCCTGTACGATGTGGTTCCGGCGATCAAGCCGCAGGCTGCGTACTATGAAATGTACGGCTGGGCAGGTGTCCGCACACTGGCGGAAACCATTCGCTATGCACAGAGCAAGGGCATGTTCGTCATGACAGACGGCAAACGCAATGACATTGGTGCGACCATGACTGCATATGCCACCGCACATCTGGGAAAAGTAGATGTGGACGGCGTGGAACTGGAACCCTTTGGAGCAGATGCACTGACAGTCAACGGCTATCTGGGAACAGACGGCATTCAGCCGCTGCTGGACGTTTGCGAAAAATATGACAAGGGCATTTTCGTGCTGGCAAAGACCTCGAATCCGTCCAGCGGAGAACTGCAGGACAAACTGATCGATGGCAAGCCGGTCTATGAGATCATGGGCGAAATGTGCGAAAACTGGGGCAGCAGGCAGATCGGTGCCTATGGCTATTCCGCAGTGGGTGCTGTGGTAGGTGCGACCTATCCGGAACAGCTGGCGGAACTCCGGAAAAAGCTGCCGCATACGCTGTTCCTGGTGCCGGGATACGGTGCACAGGGCGGCGGTGCACAGGGCGTTGCCGGTGCATTTGATGAAAACGGCAGAGGTGCGATTGTCAACTCCTCCCGTGCCATTATGTGTGCATGGAAGAAGGAAGAAAACTGTCCGGAAACGGCTTTTGCAGAAGCTGCCAGAAGAGAAGCAATCCGTATGCGTGATGATATTACCGCATATTTATAATTTTTCAGGGCAACGCCGGTGCATTGCAAGGTGCATCGCAGGCTCTTAGATCGGAAAGGACTGGTGTCATGTCATTATTGGAACGAGGCGATAACGCCTATCTGCTTCTGGCAGACGGAACGATTTTTGAAGGTTTGCATTTTGGTGTCAAGGGAACGGCAATCGGTGAGGTAGTCTTTACCACCGGTATGACTGCTTATCAGGAAACACTGACCGACCCCAGCTATTATGGGCAGCTGGTCACACAGACATTTCCGCTGATCGGCAACTATGGTGTCAATGCAGCAGACAGCGAATCTGCACGTTCTTATATCCACGGTTACATTGTGCGGGAATGGTGCAACACCCCGTCGAACTTCCGCATGGAAGGGGATATTGACGGATTCCTGAAAGAACAGAACATTGTGGGCATCTACAACATCGATACCCGTAAGCTGACCCGTATCATTCGGGAAGTCGGCGTTATGAACGGCGTGATTACAACAGAAGATGTTTACGCCAAGAAAGAAGAGCTGCTGGAACAGGTTCGGAACTACACCATTCAGAATGCAATTCTCAGCGTGACCGGCGACGAGCCGAGAACTTATCGTGAGGGAACACCGAAGTATAAGGTTGCTCTGTATGATTTCGGTTACAAACGCAATATCCGGAACGAACTGGTAAAACGCGGCTGTGAAGTCGTAGTTCTGCCGGCAGCCACTAGTGCAGAAGAATTAAAGGCGATGCACGTAGACGGCATCATGCTTTCCAATGGACCGGGGGATCCGTCCGAAAATCAGGCGATCATCGACAATGTGGGCGAGATCGCAAAGCTGGGCATTCCGATCTTCGGCATCTGTCTGGGACACCAGCTGCTGGCACTGTCGCAGGGATGTCGGACAGAAAAGCTGAAGTACGGTCACCGCGGTGCCAACCAGCCGGTTATCGACCTGAACAGTCACCGGACTTATGTCACCAGCCAGAACCACGGTTATGCAGTTGTAGGAGAAAGTCTGGATCCGGAAGTGGGAACCGTTTCTCATATCAACGCCAATGATAAAACCTGTGAGGGAATTCGTTATCACAAGATCAATGCCTTTACGGTGCAGTTCCATCCGGAAGCACACGGCGGACCGCTGGATACCGCATATTTGTTTGACGAATTCGTTGCTGTGATGGAAAAGGAGAAGAAGTAAGTTATGCCATTGAGAAGTGATATTAAAAAGGTTCTCGTGATCGGTTCCGGTCCGATCATCATCGGACAGGCTGCGGAGTTCGACTATGCAGGAACACAGGCTTGCCGTGCACTGAAACAGGAAGGTCTGGAAGTTGTCCTCATCAACTCCAATCCGGCAACGATCATGACAGATAAGGCGATGGCGGATAAGGTCTATATCGAACCGCTGACGCTGGACGTGGTAAAGCGGATCATTCGGATCGAAAAGCCGGACAGCCTGCTGTCTACCATGGGTGGTCAGACTGGTCTGACCTTGTCCATGCAGCTGGCGGAAGAAGGCTTTCTGGAAGCCAACGGTGTCAAGTTGTTGGGTGCTGACCCGCTGACCATTCATAAGGCAGAAGACCGTCAGGCATTCAAGGATACCATGGAAAAGATCAACCAGCCCTGTATCCCGTCAAAGGTCGTAGAAACCATTGAAGATGCCGTAGATTTTGCCAAGACCATCGGCTATCCGGTTATCGTGCGTCCGGCATTCACACTGGGCGGCACAGGCGGCGGTATCGCAGACAATGAAGAAATGCTCCGCGACATCACCAAGAATGGTCTGCGTCTTTCTCCGATCACACAGGTTCTGATCGAAAAGTGCATCAGCGGCTGGAAAGAAATCGAGTTTGAGGTGATCCGTGACCGCAAGGGCAACGTCATCACCGTCTGCTCCATGGAAAACTTCGATCCGGTCGGCGTACACACCGGCGATAGTATCGTTATCACACCGGCGATAGTATCGTTATCGCCCCGACTGTAACTCTGACAGATCGGGAATACCAGATGCTGCGTACCGCTGCGATCAATATTATTTCCGAACTGAAGGTAGAGGGCGGCTGTAACTGTCAGTTTGCACTGCACCCCACCAGCATGGAATATGCAGTCATTGAAGTAAACCCCCGTGTATCCCGTTCTTCTGCACTGGCTTCCAAGGCGACCGGTTACCCGATCGCAAAGGTTGCCGCAAGAATCGCGATCGGCTACACACTGGACGAAATTGTCAATCAGGTTACCGGCAAGACCTACGCCTGCTTCGAGCCGGCTCTGGACTACGTCGTTGTCAAGTATCCGAAGTGGGCATTTGATAAGTTTGTCTACGCAAAGCGCACACTGGGCACCCAGATGAAAGCGACCGGTGAAGTCATGGCAATCGGTACCAGCTTCGAAGAAGCCATTATGAAGGCTGTTCGTTCGACAGAACTGGGCGTAGATTCCATGAACATGAAGAAGTATGAAAAGATGCCTCTGGAAGAAATTATGGAGCGGCTGCAGGTCGTAGACGATGAGCGTGCATTCCAGCTGTATGAGGCAATGAAGCGTGGCAAGACGGTAGAAGAACTGCATGAACTGACCATGGTAGACTGCTGGTTCCTGAACAAGCTGATGAACCTGATCGAACTGGAACGGGAAATGGCTGCCAAGCCGCTGACCGAAGATCTGTACCTGCTGGCAAAGCAGTACGGCTATCTGGACGCGACCATTGAACGTATTTCCGGCAAGAAGTGCCCGATGCACCGCCATGCTGTATATAAAATGGTAGATACCTGTGCAGGCGAATTCAAGGCAGAAACGCCGTATTTCTACTCCACCTATGATGACGAGAACGAAGCGGAAGAATTCATTGAACGTCAGCACAGCGACAAGAAAAAGATTATCGTATTCGGTTCCGGTCCGATCCGTATCGGTCAGGGTATCGAGTTCGACTACTGTTCTGTACACTGCGTATGGACTCTGAAAGAAATGGGCTGTGAAGCGATCATCTGCAACAACAATCCGGAAACCGTTTCCACCGACTTCGACACCGGCGACCGTCTGTATTTCGACCCGCTGACAAAGGAAGACGTTGCCAATATCATCAACACCGAAAAGCCTTACGGCGTTGTGGTACAGTTTGGCGGACAGACTGCCATTAAGCTGACACGGTATCTGGCAGATATAGGTGTTAATATTCTGGGTACTTCCGCAGACGATATTGACGCAGCCGAAGACAGAGAGCGTTTTGACGAACTGCTGGGCAGATGCGGCATTCCGCGTCCGGCTGGTGAAACCGTCATGACGACTGAGGAAGCCCTCAAGGCTGCCAACGATCTGGGCTATCCGGTTCTGATGCGTCCGTCTTACGTACTGGGCGGTCAGAATATGATCATCGCACATTCGGACAAGGATATTGAAGAATATATGGCGATCATCACTAGCCATATGATTGAAAATCCGGTGCTGATCGATAAATATATGATGGGTACAGAAGTCGAAGTTGACGCGATCTGCGACGGCAAGGACTTCCTGATTCCGGGTATCATGGAGCACGTAGAGCGTGCCGGTGTCCACTCCGGTGACTCTGCATGCTCGATTCCTCCGTACTCGCTGGATCCGGCCTTGGTCGAAGAAGTTAAGCGCCAGACCCGCGAAATGGCTCGTGCTTTAAACGTCGTCGGTCTGATGAATGTTCAGTTCGCGATTCAGCACGCATTCTCCGATCATCCGGAAATCTTCGTGCTCGAAGTCAATCCGCGTGCTTCCAGAACCGTTCCGTTTGTTTCTAAGTCCACCGGGCAGCAGCTCGCGAAGATTGCCGCCCGCTGCATGGTCGGCCAGAGCCTGGAAGATCAGAAGCAGCCGGTTGAAGTGGATCTCGATCACTACAGCGTTAAGGAAGCTGTTTTCCCGTTTGCTAAGTTCTTGGGCGTTGACCCGGTGCTCGGACCGGAAATGCGTTCCACCGGCGAGGTCATGGGCTTCGACCGTGACTTCCCGCACGCCTTCGCCAAGAGCCAGCTCGCCGCCTACGACGGTGGCCTGCCGACCCACGGCAACGTGTTCATCTCCGTGAACGACACCGACAAGCGTCAGCTGCCGTTGTTCGCTGCGCGACTGGTGGAGCTTGGATTCAACATCTGGGCCACCGAAGGCACCGCATCCGTGCTTCGTCGTTACGGCATCGAGTCCAAGATCGTCGACAAGATCAGCGTGCGTATGGATTCCAATCCGGACGATCCGATCACTACCTACCATGCGGAGGGCAGCGTCGGCAAGAACGTCGTTCAGCTGATCGAAGAGGGTGCCATTGATCTGATTCTCAACACGCCGAATTCTCGTGGCTCCCGTTCCGACGGTTACGCCATCCGTTCGGCCGCTATTGCCGCGGATTTGCCTCAGTTCACCACCATGACGGAATTCTCCGCCGTGTTGATGGCCATCGAGGCCGTGCGTAATAATGATTATCAGATCATGAGCATTCAGGAGCATTCGAAGCAGCTGTTCGAATTGGAGCGACGGGAGTTCTGATGACTACACTCAGCAGTGAGGAATTGCAGGCACAACGTTCGGATTTCGGTCTGCGACTGAGCAATTCCATGGCCCAATATGGTCCGCTATGCGTGGGAATCGATCCACACAGGCAGCTTCTTACTGACTGGGGCTACAACGTAGACGCATTGGGTGCCGAACTATACTCCATGCGTATGTTGCAGGCAGCTAATGGGCGAGCGGCAGCTGTCAAATTCCAGTTCTCCATGTTCGAGCGCTACGGTTCGAAAGGTATCGCAGCGCTCGAGCGGGTACTGTACGCAGCCCGTCAAATGGGTATCATCACCATCGTTGATTGCCTGCATGGAGGCTTGCCGACTACGGTGTCCGCATTCGCCGATGTCTATTTCAAGCCGAGATCTCCGTTGCTTGCCGACGCCATCACTTTGCTGCCATATTATGGCGCACGCTCGTTGGGCGGTGTCATTAACGATGCCCTTAACAACGGTCGAGGTGTATTCATTGCATCGCTGACCTCGAACCAAGAGGGTGCCAGCCTGCAGACCGCCATTCGTCAGGCAGGCGAGTACAAGGGCAGAACAGTGGCGTACGGCATTGCCAGCACGGCTCAGAAGTTCAATAAGGGCAATGACGGTATGGGTTCCGTTGGTTTGATCATTGGTGCCACCATCGGTCAGTGGATCAACGATTCCGGTGTCGATCCGGCCAAGTTCACCGGTCCTATTCTGTCTCCGGGCTATGGATGGCAGGGGGCCGAAACCCGCGATCTCAAGACGGTGTTCAAAGGCACGAAAGGCAATGTGCTCGTCACCGTGTCTCGTTTCATCGCCACGCATGGTCCGGATATTTCCAGTTTGGCCGCGGCTACGGAATCCGTGGCGCTCGATATTCGCCAAGCGCTCATCGAGGCCCAGAACGAAGTCGATGATGAGATTTTGGATGATGAAGAAGACGAGTAAATCATCGTCGATTTGTCAACAATAATTTCTTCTTGTAAATATCTTCAGCAACTAATACAGAGTGAGGAAGCAATGACCGACTCCCAGCATGGTCGTTTGATCGTCCTTTGCGGACCGGCAGGTGTAGGCAAAGGCACTGTTCTTGGGCGCGTGCGCGAGCAGCATCCGGAAATCTGGCTGTCGGTATCCGCAACCACACGGCAGCCTCGTCCAGGTGAAGTGGATGGCGTGAACTATTTCTTCATGCCCGAACAGGAGTTTCTCGACAAGGAAGCTGCCGGTGAGTTCTTGGAAACCGCCGACGTGTTTGGTCTCGCACATTACGGCACTCCCGTGAAACCTGTCGTGGAACATCTTGAGCGAAATATTCCAGTCATTCTGGAAATCGATATTCAAGGTGCTCGCAGTGTCAAGCAGCGTGCGGGGGAGCTGGGCATCGAGGTAATGACCGTGTTCATCGCGCCGCCGTCATTTGAAGAACTGGAACGACGCTTGATCGGGCGCGGCACTGAAACCCCGGAACAGCAGGCGAAACGTTTGGAAACCGCGAAAATCGAGCTTGCCGCGGAATCGGAATTCGACAAAGTCATCGTCAATAATGTTGTGGATGAGGCAGCAGATGAACTGTGGAACCTTATCGCAACGGAATTCGATTTGTAATCATAATAATTACAAGGATTGCAATATGCGCTCGAACATATCGGGCGCATATTTTTATATAAAAGAAGCCAAGTATGAAATAAAAATGAGGATTGCGCAACATATTAACTGCACAATCCTCATTATGTTATTTAATATTCGCTAGGATCAGGCGAGACCGGAAAGCTTGTTGATCAGCTCCGGATCGCGCGTGGCACCCTTATCCGCGGAACGGGCGAAGGCCGCGTAGGCCTTCAGCGCCTGGGAGACCTTGCGGTCGCGGTGCGCCACATAGCCGTCGCCGGCTTCGAGTTCGGTGCGGCGCTGGGCTAGCTCTTCGTCGGAAAGCTCGACGTTCACCGTACGGTTCGGGATATCAATGTTAATGATGTCGCCGTTCTTGATCAGGGCAATCGGGCCCTTGTTTGCCGCCTCGGGAGCGATATGGCCAATGGCCAGACCGGAGGAGCCGCCGGAATAGCGGCCGTCGGTCAGCATGGCGACCTGCTTGCCGATACCCTTGCCCTTGACGAACGACGTTGGGTACAGCATCTCCTGCATGCCAGGGCCGCCCTTCGGGCCCTCGTAACGGATGACCAGCGCCATACCGGGCTTCAGAGTGTCGTTGAGGATGACCTCGATGGCCTGTTCCTGGGATTCGACGACCAGTGCCGGTCCACGGAAGGTCCAAATCTCCTTCGGCACACCGGCGGTCTTCACCACGCAGCCGTCAGGGGCGAGGTTGCCACGCAGCACGGCCAGACCGCCTTCGGTGACGGCCGGATGATCGATGTCGTGAATCGCGCCGTTCACACGGTCGCGGTCGAGGGAGTCGAACAGCGTGGTATGCGTCCACGGATCAGGGGACACGATGTGACCCGGGGCCGCCAGATACATCTGCTTGGCTTCCTCGGTGCAGGTATCACGCATGATGTCCCAGTCGTTGAGTTTGTCCTCAAGCGTCTTGTAATCGATGGAATGCACGTCGCGGTGCAGCTTGCCGGCACGGTCGAGCTCGCCGAGAATGCCAGTGATGCCACCGGCGCGATGCACGTCGGAGATCTCCCATTCGCCGGACGGCGAAGCCTTGCAGATGCAGGGCACGGTGTGGGAGATGCGCTCGATGTCGTCAAGCGTGAAGTCCACGTCGGCGGACTGCGCCATGGCGAGGATATGCAGCACTGTATTGGTGGAGCCACCCATGGCCACATCCATGGTCATGGCGTTCTCGAACGCTTCCTTGGTGGCGATGGAACGCGGGAGCACAGTCTCGTCATCATCGTCGTAATACTGCTTGGCGATCTTGACGATCTGCTCGGCGGCGCGCTTGAACAAATCCTTGCGGTAGGAGTGCGAAGCCAGAATGGTGCCATTGCCTGGCAGGGCCAGGCCGATGGCCTCGGTCAAGCAGTTCATCGAATTCGCGGTGAACATGCCGGCGCAGGAACCACAGGTCGGGCAGACGGTCTTCTCATAGGCGAGCAGATCCTCTTCGTTCAGATTGTCGTCGGCGGAGGCATACATCACGTCGATCAGATCGGTGTTCTTCTTCACGGTTCCGTCGGGAAGTACCGTGGTGCCGGCCTCCATCGGACCGCCGGAGACGAAGACGGTCGGGATGTTCAGACGCAGAGCGGCCATCAGCATGCCCGGCACGACCTTGTCACAGTTCGGGATGCAGATCAGGGCGTCGGCACAGTGCGCGTTCACCTGATATTCCACGGTGTCGGCGATGATGTCACGGCTCGGCAGGGAGTACAGCATGCCGGTGTGTCCCATGGCGATGCCGTCGTCAACGGCCATCGTGTTGAACTCACGCGGAATGCCGCCAGCTTCCTTGATGGCCTCGGAGATCAGTCGACCAACCTTGTTCAGGTGCACGTGGCCGGGCAGGAACTCATCGAAGGAATTGGCAATGGCGATGATCGGCTTGCCGAAATCCTTACCGTCCACGCCAGCGGCACGGTAGAGGGCGCGTGCGCCCGCGAATACTCGTCCATTCATCAGTTTTGCAGATCGCATTTCCATGTTCTCTATTGTGGTGGTTAAGCGGGACACGGTTTTGTCAAGAGTCACTATGTGGAATTCCCAGAAGCGTTATATTCGCGAGCATTGCCGAAGATGCTTGCGCTTGCCGAAAACATGAGAGAAAGGGCTTGAATCAGGTCCAGTGGCGGCCCTATACTTAAGACTTTGGAAAAGAAGCTTTTGGCTTATCTGATGATTGGGAGATAATCAATATGGCATTCGGCACTCAGCCAACCCCGACCGGTCTTGCGGAACCGCCGATCGATGACTTGATGGAGCATGCGGACTCCAAGTACGCTCTTGCTATTTTCGCAGCCAAGCGTGCTCGCCAGATCAATTCCTATTTCACCCAGCTCAACGAGGGCCTGCTGCAGAACGTCGGCCCGCTGGTCGAATACCAGAACCAGGAGAAGCCGCTGTCGATCGCTTTCCGCGAGATCGACGAGGGCCTGCTGGAGGAGACTCTGGGCGAGGATGATCTGAGCGAAGGCAACTGATTCGTCTGAATCCGTCCGGTTCGCTGTACGCGGTATTTGCTTTTTCTGGGGCGACACTCTTGCCCTTGACGGCGGTGACGTGTACAACTGAGCGTCAGGAGCGAACGACTTGGGGCTCGCGCCGACCGAAGGTCTGGCACGGGCCCTTTTCGTAGCCTGTTCAGGTCCTGCAACAACAGAATGAACCAACGTATCATTGTGCCTTATCCGCAAAAGGCGGGTAGGGCGATAAGTCCGAAAGAGGGATGATATGACCAATCAGGAGCGCAAGCTTATCTCGGCCGAATCTG
>ERZ773241.3334-NODE-3334-length-11136-cov-3.927173_pt1 | contig 11136 bp, 9 predicted proteins | sample MGYA00580989_ERZ773241 | MGnify/ENA primary metagenome ERZ773241 (study PRJEB29015, sample SAMEA2737804) | human gut metagenome | biome: human gut; feature: human-associated habitat; material: faeces | place: China | collected 2012 ...
CCCCGCAAATCAAAATATAATAAATTGATGAAAAAGAAGTTGCTGTAATGGAAAAAATAATCATAATAATTGCAACAATTAAAATAATCAAAGTATTAAACAGATTCCTTTCCAAATTCTTTAACATTCGAATACCTGCAGTAAGTATTAAATAAACCACGCAAACTTGAATGCCTTTAAAAGCACAGGTAATATAATGTAGACTTAAAAATTGATTAAAAAATAATGAAATACAATAAATTACAATGAAAGAAGGAATACATACTGCAAGGGTTGCAGCAGTAGCTCCGTAAAATCCTGCAACATGATATCCAATATAGGTGGCGCTGTTAACTGCCATAGGACCGGGCGTGGATTCAGCAATTGCAATCATATTAAGAAAATCATCTTTTTCAATCCATTTCTTCTTATATATAAACTCACTTTCCAAAAGGGCCACCATAGCGTAACCACCGCCAAAGGTAAAGGCACCGATTTTTAGAAAGGTCAAAAACAAAGTAAGAGTTTTATCAAAATTAGAATGTTTCATAAAACCTCCGAAATAAAAAATCCATTAAAATATTTAATAAAAATTTTTGCAATTAACATCAAGATATTAATTACTACTTAATTCAAAACACCATAAGTATACCATACATAAAAATAGGAGCAAACAAGTTTGAAATAAAAAAAAAATAAAAAATTAGCACTCACCTCTTGACAGTGCTAACAAAAAGGACTATAACATAGTCAGAACGAAGGAAGAGATAAAGATTTAAAGAAATAATTAAAGATTCAAGCTTTAAAATCTAAATCAAATTCGTTAGTTCAGATAATCAACACCTCGGATTTCTCCGATAGTGCAATTACAAAATTTATATCTATTAGACGAAAGGAGATATGACTTATGATGATGCCTAGTATTTTTGGAGAAAACTTATTTGATGATTTTATGGACGATTTTTCATTTCCTACATTACCTGATGTAGACAAGGAATTGTATGGAAAACATGCAAAGAACCTAATGAAAACTGATGTTAAGGAAACTGATGACGTATATCAGGTTGCAGTTGATCTTCCGGGATTTAAGAAGGACGAAATCAAGATTAAACTTGAAAATGGTACATTAACAATTAATGCAGCCAAAGGTCTTGACAAGGATGAAAAGGACAAGGAAGGTAAGTATGTAAGACGTGAACGTTATGCAGGAAGTATGAGCAGAAGCTTTTATGTTGGTGAACATGTTACAGCAGAACAGGTTCATCCAAAGTATGAGAATGGTATTTTAACATTCGAAATACCTAAGAACAAAGAACCAATCGAAGAAAAAGAAAAGTTCATTGCTATTGAAGGATAACATCTTAACAAAATAAAGAAATCCCCATATCGACTTAGTGTTGGCATGGGGATTTTTCTGTGTTATAATTAGCTACAAATAATTATAATTATGTTAGTATGATTCTAAAAAAATATGTAGAAATTGGGAAAATAGTGTGTTAGAAGCATGGAGGTGAAAAATGAGTCAATTTAGGAATATTGTTAAAAAAGCAGTAGTTATAGGACTTTGCATTTGCACTTTTTCTGTTCAGGTAAGCGGTGCTACACCATGGTCATCAGCCAATGGAATTTTTTATGATGGAAATGGCAATGAAATAAAAGGTGCAATAGCTAAAGGAATTGATGTAAGTTATCACAACGGTGACATTGATTGGGCAAAGGTTAAGGCGGCAGGGATTAGTTTTGCTTTGCTTAGATGTGGATATGGAAATGATGAAAGAAATCAGGATGACATAAAGTTTGTGCAGAATGTAAAAGGTTGTGAGGACAATGGCATTCAATATGGAGTTTATTTGTATTCATATGCAGTTGACAATGACAAAGAAAAGACTTTAGGAGATATGGCTAGAAGTGAGGCAGAACACGTTCTTAGAATGATTGAAGAAGCCGGAGCTAAACCTACAATGCCTGTTTATTACGATATAGAGGACAAATCTCAGGTTGGAATGACTACTAAGCAGTATGGGGATATGGCTGAAATTTTTTGCAATATTGTAAAAAATGCCGGCTATAAGGTTGGTGTTTATTCTAACTATTATTGGTGGACCAATAGACTTACTGATTCAAGATTTGATAATTGGGGAAAATGGGTTGCAAGATATAATAACACAAGTGAGTACAACAAAGAATATGATATTTGGCAATATACTGAGTCAGGCACGGTAGATGGCGTGGGAAGTGGAATGGATGTTAATATTTTGCTTTCAAGACCTTGCAGTATTACAGGACATCAGTATGAATTTTATCAATTAGTGTCAAAATCAACAACCACAATAAATGGAAAAGCTACATATAAATGTAAAACCTGTGGTCACATTAAAACAACAGACATAGCAAAAATTAGTCAGATAACAATTTCAAAAACAAAATATGAATATACAGGAAAAGCCTTTAAACCTACAGTTACAGTAAAAGACAGCAACGGGCAGGTAATTTCAACTCAGAATTATAATATAATATATTCATCTAACAAAAAGGTTGGAAATGGCACTGTAAAGATTGTTTTTAAAGGCAATTATAGTGGCACGATTACAAAAATATTTAAAATAGTTCCAAAGAAAGTAAGTCTTACAAAGGCAACCAATATTAAAGGCAAAAAAGTCAAATTGGGTTGGAAAAAGGTATCGGGAATATCCGGTTACGAAATCCAGTATGGCATAAATAAGTCTTTTAAGAAGGCAAAGACAACAACAGCCAAGTCTTCTTTGAAAACAAAAACAATTAAAAAACTTAAAAATAAAAAGAAATATTATTTCAGAATGAGAGCTTATAAAAAAGTATCTGGAACGAAAGTTTATGGAGTGTATAGTTCAAAGAAAACAGTTAAAATTACAAAGTAATTATTAAAGCCGGTGCAGAAACATGTTTAAAATTAGACGCGATATTAATTGATAATGTTGATATTTTTGTTATAATTAAATAAGCGGGAATTAAATTTTTGAACGGGAATCAAAGATTTTTTAGACGGAGGAATTATAATGGAAATTAAAGAAATTTTAAGCAAGGTAGATCATACATTATTAAAACCTGAATCTACTTGGGAGCAGATTAAGGAGATTTGTGATGACGGAATCAAATATGAAACAGCATCAGTTTGTATTCCACCATCATTTGTAAAACAGGCTGCTGATTATGTGGACGGCAAGATTGCAATCTGTACAGTTATTGGTTTCCCTAATGGATACAATACTACAGAAATCAAATGTGCAGAAGCAGCACAGGCAGTTAAAGAAGGCGCAGCGGAAATCGATATGGTTATTAATATTGGATGGGCTAAAGAAGGAAGATGGGATGACATTTTCTGCGAGATCAACAAGATAAAAGAAGCTTGTGACGGCAGATTACTTAAGGTAATCGTTGAAACTTGTTTATTAACTGATGAAGAAATCGCTAAGGTTGCTAATGTAGTATCAATGTCAAAGGCAGATTTCATTAAGACTTCAACAGGTTTCTCAACAGAGGGAGCAACATTCCATGTTGTAAAAATTTTTGCAGACAATATTTCTAACGGAACAAAGATTAAGGCAGCAGGTGGAATCAGTTCATTAGAAGACGCAGAAAAGTTCATTGAGCTTGGCGCTGACAGACTTGGAACAAGTAGAATTGTAAAAATCGTTAAGAACGAAAATGCAGGTGCCAATGAGTACTAGAAACTTTTGTGGTTCTGGCAATATTGGAGTGGTTGCTTATAGTGAAAATAAGCAAAGAAAAATAAAGACTGAAATTAGAAGAGATTGTACTAAAATGGTACAGTCTCTTTTTTTGACTCAAAGTTGATAAAAAAATGTGTTGACTTAATACAATCCGTATGATATAACTTGAATTGTATTAATTGTACTAGTTACAATAGTGCAATGAAAACAAAATAGAGAGTAGGGGAGAAAACTATGCTAGAGACAAGAAATTTGAAAAAGGTTTATAAGACCAAAAAGGGTGTGTCTGTAACAGCTTTAAATGACGTGTCTATTAAGTTCCCTGAAAAGGGTTTGGTTTTTCTTTTAGGAAAATCAGGTAGTGGTAAATCTACATTATTAAACCTTTTAGGTGGACTTGATAAATATGATGAAGGTGAAATTATTATTAAGGGAGTTTCATCTAAAGACTTTAAACAGAGTCATTTTGATTCATATCGTAATACATATGTAGGATTTATTTTTCAGGAATACAATGTATTAGAAGAATTTTCAGTAGGAGCTAATATTGCTTTGGCAATTGAGCTTCAGGGAAAGAAGGCTACAGATGAAGAAATTAATAGAATTTTAAAACAGGTTGATTTGGAGGGCTTTGGTGACAGAAAACCTAACGAACTTTCAGGTGGTCAGAAACAGAGAGTTGCAATTGCAAGAGCACTTGTAAAACAGCCTGAAATAATTATGGCAGATGAGCCAACAGGAGCACTTGATTCTAACACAGGAAGACAGGTATTTGAAACACTTAAGAATTTATCTAAGGATAAACTTGTAATAGTAGTATCTCATGACAGGGAGTTTGCAGAGCAGTTTGGTGACAGAATTATCGAACTTGCAGATGGAAATGTAATTGATGATGTTACTCGTAAGGTTGGGTATGAAAAACAGGGTGAAGAACTTAATAATGGTATTAGTTTTGAAAATGACACAATGACTATTAAGTCAGGATACCATTTAACAGAAGAAGATAGAGAAAGAATAAATCAGTATATTGACGGTATTGGAACAGACTTAAAGGCTATAATTAAAAAGGCAGACAGGGGAAGTTTCCAGCAGACTAACGAGGAAGATATTGTTCATAAGAAAGGCGATTTTAAACTTATTAAGTCTAAATTACCTTTGAAGAATGCTTTCAAAATAGGGGCAAGTGGTTTAAAACATAAGAAAATCAGACTTGTAGTTACAATTTTACTTTCATTTGTTGCATTTTCATTATTTGCTTTGGCAGATACTTTTGGAAACTACAATCACATTAAAACATGCACTAATTCAATTAAAGATACGAACATAACTTATGCGTCAGTTATTAAGTCATTAAAAATCGGTTCAGGAATGAACGCATACTGGAGCGATTACGGCAACAGCATTAGAGAAGACGAAATAACAAAGTTAAATAAAGATACAGGACTTGATTTTACAGGAGTTGTCGTTACAAATCAGGATATGGTTTTACCTAATTATAATAAGGAAGTTGAATTAACAAAGAATGGTGATATGTGCCATTATGCAACAGATTTTTCAGGCTATGCTAATTTGACAGAAGCAAAAATCAAGGAAATGGGTTACAAGATTGTTGCAGGGAAATTGCCAAAAGACAACAATGAAATAGCAATTAGTTCTTATGTTTATGAAACATATGCCAAAGCAGGATATATTTCAGAAGATGGTACAAAGTCTGAAATAAAATATTACAATGACTTAGTTGGCAAGAAACTTAAAATTGACAAGAAGGAATTTACCATAGTAGGTATTGTTGATACAAAGGTTGATATGGATAGGTATAAGTCTATTTCAGAAGATAGCAAGGGCAAAACATCAGCACAGAATTTGACTGATTTTGCTTTAAGTCAGGAACTGGCACATATTCAACAGTACAGTTTGGCTTGCGATATTTTTGTAAGCGAGGGAATGCTTAACAGCATTAAGGAAGAATATCCTAATTATGTACAGTTAATTACTAACTATATGTACGTGTCAAGTGATGATACATATATTGATTCTTCAAGAATTGCGTCATTAAGTGAAATTGATACAAAAGATGTAACATGGGTCGATGGTGAAAAGACTAAACTTGCTGATAATGAGATTATCATAGATATCAATGCATTATCAAAAAATGATGAAGAAGGCTATTCTTACAGTAAAAAAGAAGCGTTGAAGATTTTGAAAGACAGCCAGTACACATTGGATTATTATATTGATGATGAAGATAAATCAATTAATGGAGTTAAGGTAGTTGGTGTGCTAAATGCAGATGGAAAAGCAGATAAATATTCAGACCTTTATGTACTTCCTGACAGCCTTTATAATTTAAAATGGACTGAAGGCAAGGGCGAATATTCATATGCAGTTGCAACAATGCCAACAAACAAGGCAGATATTGAAAAACTTGTAAAATATTGCTACACAGAACAGGGCAATATGAAATATCAGATTGAAAACTCAGTAACTTTTGAACTGGACACAGTTAATGAAGTTTTGAAAGTAATGTCAAAGGTATTCTTATACATTGGTATTGGTTTTGCAGTATTTGCAATGATTATGTTATCTAACTTTATTGCAACAAGTATTTCATATAAGAAGCAGGAAATCGGAATTCTTAGAGCAATCGGCGCAAGAAGCAATGATGTATTTAGAATTTTCTTCTTAGAAAGTTTTATTATTGCAATGATTAACTTTGTTCTTTCAACAATTGGAACAGGTGTGGCAACAGCAATAATCAACGGTATGTTTAGAAAAAAAGCAGGAATACTTATTACAATACTTAATTTTGGACCAAGACAGATACTACTTTTACTTGTAATTAGTATTGGAGTTGCGGCAGTGGCAAGTTTCATACCGGTTTACAAAATTGCATCAAAGAGACCAATTGAGGCCATTAGAAATAGATAAGAGTTAAAGGATTAAGTGTCGTTTAGTGCGGCACTTTTTCTTTTTTTGTTTATGTTATAAGTTTCTGTTATGAGTGTAATCTGAGCGAAAAGTTTCTGCTTTAAGTATAATCTGAGTTATAAATTTCTGTTTCCGGTGTAACCTAAAAAATGAGGAGTTGAGTTTTTTTATATCTTACTATATCTACAAACAATAAATATTAGTTATACAAACAATTTGACACTTGAAAAACATATAGTGGAATTTTATAATGAATACATCGACTACATATTCTATAATGTCGCATAATGTCAGGGGGATATATTCATGACATACGAACAGTTTATAGAACAGGTAAAGTGGGAAGTAGAAGATATAGCAAGAGAGTCTTTTGATGACGTGAGAACAGTTGTAAGAACGGTTACTAAGAATAACAATGTTCGAAGAAAGACTATAAGCATTTTTAAAGAGGGACAGTTGGCTACACCGACAATTTACCTGAGAGATTATTATTTGGATTATAAGAAAGGAAGAAGTATCGAAAACATAGGCAGAGAAATCTTTATGATTTATTCTGAAGGTACAAAAAGATTTACTTTTGATGTGAATCAGTTTTCTGATTTTTCGAAAGTAAAGGACAAAATCTATTATAAGCTTGTTAATTACGAAATGAACAGACAGGCGTTAAAAACAATGCCACATTTTAAATTTTTGGATATGGCAATTGTGTTTTTCGTTTCGATTATGGGCAATGAGAAGGAGCAGGGGACAATAGCAATTCAGAATGCTTATGTTGAAAAGTGGGGGATTAGTAAGGAGGAGTTAAGAAGAACGGCAATAAATAATACTTGGAAGGAATACCCGCCTGAAATTAAGAAGATGGAAGATATTATATCTGAAATCGTTTTGGGGCAGGTTACATCAGAAGATGATGACGAGGATGGATTAATTTCAGAAGAAATCAGTTATGGTGAATTTAGTATTGATAATGTTCGCCAAATGATAAAAGAAGAAGTTGATAAAATGCGAGCACAGGCAGAAATGGATATGTATGTGCTGACTAATACATCACGCAACTTTGGCGCTGCATGCATTACATATCCGGGAGTTTTAAAGGAATTTGCAAGAGAACACAACAGTGATTTCTACATTATTCCAAGTTCAGTCCACGAAGTGATATTAATTCTGGGAGAACAGATGTCTGTGGAAGAAATGAATCTGATGGTGGAAGAAGTAAATGAAAGAGAAGTTGATTCCATAGATGTATTGTCTAACCATGTTTATCAATATAAGAGAGAACTGGAAGAGATAATATACTAGGATTATGTTGGAAAATGGCTTATTGAATCTGTGGTTATGCAGATGTGGAAGACATTGGAACACACTCGGATATAAGTATAAAAGTGGAGTGTAAGCTTAATAATATGCGAATATTCGTGTAGTCAGGATTTAGGTGTCTTAACATTTAAGTTTATTAGAAAACAACTTCGAAAATGAAAAAGCTGTGGCTTTGGCAACACACAATGGTTGTTGGAGTGCAGCTTTTTTGTATAAGGAATCCTCCCAACTACGCCTAGTCCCTCCTTATCTTTACGGGTGGCAGACGCATTTAAAACGAACTTCGTTCGTGGCGTCTGCTAAAGTCATAAGGAATCCTCCCAACTATGTTGGGTCCCTCCTTATGACAAATACGCACCTGGCGGGAATCGAACCCGCATTTTCGTCTCCGGAGGACGACGTTCTATCCATTATACTACAGGTACAACTCCCTAATTATACATTAAATGGACTAAGGTATCAATAAGAAGATATGTAGAACAATGTCAGTGCAATTAAATTTAAAATATATCATAGTAAATATCATTGAAAATGTCAGTTAGTTTATTGCAAGTTTATAGTTGGCTAAAAACTAAAGTTGAATTTATAAATGATATTTGATAAACTAATGGGGAATTATTTTTGAGTACAAAAAGAAAAGATTAAATATAGGGTAAGGAGAATTAAAGTGGAAACTGAAGAGAAGAAGTTAACAAGTTCAGAAATAGACCAGATGCTTGAAGAAGCGGCAGCGTATCACGTGGAGTCTAAAGAGCCATCTAATAAAAACAAAAAAAATAAGAAGAAAAAAAAGAAAAGAAAACAGATAAGATTTGACATTATCATTGCCATTGTTTTGGCAGTTGTAGTTGTAGTGGGAGCAGTTTTTGCAATTAGCAAGCTTGCAGGCAAGTCTTCATCAGTTAGTAAGAAGAGCAATGTGGAGAATCCACTTGAAGATGACAAATATGATGAAATTACTGACGTTGTAAACAATTATCTTAACGCATATTTAGTTGAAGATTCACAGAAGAGATTAGATATTCTTGCAAGATACGTTGACAATATTGGAGACCTTAGCGAAAGTGATGTAGCACAGAAGAAGTACATTACAAGCTATTCAGAAGTTGAATGTTATACAAAGAATGGTCCTTATGACAACACTTATGTTGTTTACGCATACTACCAGACAGAATACAAGAACATTTCAACTAAAGTACCAAGCCTTACAACATATTATGTAATTAGAGATGCAAAAACAGGAAATGTTTACATTCATAATAAGTGGAGTGATGAAATAAAAGATTATATTTCAAAGGTTTCAAAAGATGCTGACGTTCAGAAATTAATTTCAGATGTTCAGAAAGAACTTTTGGAGGCTGAAAAGTCAGATGCTAACTTAAAGAAGTTCCTTGATGCTCTCACAGGAAAAACAGAGGAAACAACTACAGCAGCTCAGAAAGCTACTCAGGCAACTACACAGCCGGCAACTGCTAAGCAGGAACAGAAGACAACACAGGCAACTAAACAGGCTGCCACAACTAAGCCTACAGTTACTCAGAAGGCTACAACAGCTAAGCCTACAGAAGCACCTACAACAACAGCTGAGGCAAGAATTAAATAAGACCAAGGTCTTAAGGAGATTAATAGTTGAATAAGAAATGTTATATAGTTGGTGCCGGAGATAATTCCGGCACCAACTTTTCTAAAGGAAAAGATGAATATGTTATAGCGGCAGACGGTGGACTTGCTACTCTTGAAAAGTTGGGAATACAGCCGGATTTTATTTTAGGAGATTTTGATTCTTTAGGCTACGTGCCCGATGGAAAAAACATAGAGGTTCACAAGGTCGAAAAAGATGACACAGACATGATGCTATCAGTGGAAAGAGCCGTAGAATCAGGTTACAATGAAATAGAGATTTTCGGTGGCACAGGTGGACGAATAGATCATACAGTGGCAAATTTTCAGACAATGCTTTGGGCATCTAAGCAAAATGTGAAAATCAAAATGACAGACAAAAATCACGTTTATTTTATGATTACAAATGATACACTGGAAATAAAAGGAAAAGACGGAGCAGATTTGTCTGTTTTTGCTTTTGGAGGAGACGCTAAAGGTGTTACAATAAAAGGTGGAAAATATCAGGCAGAGAATGTAACTTTGACAATGGACAATCCTACAGCCGTAAGTAATTCTTTTATTGGTGAAAAAGTCAGAATTTCAGTGGAAAGTGGAAGCCTGCTTGTTATTGTGGCAAAATAAAAACATATAAAATATAAAAATTGTTTAACTACTTAATATGTTTGAAAACAATCAATTAAAAATGAACAATTATAAAATATTGAATTGGTGTAAAAATGGAACAAAATATTAGATTAAAAGAAAAAAAGTCAGTGGACGAACAGATTAGATTGAATAAATTTTTAAGTGATGCAGGATATTGTTCCAGAAGGGAAGCAGACAGACTTGTGGAGCAGGGCGTTGTAAAAGTTAACGGAAAAACTGCAGTGATGGGACAAAAAGTGACCATCAATGATAGTATAATGGTTAAAGGTAAGAATATTTCAAGAGAAGAAGAACAGATTCTTATAGCACTAAATAAACCTGTTGGAATTGAATGCACCACAGATTTAAATAACCCGGACAATATAGTGGATTTTATTAATTTTGATAAGAGAATTTACCCTATTGGAAGGTTGGATAAGAACTCTCAGGGGTTAATACTTTTGACTAACGACGGTTCAATTGTTAATAACATATTGAAAGGCTCAAATTATCACGAGAAAGAGTATGTTGTTACAGTTGATAAGCCGGTAACAGACGATTTTATTAAGAAAATGTCAACAGGTGTACGGATTCTTGATCAGGTAACAAGACCGTGTAAGGTAACTAAGGTGAAGAAGCATGTTTTTAATATTGTTTTAACTCAAGGGTTAAATAGACAGATTAGAAGAATGTGCGGAGAGCTTGGATATAATGTTCAAAAGTTGAAAAGAATAAGAATAATAACGTTCTCCATCCGTCGTCAACTGGTAAGAAGTCGTGTCTCCTTTTTCCTGCATATACACGTTATGCTTGTAAGCATACACCATATAATTACTATCTGGGGACCAACGCTGCCAATAAGGAACCCGACTAAAGCGATTCTCTTTTCTTTCCCGTGAATATTCTTTCAAGACATCACGTTTCACATCGTATTCAAAATCTTTCCCGTACTTGG
>ERZ773241.3335-NODE-3335-length-11132-cov-3.032680_pt1 | contig 11132 bp, 8 predicted proteins | sample MGYA00580989_ERZ773241 | MGnify/ENA primary metagenome ERZ773241 (study PRJEB29015, sample SAMEA2737804) | human gut metagenome | biome: human gut; feature: human-associated habitat; material: faeces | place: China | collected 2012 ...
CTGAAAGGCCCATCCTTCCGGCTGAGCGGCGGTGGTATTGGTGCCGTTATCAACAAAGAAGCCGTTTTCTAGTCGGAAGAACACGCTGGTTCCTCCTCCTAAATCTTCCGTTCCTTTGATGCCGATGCGTGAGCCGCCTTTACCGCCGCTGCCTAAGTCAACAACGGTGCCGTTTCCGCCGTTGTAAAGCTGGACATAGGCGTCCACCATTCCATAGACTGAGACGTCAGAAGCGTAGACGCTTCCGCAGAAGCAGCAAGCAATCGCTGCAATGATTTTTTTAGATTTCATAAGGGTATCCCTCCTTGTTTTTGTGTCGTTTGATCTATTTCACTTTGAAGTTGAATTTATGGCACTGTGCGCAATAGTCTTCCGGCGGCTCATGCATCAGATGGCAGTTGATGCAGTCTCCGTTATGAGGCGCGTTATGAGGATTGGCGCCGGGAAGATCTTTTGTTTTTTCAATCAGCATCGCTTTCGGGTGGCACTGTGTACACGTTTCTTCTGTCGGAAGGTTCGGATTCTTGAGGTCGGTTCCGTGGCAGGTCTGGCACGCTACGCCCTTGGCAACGTGCTTATCGGCACCCATCTTCGGTGCATCGGCAGCGAAGGCTGAACAGGAAAACATCGCAGCGAGCAGACCGATTCCGAGTAGTTTTGTCAGTGAATTCAATGAGGTCATGTCGGTTCTCCAGCTGAAGCCTCCGGAGGAGGCCTCAGACTAAGCAAGAGAATTAGCAGCCTGCCCAGCCGTTAGCTGTGCGGGCAGCAATACGTCCGAAGATGATGCAGTCGGCAACGGCGACAGTACCGAGGCGCACCATGCCGTGGACGCCGCCGGTCGCTTCGCCTGCTGCGTACAGACCGGCAATCGGATTGCCCTTGACGTCGAGAACCTGGGCTTTTTCGTTGATTTCAAGACCGCCCATGGTGTGGTGAACGCGCGGCCACAGACGAATAGCGTAGAAGGGCCCCTTGGTGTTGAGGACGGCATCTTTGAAGAACATGCAGTCGAATTCCGGGTCCTTCATGGCTTTCATATAGCCGTTGAATTTTTCGTTTTCTTTCTCAAGGGTGGCATAGTCCAGCTTGTAGAAGTCCGCCAAAGATTTGAGGTCGTCGAATTTACGAATAACGCCGTTCTTGAGTGCCGTTTCAAACTGTTCGGGCTTCATGTTTTTGCCGACGACTTTGTTCATCATGTTGGCTTCGCAGGTGTAGATGATCGCCGGTTTACCAAGGGCAACAATGGCATCAGCGCGAACTTTACGGTTGCCGGTTTCTTTAATGAAGCGCTTGCTGGTTGTCGGGTTAATCATGGGGCCGTAGCCGACCATAGATTCCACGGCAAGTGGAGCCAGACCGAAGCCGTTTTCGTCGGGAGAAGTCCAGGGGCCCAGCTGGATCCAGTCCATGTGGATGGTATTGGCGCCTAAAGCCTGAGCTTCCTGAATCATTTCGCCGGTTGCGCCGGGATGGTTGGTGGATCCGAAAGCATCGGTTAAGCGCGGATCATGACTGGTGCGCATCTTGACGTTCTGGCTGAAGCCGCCGGAAGCAATCAGCACACCTTTGGTTGCGCGAATGTAGACAACTTTTCCACTATCGGGACGATTGAAGCGATGGTTGACGCGGGCTTTAACACCGACGACGCAGCCCTTATCGTTGACGATCAGGTCATCCACAATCGTTCTCAGCTGAATTTTGATGCCGAATTCCTTGCATTTTGCGAGCATCGGATTGATGAAACCGGCGCCGGTGTTTTCCATCACAGCGTGGCTGCGGGGAACAGAGTGACCGCCGTGATAAGTGACGGCTTTGAACTTGACGCCGACTTCGTCACGAAGCCACTTGTAGTTGGAGACGGATTCGTCTGCAATTCTTCTGGCGAGCTCTTTATGAGCGAGACCGCCGCCGGCTTTCAGAATGTCGGAGTAGAGAAGATCGGCATTGTCTTTGATACCGGCTTTTTCCTGCATATCTGTTCCGGCAGCTGCGATGGCACCCCCGTTGATGATGGAGTTGCCGCCGGCGGAAGGCATCTTGTCAACAACAAGAATGTCTTTCATACCGAGATAGTGGCTTTCAAGGGCAGCGCCCAGGCCGGCAAAGCCTGTACCGATAACGAGAAGACTGCAGGTTTCGTCCCATTTTTCAGGAACTTTGGTTGAGGCATGGGCAACACTTCCGAAAACAAGTCCGGCGCTCAGAGCGCAAGTGGTTTCCATGAAGGTTCTGCGGGTGAATGTCATTTTAAAAGTCCTCCTTGATGATGTTGTCGGCTCTTCATAACCGATAAGAAAAGTTTAAAAACTGAAGATTTTCTTAACTACCCAAAGGCTTTGGTGGATAGTTAAAGGGTTTACGAGGATATAAAAAAAGACAAAGACTCGGCTTTTAGTTTGAAAAAACTAATGAAAACGCATGAAGCGCTTGGCTTAGAGGCCAATGAGGCAAGAGAAAAAGCCGAAAACTAATACCAAGGATTGGTTAGCGGAGGAAGTGCTTCTAAGAGTTCTCTGAAGGTATTTGGATATGTGTATTCGCTGCTTTCCTCGGCCGAGCGCATCCATTGGTAAGCATCATCGACGAAGGCGGCAGGGAACGTGACGAAGTCTCCGTCCCGGATCCAGGCTCCTTCTTCTTTCCATCGTTTTAACGCATTGTCTGTGGACACGGGAGAGGCGTTGGCGACGAGACAACGGTTGTTCCGTGTCAGAGGAATAGGGCATTTGATCAAGCCGTCGGCAGTGAGTTTGCCGTAATGAATAGCCCAGGTGACGACAAAAGCCTTTAGGCGAAGATCAACGGGGGCGAAGGCCATCAGTGCGAAACCCACTCGGTCTGAGAGCGTACAGCTTTCTAGTAATCGAATGGTATAGGCAAATAGCTCCGGATCCGTCGTAAGGACAGGCAGTAAAAGATCCTTGGGACATACGACGACTTGGGCCTTTGTCAAGGCGAAGTAGGTTCCGAGAGAAGGTCGGCGTGTCAGAAAATTAAGGTTTCCGCAAGCGAAGTGACCCGGAGTGGAGATTGCAGCCGCTTTCGGGCCGGAAACTGCATTGCCGAAGTTGCGGGCTGTCACGCCCTGCTGAACGAGAACGATATCGGAAATTTTTCTGCCCTGCGGATAAAGAATCTCCTGCCGATCCAATTCCCGAACAGTTCCAAGCTTGGTAATCAAGTCCCGGAGTCTTTTACCGACGGGCGGATGCAGCCAAGGCGTAACAGGGACAGCACAGCCTCTTTTCTTTTCGTCGATACTGTAGTCGCGTCCCGTGCTGATCATTCATTGGATACGTTTCTCATCCTTCCCTCCGAGGGTAGTGTTTTGTAATATTTTTTAGACGTATACCACGACAGAAGACTTCTTGTCCAGACAATATCGTATTCAAGGTGATTAGGCGCAAAAAAAAAGCCCGTCACTGCGGACGGGTTCGATTGAGAGGCGGATTACTTATGTTCAACAATCCGAATTTCTTCTCTTGGATTCGGGTTCGGTTCCTCTTTCTTGTAGATTGCCTCACGTGCTAATTGAATCGCGGTTTCCATGTCAGGGCACATATATTTGCCGAGTCGCTGAGCTAAGCCCAATCGTCTCATCTGACGCAGCGGGTGCTCGCTCGCGCCGACCACAATCAGGATCTTGCCGTGTTTCACGAGGTTTCGCTGGAAGGACTCGATGATATCAAGCGCACTGTTGTCAATCGAGAGCAAATCAGTGAAATCGAAAATAACCACATCAGGTGCATCAGGTGCGTTGATGTGTTTGGGGTCTGTAACGATTTCCAGCTTGGAAACGGAACCAAAGAAAAGCGCACCTTCCATTGCCCAAGCTTCAATCTGCTTCGGAGCGTCGAAAGGCAGCGTTTTGGGAATCACGCGAGTGAGCGTGTTCATGCGATAGAGGAAGAATAAGGCGGCGGTGAGCAGGCCGATTTCAACGGCAACGGTCAGGTCGAAGATCACCGTCAGGAAGAATGTCACAAGCAGTGTTGCCTTGTAAGACATGGTGAACTGTCTGAGGCGAACGAACTCATGCCAATTACCCATGTTAAAGGCCATGAACAGAAGGATGGCAGAAAGCGCACACAGAGGGACGTTCATCGCCAGGGGGGCAGCTACTAGGATAATGACCAAAAGGGTCAGACTGTGGATCATACCCGCCATCGGTGTGACGGCGCCGCTCTTAATGTTGGTAACGGTACGGGCAATCGTGCCGGTAGAAGGCAGACCGCCGAAGAAGGGTACGATGCAGTTGGCAATGCCTTGTCCCATCAGTTCCTGATTGGGATCATGGCGTTCGTCGGTCATTGCGTCGGCCACGCGTGCGCAAAGCAGAGATTCGATTGCGCCCAGCAAGGCCAATGTAATTGCCGGTCCGAGCAGCTGCTTGACGTTGCCCCAGCTGATGTCAGGCACTTGGAACTGCGGCAGTCTCTGCGGAATACCGCCGAATTTAGAACCGATGGTTTCCACCGGAAGGTTAAATAAAGAGACCAGCGCCGTCATGACGATCAGCACGACAACAGTACTCGGAATTCTGGCAAGCCATCTTCTCCAAGGTGCACCGCCTATGGTCCAGGAACGAGGCCAGACAAAAACGATAATCAAAGAAGCCAGACCCAAACCGACAGCGTAGGGGTTGACGGTATTAATAGCGCCGGCCAGTGTCTCGATCTGATGGAAAAAGTCAGCAGGCATCTTGGCAATGTTCAGGCCTAGGAAGTCCTTGATCTGAGAAAGACCGATGAGTACGGCGATACCGTTGGTAAAGCCGATGACGATCGAGACCGGAATAAATCGAATGAAGCTCCCGATCTTAAAGAGCCCCATTAGGAATAGGAATATGCCCGAGAAAAAGGTTGCGATGAGCAGATTGCCGACGCCGTACTGAGCAATAATGCCGTAAACGATAACAATGAAGGCGCCGGCCGGACCGCCGATCTGAACTTTGCATCCGCCTAAAAGAGAAATTAAAAATCCGGCAATGATGGCAGTGTAAATACCGGATTCCGGCGTCATGCCGGAAGCAATGGCAAAAGCCATCGCAAGAGGAAGTGCCACAACACCGACAGTGAGGCCTGCGGAGAGGTCACTTGTGAAAGTGGAGAAAGAATAATTTTTTAAAATGCAAAGAGAGGCCGGCTCGAATCGTGCTAACGAGAAACGATGCAGGGCCTCTACGATGTGAGATCTCGCGCTCATTTATCTTGGATCTAATACAGTGGATAACTTACGGCAGTAAGGCTGCCGAGGTAAAAATAAACTTATTTAGAACTTGGGTTCTGAAGCTAAGTGCCTAGATTATCCTCCTAATATCTCACATTTGAGCGCAACGCTTCAACTATTTTCCAAAAACTAAGGTTTATCTGTAGCCAAAACAAAAGAACCCTCGGCGTTCGGACCGAGGGTTCTCCTAAACAAGGGAATTAGTGCAAACGCATACCCGGCCTAGCGCCCGGGAACGGTTCAAGCAGATAAAGACCAGAAGGGGTGTCTGCTCCGTCGGAGGCGGAAAGCAGCATGCCCTGAGAGAAGCTGCCCATCATCTTGCGCGGCTCCAGGTTAGCGACAACCACGGTGAGCCTGCCGATCAGATCTTCCGGTTTGTAGTAAGCGGCAATGCCGGAGAAGATGTTGCGCGGTTCTTTTTCACCGATATCGATCGTGAGCTGAAGAAGTTTGCGGCTTTTTTCAACTTTCTTGCAGTCAAGAATCTTGCCGATTCTGAGGTCGACCTTGGCGAAGTCGTCAAATGCAATATTCGGAGCCAGAGGTTCGAAGACAAACGCTTCGGATTCGGCTTCTGTCTTCTTTTCTTCCTTGGCAGGCTCGGAAGCGGTCTTTGCTGCCTTGGAGCTCAGCTCGAAGAGCTGTTGAACCTGTTTTTCATCAACTCGCTTCATTAGGTGTTTGAAGGGGTTGATGGGCTTGTCGGAGGACAAAGCGTTGTCAACGGAATTCCAGGTCAGCTCACCGCAGTTGAGGAACGTTTCGACGTTTTCAGGGATTTCCAAATTGATGTGTGGGTGGAAGAACCGGTTTCAGGAACAAGGTCAGCAGACGGAAGGCCTCAAGCGTAACGGAGCAGACTGCGTGCAGTTCTACGGCTCTCTCGGGCTGTTTGGCTAATTCCCATGGCTGTTTTTGGTCTACGTATTCGTTGACTTTGTTAGCGAGCTCCATCACGGCGCGAAGGGCTTTACCGTATTCACGACTTTCGAAAGAAGCATTGATGTCAGGAGCGGCGGCCTTGATTTCGGAAATCAGGCTGCTTTCTGCAATGGCCGGATCCGAGACGCGGCCTTCGAAGCGCTTGACGAGGAATCCTGCGGAACGGCTGGCGATATTGACGTATTTGCCGACCAAGTCGGAGTTAGTGCGGGAAATAAAGTCGGCGGAACTGAAGTCCACGTCTTCGACCTTGGAATTAAGCTTGTAGGCGAAGTAGTAGCGCAGCCACTCCGGATCCATGCCGAGCTCAAGATAAACCAGAGGATCAAGACCTGTGCCGCGGCTCTTGCTCATCTTCTGACCGTCTACGGTAACGAAACCATGTGCCCAGACGTGATCCGGCACACGGAACGGTTTGCCGGAGAAGTGCAGCATGGCAGGCCAGAAAAGCGTATGGAAGTAAGCGATGTCCTTGCCGATGATGTGAATCTGTTCAGTTGTGGAGGTTTCCAGCAGAGCCTCGAAATTGATGCCCTTGGATTCGCAGTAGGCCTTAAGGCTCGCGAGGTAACCGATCGGAGCGTCTAGCCAAACGTAGAAGAACTTACCCGGCTCATCGGGGATTTCAATGCCGAAGTAAGGTGCGTCACGGGAGATATCCCAGTCACTCAGATCTCCGTCTTTGCCCAGCCATTCAGCTGTTTTGGCGATAATCTGGGACTGCAGACGCGGCGTGCCGTCAGGAGCGGTACCGCGCGTCCATTCGCGCAGAAACTCTACGCAGTTGGGATCGGACAGTTTGAAGAAAAAGTGTTTAGACTTGCGCAGCTCAAGCTTACTGCCGGAGAGTGCGGAGTAGGGATTGATCAGGTCGGTCGGACGATAGACGGAAGCGCAGACTTCGCAGGAATCACCGTACTGGTCAGGTGCGCCGCACTTGGGACAGGTGCCTTTAATGAAGCGGTCGGCAAGGAACATCTGACGAACCGGATCGTAATACTGTTCGATTTCCTTGGAGTAAATCAGACCGGCTTTCTTCAGGCGTTTGTAGATGTCCTGGGCCAGTTCTGTGTTTTCTTTGCTGTCTGTAGAATGCCAGTGGTCGAAACGGATAAAGAAACCGTTGAGATACTTGGCGCGGCCCGCTGAGATTTCAGCGACATATTCCTGAGGCGTGACCCCTTTTTTCTGAGCCGAGATCATGATCGGAGCACCGTGGGCGTCGTCGGCGCCGACAAAGTGGACGGTTGATCCGCACATCCGCTGATGACGGACCCAAATGTCGGCCTGGATATATTCCATGATGTGTCCGAAATGGAAGTTTCCATTGGCGTACGGCAGTGCCGTCGTCAAGAAGATGGTGCGATTAGTCATGACTTTTTCTAGAATGTTTTTGAAAAGAAATAATTTTAGCGGATCAGGAACTCGTAAGCAGGAGTTACGGAGTATCTGATATCCTAGGACAAACTTGGAAAGGGGCTTCTACGCCTGCCGAGTCCAACAGTAAGGAGAACACAATGCAGGAAAAAATCAGAGAGGTTCTCTCTGGCGTCATTGACCCGAACACGGGCAAAGATTTAGTTTCTTCTAAGGCTCTGAAGAAAGTTACTACAGAAGACGGAAAAACAACCGTCCAGATCGAATTAGATTATCCGGCCAAAACTCAAGGCCCCGTCATTGAAGAGATGGTCCGTGCCAAACTGGTCGAAGCGGGCATCCCGGCCGATGTCAAAATCAGTCAAAACATTATCGTTCACGAAGTTCAGAGGGGCGTTAAGGTTTTTGATTCCGTCCGCAACATCATTGCCGTTTCCAGCGGCAAAGGCGGCGTAGGCAAAAGCACGGTATCCGCTAACCTGGCGCTCGCGCTTCAGCAGGAAGGCGCCAAAGTCGGTCTGCTGGATGCCGACGTTTACGGCCCGAGCCAGCCGACAATGCTCGGCATTACCGATAAACCTTATTCCGTTGACGGCAAGACTCTGGAGCCGATGATTGCTCACGGTCTGCAGGTCGCCTCCGTCGGCGTGCTTATCGATCCTGATCAGCCGATGATTTGGAGAGGTCCGCTGGCCGTTTCCGCGCTTCAGCAGCTTTTAAAGCAGACGAACTGGAAAGATCTGGATTACCTCATCGTTGATATGCCCCCGGGAACCGGCGATGTGCCGCTGACCGTGTTCCAGACGCTGCCGGTGGACGGTATCGTTATCGTCTCCAGCCCGCAGGAGCTGGTGGGCATGATCGTAGGCAAGGCCGTGCAGATGGCCCAGATGATGAACGTGCCCATCCTGGGACTGGTCGAGAACATGAGCTATGCCCTGTGCCCTGACTGCGGCAAGCATATCAATGTGTTCGGTGACAGCCATGTGGATGAGATCGGCGCCAAGTACAAGGTGCCCGTGCTGGCCAAGATGCCCATTGACCCCGAGCTGGCCAAGGAGGCTGACGCCGGTATGATCGAGATGTACGCTGGCGATTATCTGGACGGCGCTGCCCAGGCCGTGGCCAAACTGCTGAAGTAAACCCGTTCCCTGCTGCCCGGGTACAATGATACGGAGGTTTTGTTATGAAAAAGTTTTGGGAAGAATTTAAAGCCTTTGCCCTGAAGGGCAACATGATGGACATGGCCATCGGTGTTATCATCGGCGGTGCGTTCTCCACGCTGGTCACCTCCCTGACCGACAACCTCATCAGCCCCATCCTGGGCATTTTGGGCAAGGTCAACTTTGATGCAATGATGTGGGACGTCTTCGGTGATGGCAAGCTGGTATTCAAGTATGGTGCCTTTATTACCGCCGTCATCAATTTCCTGATCATGGCATTTGTGCTGTTCCTGATCGTGAAAGGCATGAACAAGCTGATGGACATGGGCAAGAAGGAAGAAGCGCCTGCCGAACCGGAGGCACCGGCTGCCCCCACCCAGGAAGAGCTGCTGGCCAGCATCCTGGAGGAGCTGAAGAAGCAGAACGGGGAGAAGTCTGCGTAAGGCTGTGCCGGTCGCCTACAGAGTCTCGACAAGGCCGGCGCTTAACATTCTTAAGTTAAGTTATCTATTTTTGAAATAAATCAAGTTTGAAACTTGATTTTATAAGATTCTTCGGATTGCAGGTTGTAAACCGACCTATACTATGGTATAGTTGCAACAAGAACAAAGGCGTTCCCGCTGGGGCTAGTGTGCCCTGCCGGGGATGCCTTTTTGTTTACCCCGTTTTTTGCCGCATAACCTGTGTGCGCAGAGGCAAAAAACGCAACTGGGAAGGAGCATATAAAGGAAATGGAGAACTTTACCGAGCGTAAGGCCCCGGCCGGGTTGTATGACCCGCGCTTTGAGCATGATAACTGCGGCATTGGTGCGGTCGTAGATATTAAGGGGCGCAAAAGCCACAAAACCATTGATGATGCGCTGCAGATCGTAGAGCATCTGGAACACCGCGCCGGTAAGGATGCCGAGGGCAAGACCGGTGACGGTGTCGGCATCCTGACGCAGATCAGTGATACATTTTTCCAGAAGGCCGCCGCTGAGCTGAGCATCACTTTAGGCAGTGATCGGGAATACGGCGTAGGCATGTTCTTCTTCCCGCAGGAGGAACTGCGCCGCAACCAGGCCAAAAAACTGTTTGAGATCGTATGCAAAAAAGAGGGCCTGCCCTTTTTAGGCTGGCGCGAAGTGCCCACCGACCCCGAGGTGCTGGGCCACAAGGCCCGTGCCTGCATGCCCAGCATCTGGCAAGGCTTTGTGGGAAAGCCGTCCCGTCTGGAGGCCGGCATCGCCTTTGACCGCCGCCTGTATGTGGTGCGCCGCGTGTTTGAGCAGTCCAGCCCGGATACCTACGTGTGCAGCCTTTCCAGCCGTACCATTGTATATAAGGGTATGTTCCTGGTCAAGGAGCTGCGCCTGTTCTATCTTGATCTGCAGGACCCGGATTACAAGTCCGCCATCGGCATGGTGCACAGCCGCTTCTCCACCAACACGGCCCCCAGCTGGAACCGTGCCCACCCCAACCGTTTTATCCTGCATAACGGCGAGATCAATACCATCCGCGGCAATGTGGATACCATGCTGGCCCGTGAGGAGACCATTGGCTCCAACTATCTGAAAAATGACATGACCAAGGTGCTGCCCATCGTCAACCAGGGCGGTTCCGACTCGGCCCAGCTGGATAACACGCTGGAGTTCATGGTCATGAACGGTATGGACCTGCCCCTGGCCGTAATGGTAACTATCCCCGAGCCGTGGAGCAATAACAAGTCCATGGACCCGAAAAAGCGGGACTTCTACCAGTATTATGCCACAATGCTGGAGCCGTGGGACGGCCCCGCCAGCATCCTGTTCAGCGATGGCGATGTGATGGGCGCGGTGCTGGACCGCAACGGTCTGCGCCCCAGCCGCTACTATATCACCAAGGACGGCCGGATGATCCTGTCCTCCGAGGTGGGCGTGCTGCCCTGCGCCCCCGATAACATCCTGATGAAAGACCGCCTGCGCCCCGGCAAGATGCTGCTGGTGGATACCGTCAAGGGCGAGGTCGTGGATGACGAGAAGCTGAAGGAATACTACGCCAGCCGCGAGCCCTACGGCGAGTGGATCGACCGGAATCTGGTCCGGCTGAAGGACCTGAAGATCCCCAACATCAAGGTCCCCAGCTACACCGGCGAGGAGCTGACCCGCCTGCAGAAGGTCTTTGGCTACAAATACGAGGAGATCAAGGAGCTGATCCTGCCCATGGCCCGGGCCGGTGCCGAGCCTTCCGGAGCCATGGGCACCGACACCCCGCTGGCTGTCCTGAGTGACCAGCATCCCCCGCTGTTCAACTACTTCAAGCAGCGGTTCGCGCAGGTCACCAACCCGCCCATCGATGCCATCCGGGAGAAGGTGGTCACCTCCACCAGCGTCTATGTGGGTGCCCACGGCAACCTGCTGGAGGACAAGCCCGAGAACTGCAAGGTGCTCAAGG
>ERZ773241.3345-NODE-3345-length-11109-cov-28.918853_pt1 | contig 11109 bp, 8 predicted proteins | sample MGYA00580989_ERZ773241 | MGnify/ENA primary metagenome ERZ773241 (study PRJEB29015, sample SAMEA2737804) | human gut metagenome | biome: human gut; feature: human-associated habitat; material: faeces | place: China | collected 2012 ...
CCGCACCTCGCTCGCCGTATCGGCACTTAGAATTATGCGGTATTGCCCTAATTTCTCATTTCTAATTAAAAACGGAAACTCCTCCCGCCTAACTTACCTCATCGCTTCTTCATACTTTCTCACAATGTCTTTCAGCGCCTCAAGGCCAATGGTGTAATCCTCCGGCGTGTCCAGCGAATGGTTGCCGTCCTCCACAAAATAGGTAGTGATGGCGGGGTCATCCTCCAAAGCACGGCGCAGCGCGGCACCGCCCAACGGGTCCGCAGTGCCGGTGGCGTGCCAGGCGGGCATCCCGGCGTAAAGCGGGGCATACTCCCACGCAAGGGGCGTTAATTGCAGCAGGGTCACATGGTATTCCGGGTGGGCCTTTACCCAACCGGCGGCCACCATCGTGCCAAAGCTCTTGGCAATGCAGATGTACCGGTCATACCCGGCGGGAATCTGCGTCATGGCGTCCTGCGCGGCGCCGGGGTAGCTTTTGGCGGCGCTGGCCTGCGGCGTTTCCTCGTGGGGGAACAGCTGGCTGTACTGCACCACCATGCAGTCCAACCCCTGCCGGCGGGCAACCTTGGCTGCATAATACAGCAGCGGTTTGTCCGGTCCGTAACCAAAGCCGGGGAACAAAACAACCAGCTTTTTCTCGTTCTGCATCACTTTACAAGCACCACATAGTTTTCTTTGCGCGGGGCAGGGGCCTTTTTGCCGCCCTCGGCAGCATAACCCAGGATGCAGTTGCCCACGCCGCGCAGGTTTTCGGCATTGGGCACACCCCACTTTTTCAGCAGGGCCTGGCCCTCGGCGGTTTCAAACATTTCCTTTGCGCGGTGGATCCAGCAGGCGGAAAGCCCCACGCTCTCGGCGGCGTTCAGCATGTTGCCCATCACCAGGCTGCCGTCCTCCACACAGGTGGGGATGGTTTTATCCACCAGCACAACGGCAACGCAGGGCGCACCATAGAACGGGTCACCATTGCCGCCCATCACGGCGGCGTTCATCTTGCTCAAAGTATCGCGGTCGGCCTTGTTCTGTATGCAGACAATCACCGGGCTCTGGCGGCCCATGCCGGTGGGGGCCCAGGTGCCGGCTTCCAGCACGGCGTTCAGTGCTTCCGGCTCCGGCATCTTGTCCAGGTAGCAGCGGCAGCTGCGGCGGGTTTTCATGGTATTCAAAACTTCATTGGTCATGGTAGTGCCATCCCTTTCATTTAATATTGCAGCTTTATTATACCATAGGGATGCAAGCGGATAAAACAAAATAAAATTTTTCCTGAATGGAAAAATACGGTATGGTGTGCCACACCGCGCCGTGGTATGCTGGAAGCACACAAGGGAGGGCATAAACCATGAAACTGATGCTTGCACAAAATATCCGCACAGCAGCGCGCTGCCGCCTGTACTGAACAGCAGGCGCAGCGCCGGGCAGCCGCCTGCGAAGATTCCCTTGCGGCCCGCCGCCTGGATGTTTACCAGGCCCGGCGGGCAGAATGGCAGGCAGGCCAACCCCTGCGCTGACGGCAAAGGGGCAGGGGAGAGCGCGCCGCCGCTGCGTGCGATAATTTATGAATAGCATGTAAAATCATACAGAATCATGGAAGGACAGCCTTTTTCGGGCTGGTCTTATTTTTTGCGCCATGGTATAATGTCCCTAAGTCACGAACAAAACTGTAGAATAAGGAGAGAACGAACCCATGAAATTTTCCGAAATGCCCTATGAGCGCCCGGACATGAGCGCCCTGAAAGAACAGTTTGCCGCACTGACCGAGCGTTTGCAGAACGCCCCTGACTATGCCGCTGCCCGCGCCGCTTTTTTGGAGGAGCAGGTGCTGAACAAGCATGTGGATACCCTGTTCACCCTGGCCAGCGTGCGCCATACCATTGATACGCGGGATAAGTTCTATGATGAAGAGATGGAATTTGCCAACAGCGCCATGCCGCAGATCCAGCAGTGGCAGGATTCCTGGACCGCCGCCATGCTGGCAAGCCCCTACCGCAAAAACTTTGCCGAAGAATACGGCGACCTGATGTTTATGAACGCCGAAATTGAGCGCAAGGCATTCTCGCCCGATATCATGGAGGAACTGCAGCAGGAAAACGAGCTGACCCAGCAGTATGGCAAGCTGCTGGCCAGCGCACAGATCCCGTTTGAAGGCGGGGTGTACACTCTGTCCCAGCTGAGCCCGTTCAAGAATGACCCGGACGATACCCGCCGCCTGGCCGCCTGGAAAGCCGAGGGCCAGTGGTACAAGGACAACCAGAAACAGCTGGATGATATTTATGACAAGCTGACCCACCTGCGGGATAAGATGGGCAAAAAGCTGGGATACGAGGGTTACACCACCCTGGGTTACTACCGCATGGGCCGCAACTGCTATACCAAAGCGGATGTAGAAAAGTTCCGTGCCGCCGTGGTCAAGTATCTGGTGCCGCTGGCGGACAGCATCTACCGTGAGCAGGCCAAGCGCCTGGGCAAACAGTACCCCATGAGCTTTGCCGATAACGCCCTGATGTTCCGTTCCGGCAACCCCGCCCCCTGCGGCGATGCCGATGCCATTCTGGCCCAGGGTAAAAAATTCTATGAGGAACTTTCGCCCGAAACCGGCATCTTCTTTAACACCATGCTGGACAATGAGCTGCTGGACGTGCTTTCCACCCCCGGCAAGGCGGCGGGCGGCTACTGCACCAGCCTGTGGGATTATCAGGTACCGTTCATTTTTGCCAACTTCAACGGCACCCAGCATGACGTTGAGGTGGTCACGCATGAAGCGGGTCATGCCTTTGCCGCATACACCAACCGTGACCGCGTGCCGTATTCCACCGTGTGGCCCAGCATGGAAGGGTGCGAAGTCCACTCCATGTCGATGGAATTCTTTGCCTGGCCGTGGGCGGAGGGCTTCTTTGGCAAGGATACCCGCAAGTTCCTGTACAGCCACCTGGCCGGTGCGCTGACCTTTATTCCGTATGGCACCATGGTGGACCATTTCCAGCATATCGTGTACGAAAAGCCGGACCTGACCCCTGCTGAGCGCCACGCCGCCTGGAAAGAACTGCTGGGCATTTATATGCCGTGGATGAAGCTGGACGGCGAGATCCCGTTCTACAGCGAGGGTGAGGGCTGGCAGCGCCAGAAGCATATTTACGAAAGCCCCTTCTATTATATTGACTACTGCCTGGCTCAGACCGTCAGCCTGCAGTTCTGGGCTATGCTGCAAAAGGACCGCGCCAACGCGTGGGAGCACTACATGGCATACACCCGCCAGGGCGGCAGCCGCGTGTTTACTGAGCTGCTGAAAAACGCCGGTCTGGACAGCCCCTTTGAGGAAAGCTGCCTGCGCGGCGTGTGCGAAACGGCCAAGCAGTGGCTGGACAGCTATGACCTGACGGGGATCGAATAATGCAGCAAAAGAAAACCCGCCGTGGGCGGGAATACCTGAATGACTTCCGCAGGGATGTCAACGGCAGCTACCTGTACCAGGGCAGCTACCGCCGCTATACCGGCAGCATGCCGTATGCCAAACTGCGGGGCCTGCTGTGGGCGCTGTGCGGCGGGGCACTGGCGGCGCTGGCGGCGGCGGGCATGGTGCCCGCGCCGGGGGCCATGCAGCAGTTTTATGTACTGCTGCCGTATGCCGGGGCGCTGGTGGCTGGCATCAGCGCGGTGTGGGCGCTGGCCCGCATGAGCTGCGGCGGGGCACGCCTGCGCAGCTATGTGTATGAAGAAACGGTAGCCAAGCTGCCGCTGCGCTGCCTGTTGACCGGGGTGTTCGCCGCGCTGGCTGCAGTAGGGGAGTGTATGGATGTGTTCTTGAACGGCGGACAAGGCGCTATCTGGTATGCAGTATTATTTACAGCGCTGGCCGCTGCGGCTGCTGCGGTTGCTTTTGCCGCAGGGCACACCATCCGGGCGGCGGTTTATACCGAAGAATCTGACTCCGGGCGCGAAGAGTAAAAGACCTTGCACCATAACGCAGAATTTAGCCCGCTAAAGTGCGGCGCGGAAGAATTTTACAAAATTCAGCGTGCTGTTATGGTTATCCTGCTGACTTTTATTTAGATGTTGCCAAAACGGCGTTTTTTGGTTGACAGAAATTGAAAATTGCGATATTATAACATAGTTATTGGTGACATTTGTTTGCGGTGAGGGAACACCGCAAATGCGGAAAGGCTTAAGCCTTTCTTTATTTAACACTCCTTTTGGTAGTGTTAAAATTGCCGCCATTACCAAAATGATTTGGGAGGTTATACAAACATGAAAAACACCAAGCAAGTGCTTGCACTGGCCATGGCTGTTGCAATGGCTGCGGGCCTGCTGGCTGGCTGCGGTTCTTCCGCTTCCAGCAGCGCTGAGTCTGTTGCTTCCAGCGAGGCTACCAGCGAAGCCGCTGCTACCGATACCGGCAGCAGCGATGGCACCCTGGTTCTGGCAGATACCGGCTTTGAGGGCAAGTTCAGCCCGTTCTTCGCCGCTTCTTCCGCTGACCAGCACGTTATCGACCTGACCAACATTGCCCTGCTGGGCGCTGACCGTAAGGGCGAAATGATCCTGAAGGGCATCGAGGGTGAGACCCGCGAGTACAACGGCACCGATTACACCTACTATGGCCCCGCTGACTGCGAAGTGACCGAGAATGCTGACGGCACCGTTACCTATGCCATCAACATGCGCGATGACCTGGTCTTCTCTGACGGCACCCCCATCACCATTGATGACGTCATCTTCAACCTGTATGTTTACATGGACCCGACCTATGACGGTTCCGCCACCCTGTACTCCATGCCCATTGCCGGCCTGGATGATTACCGCAACAGCATGACCACCCTGTCCAAGCTGATTGCTGAGGCAGGCGAGGACAACACTGATAACAGCCTGTTCACCGCTGAGCAGCAGAAGGCTTTCTGGGATGCTGTTAACGAAGGCGGCACTGCATTTGCACAGGAGATCGTTGATAACTGCGTTGCTGCCGGTTACGCTGACGAAGGCAACGTTGCCGCTGCTGCTTCCGCTTGGGGCTTTGACGGCCTGGCCGCTGACGCTACCGCAAAGGATTTCTTCCTGGCTATCGCAGAAAAATATGACTGGAACTTTGCTTCCATGGAAGCTGAGACCGCAGGTTCTGCTCTGTCTGACCTGATTCCGGCTGATGTTTATGCTTACTCCACCACCGGTGTTGCCACCGGCGCTGACGTTGACACCGTTTCCGGCATCGTCAAGACCGGCGACTACAGCATGACCATCACCACCACCGAGCTGTCCAACTCCATGATCTACCAGCTGCAGCTGCCTATCGCCTCCCTGGATTACTATGGCGACCGCAGCCTGTATGATTACGACAACCACTCCTACGGCTTCAAGAAGGGCGACCTGAGCAAGGTTCGTTCTGTCACCAGCGCTCCCATGGGTGCCGGTGTCTACACCTTCAACAAGTACAGCGACGGTGTCATCTACCTGGATGCTAACCCGAACTACTACGAAGGCGAAGCCCTGATCAAGCACGTCAACATGAAGGAGACCCAGGAAGCCGATAAGATCACCGGTGTTCAGGCCGGCACCATCGACATTTCCGATCCTTCTTACTCTCTGGAAGCTGCCAACCAGATCGCTACCATCAATGGTGGTAATTCTGACCTCGACGGCTCTGTCATCACCACCCGTCTGAAGGACTTCCGCGGCTACGGCTACATTGCCCTGAGCGCTGAGAACGTCAAGGTTGGCAACGACCCGGCTTCTGAAGAGTCCAAGGACCTGCGCAAGGCCATCATGACCGTGATCGCAGCTTACCGTGATGAGGGCATCAACTCTTACTACGGCGACACCGCAACCATCATCAACTACCCCATGTCCAACACTTCCTGGGCAGCTCCTTCCGTTACCGACGACGGCTACAAGATCGCTTACTCTACCGACGTTGACGGCAACGAGATCTACACCAGCGATATGAGCGGCGACACCAAGTATGCTGCTGCTCTGCAGGCCGCCCTCGGCTACTTCGAAGCAGCCGGCTACACCGTTGAAAACGGCCAGGTCACCGCAGCTCCGGCTGGCGCCAAGATGGAATACACCGTCAACATCGGTGCTTCCGGCAACGGCGACCACCCCTCTTTCCAGGTTCTGACCAATGCAGCCGCTGCTCTCAAGACCATCGGCTTCACCCTGACCGTCAACGACCTGGCAAACGCTTCTGACCTGTACAGCTCTTATCAGTCCGGCGTTGCCGAAGGCTGGGTTGCTGCATGGCAGTCCACCAACGACCCCGATATGTACCAGCTGTACGACAGCAACGGTTCCACCAACTACTACAAGATCAACGATTCTGATCTGGACGAACTGATCGAGGCTGCACGCCAGACCACCGATCAGGATGCCCGTAAGGCCATGTACAAGGAAGCTATGGAGATCATCCTGGATTGGGGTGTTGAACTGCCGGTTTACCAGCGCAGCGAAGCTACCATCTTCTCCAGCGAGCGTGTCGACACCACTACTATCCCCAACGATATGACCCCGTACTGGACTTATCAGTCTGAGATCAACAAGATTGCTCTGAAGTAATTTTTTTCAGCGCAGCCTGTTGTTGAATTTATGGTGAGCAACCGCTCTCTGTACCGATCCGGTTAAGGGGGCGGTTGCTTGCTGTGGTAAAAGCAACGGTACATTTGTAGCCCAAATGTGGCCGTCCCATTCCCCCGGACAGTTCCCTCTGTCCGAGGGAGGGGGATGCCCATATTCGGTATCAAAGTAATGAGGTGTATCTGAAAACAAAGAAAATGACGGATGTTTCGCAAACATGAGGCGAATTTAAGGCAAAAAGCTGCAGGAATCCTTTGTGGATTCCAAGGCTTTTTAACGCAAAATTCAGTCGTGTTTGTAGAAACAGACTAAATTTTCGACTTTTTAGGTACACCATAGGCGAAGCTACAAGGCCCCGGCTCATGTGTATTTTGGAGCCATGCGGCGCAGCCATTAAAAACGCGGCCTCCCTGCCCGCGAAGGAAGGAACGATTTTTCAAGTGCGAAACTACGTCATTAAGCGTATCCTGCTTTCTTTTGTGATCCTGTTTTGCGTTACCTTCATCATCTATGTGATGATGCGCAGCCTGCCCAGCTCTTTTGCCGAGAACATGGCCATGCAGCTGTCCCAGGCACCGGGCGCAAAACCGTATCAGGAATGGCTGGATCAGCTCAACGCAGCCTATGGTCTGGATAAGGGCATCCTGCCCGGTTTCATGACCTGGCTGTCCAGCGCAGTGCACGGTCAGTTCGGTGACAGCTGGAAGTGGAACGTCCCTGTTGTTCAAAAATTCCAGGAAGTTATTGGTCTGTCTGTTGTCATGGGCGGCATCTCCTTTGTGGTGTCCATGATCATCGCTGTGCCCCTGGGCATCCTGGCTGCTACCAAACAGTATTCCCGTACCGATTACGTCATCACCGCTGTGGCTCTGGTGGGCATCTCTCTGCCCAGCTTCTTCTTTGCCACGCTGCTCAAGCTGCTGTTCTCTGTCAAGCTTGGCTGGTTTGACCTGTACGGCCTGGTCGGGCGTGATTATGCCCAGCTCAGCTCGTGGGGCCAGTTCTGTGACCGCGCCAACCATCTGGTGCTGCCCATCGTCACGCTGGTCATTGTTTCCATCGGCTCTACCATGCGTTACACCCGCACCAACATGCTGGAAGTGCTGAACGCCGACTATATCCGTACCGCCCGCGCCAAGGGCCTTTCGGAGCATGTGGTCATCTATAAGCACGCATTCCGCAACACCCTGATTCCGCTGGTTACCATCATCGGCGGTTCCCTGCCCGGCCTGTTCAGCGGTGCCTTGATCACGGAGACCCTGTTCTCCATCCCCGGCATCGGCTACATCTCTTACCAGTCCATGGTTGCGGGCGATATCCCGTTCACCATGTTCTACCTGTCCTTTATGGCGGTGCTTACCCTGGTCAGCAACCTGCTGACTGATATCATGTACGCAGTGGTTGACCCGCGCGTGCGCATTTCTTAAAGAAAGGAGACTGCACCCATGAGTGAGAATACCCAGAACAACACCCCCAAAAAGGAGCAGTACTCCCTGAACGACGACCGCCGCGTTAAGGTGCTTTCGCCCGGCGCGCTGGTTGCCAAGCGGTTCTTCCGCAACCGTCTGGCCGTTGTGGGCCTGACGATGCTGCTTGCCATGTTCGTCTTTTCCTTCATTGGCGGCGTGGTCAGCCCTTACGGCCAGGACCAGCAGTTCTACACCTACACCCAGATGTCCAAAGAGTATGTGGGTGTGACCCGCAACGATAAACTGCGCTTTGTTGTTGCCGATGGCCAGGAGTTCGGCTCCATTGCCCAGAGCAAAGGCAACGAGGCCATCAAGAAGGGTGAAGAGACCTTTACCTATAAAGATAACGATTACAAAGTGGAAACCCTGAGCGAGGACCTGTACGTCTTCCGCCAGGGCCGCACTGTGCTGGCTTATGCCTCTAAGGATATGGTCACCGCAGCGGACGGCGTGGCCGAGCTGAGCTTTGATGCCAAGCTGGCCGCCCTGACTGCCCAGGCAGCAGGGGAGACCACCTTTACCGCCGATGGCCAGGACTATGCGCTGGATGACGACGGCAATATCACCCAGAGCGGCAGCGAAGTTGCCTATATCGGCCGCTTTGTCGTTTCCGCTGCCGATGCCAGCGTGGTCATCAGCCGTGACTTCCGCGACCGCCTGGAAGAAGCCATTGACGATAATATTACCGAGTTCACCTACACCGATGCCGACGGCAACGAAGCCGAGTATGACATCGTGTACGATGCCAGCACCGGCGTTTGGAGTGTTAAGCAGATGACGGAAACCTATGTGTTTGACCGTTACGCAAGCCCCAACAAGGAGCACTGGCTGGGTACCGATACCAACGGTATGGACATGCTGACCCGCCTGATGTACGGCGGCCGCGTTTCCCTGATCATCGGCTTCATCGTTGTTGCGATCGAAGGCTCCATCGGTATTGTCATGGGCGGTATCTCCGGCTACTTCGGCGGCTGGGTGGATAACCTCATCATGCGTATCGTGGACGTGTTCTACTGCCTGCCCTCCATGCCCATCATCATCATTCTGGGCGCTGCCATGGACGCCATGCGCATTGATTCCTGGACCCGTATGATGTACCTGATGCTGATCCTCGGCTTCCTGGGCTGGCCCGGCATTGCCCGCCTGGTCCGCGGCCAGATCCTCTCCCTGCGCGAGCAGGAGTTCATGACGGCAGCCGAAGCCTGCGGCATCAGCGCATGGCACCGCATCTTCCGCCACCTGATCCCCAACGTTATCCCGCAGCTGATTGTTACCTGCACCATGAGCCTTGGCTCCACCATCCTGACGGAAGCCACCCTGTCTTTCCTGGGTCTGGGCGTTAAGTACCCGTTTGCATCCTGGGGCAACATCATCAACGATGTCAACAACGCTTATGTTATGACCAACTATCTGTTCATCTGGGTCCCGGCCGGCATCTGCCTGCTGATCACGGTTCTGGGCTTCAACTTTGTGGGCGATGGCCTGCGCGATGCCTTTGACCCCAAGATGAAACGCTGATGAAAGGAGACACACACGATGGCTAAACAACAGGACGGTTACCTTTCCGCCAAGGAGTCGCGGCGTATCTCCAAAGAAAACCGCCGCATTACGGACCAGTACGAAAAACAGCGCAAGCGCAAGAATGTGCCGGAATCTGAGTATCTGACCCAGATGAAAAACCCGGAAAACGCTGTTGAATTTGATAACCTGCACACCTATTTCTTTACCGATACCGGCGTGGTAAAAAGCGTGGACGGTGTTTCGTTTGAAGTTCCCGTGGGCAAAACCGTGGGCGTTGTGGGCGAATCCGGCTGCGGCAAATCCGTTACCAGCCTTTCGCTGATGCAGCTGCTGCAGCGCCCCCAGGGCCAGATCGTTCAGGGCGAGATCCGCCTGAACCTGGGTAATGGCAAAGCCTATGATGTTGCCAAAACTCCCGGCACGGTCATGCAGCACCTGCGCGGCAACTATATTTCGATGATCTTCCAGGAGCCGATGACCAGCCTGAACCCGGTGTTCCGCATCGGTGCTCAGATCGATGAAGTCATTGCTCTGCATGACGGCGAAGGCAAGAGCAAAGAGGACATCAAAAAGCGCACCGTTGAAATGCTGGAGATGGTTGGCATCGCCAACAGCCAGGGTGTATATGAGATGTACCCGCATGAGTTGTCCGGCGGTATGCGCCAGCGTGTCATGATCGCCATGGCATTGGCCTGCAACCCCAAGGTTATCATCGCCGACGAACCCACCACCGCACTGGACGTGACGATTCAGGCCCAGATCCTGGACCTGCTGCGCAACCTGAAGGACCGCATTAACTCCTCCATCATGCTGATCACCCATGACCTGGGTGTGATTGCCGAGATGGCAGATTACGTTGTTGTCATGTACGCAGGCCGCGTGGTGGAAAAGGGCACCGCTCAGGAGATTTTCGCAAACCCGGCTCACCCCTATACCATCGGCCTGATGGCTTCCAAACCGATCGTGGGCAAAAAGGTGGACCGACTGTACTCCATCCCCGGCAAGGTGCCCAACCCGGTCAATATGCCCAACTACTGTTACTTTAAGGATCGCTGCGAGATGGCTCTGCCCTGCTGCGATGGTGAATACCCCTGCGAGATCAGCCTGTCCCCCACGCACAAGGTCAGCTGCTACCGCTACTATGAAAATAATCGAAAGGCGGGTGAGTGACGATGGCACAGGCAGAAAACGCAAAAAAGCTGGACTATACCCCCGTCACCTATGATGATCAGTATATTCTGATGGTCAACCAGCTTAAAAAATACTTCCCCATCAAGGGCGGCCTGATGTCCCAGACCGTGGGTCATGTCAAGGCTGTCGATGGCGTTACCTTCAACCTCAAGCGCGGCCATACCATGGGTCTGGTCGGCGAATCCGGCTGCGGCAAATCCACCACCGGCCGTACAATCCTGCGCCTTGCCGGCGAAAAAACCGGCGGTCAGGTACTGTTCAACGGCAAAGAAGTGTACGATATGACCGGCAGGGAGCTGCGTAACCTGCGTACCAAGATGCAGATCATCTTCCAGGACCCGTTCTCCAGCCTGTCCCCGCGTCTGCC
>ERZ773241.3346-NODE-3346-length-11107-cov-4.024159_pt1 | contig 11107 bp, 7 predicted proteins | sample MGYA00580989_ERZ773241 | MGnify/ENA primary metagenome ERZ773241 (study PRJEB29015, sample SAMEA2737804) | human gut metagenome | biome: human gut; feature: human-associated habitat; material: faeces | place: China | collected 2012 ...
GCGCGGCGCACCTGGTCGCTTCGCCCATAACTGTACCCGGCCAGATCACGCACAATCTGCATAACCTGCTCCTGATAGACGATACAGCCATAGGTCGGCGCCAGAATCGGTTCTAACTGCGGGCACTCATAGACAATCGAAGCCTTGTCATTTTTGCCTTTCAGATAACGTGGAATGAAATCCATCGGACCCGGACGATACAGGGAAATACCGGCGATCAGATCCTCCAGGTTTTCCGGCTTTAACTCTTTCATGAATCCTTTCATGCCGGAACTCTCCAGCTGGAACACACCGTCATTTTTGCCGGTTCCAATCGAATCCAGCACCTTTTTATCGTTGTAATCGATCTTATCTATATCAAGCGGTTTTCCGGTCGTTTTCTCCACCAGGCGAACCGCATTCTGGATAACCGTCAGGGTTCTAAGACCCAGGAAATCCATTTTCAGAAGTCCCAGCTCTTCCAGCGTCGTCATCGTAAACTGCGTTGTGATCGAACCATCCGACCCCCGTGAAAGCGGTACAAAATGATCTGCCGCCTCCGGACAGATCACAACCCCTGCTGCGTGCATCGAGGTGTGGCGCGGCAATCCCTCCAGCCGTTTACTCATATCAATCAGCACGTGCACCTGTTCATCGCTCTCGTAGAGCTTGCGCAGCTCTGCGTTCATTGACAGCGCTTTATCAATCGTCATGTTCAGCTCGTTCGGAATCATTTTTGCAATCGAATCCACAAAGGAATACGGCAGATCCATGACGCGCCCGACGTCGCGGATAACACCCTTTGCCGCCAGCGTACCGAATGTGACAATCTGCACAACCTTTTCTTTTCCATATTTGCGTCCGACATAATCGATAACCTCCTGTCTGCGTTCATAACAGAAGTCGATATCGATATCCGGCATGGAAACTCGTTCCGGGTTCAGGAAACGCTCAAACAGCAGGCTATAACGGATCGGATCAATATTCGTGATATGCAGGCAGTAGGAAACGATGCTTCCAGCTGCGCTTCCACGTCCAGGTCCTACCGGAATACCGTTTTCTCTGGCATAGTTGATAAAATCCCACACGATCAGGAAATAGTCCACATATCCCATGCGCTTGATAATACCCAGCTCGTATTCCAGACGCTTCTGCAGCGTGCCGTCGTCCTCCGGATAGCGCTCTTTCATGCCGTCAGTGCACAGCTTATTCAAATATCCCCAGGAATCATAGCCCTCCGGCACATCAAAATGCGGCAGCTTCGTCTTACCAAACTCGATTTCCACATGACAGCGGTCTGCAATTCGCTGTGTATTTTCCACTGCCTCCCACGCATAGGGAAACAGTCCCTTCATCTCTTCTTCGCTTTTGACGAAATACTGACCGCCCTCGTAACGCATCCGGTTTTCGTCGGAAAGCTTTTTGCCGGTCTGGATACACAGAAGGATATCGTGGGGCTTTGCGTCCTCCGCATAGGTGTAGTGCACGTCGTTCGTGCATACTAACGGAATGTCCAGTTCCCGCGACATCTGTAAAAGCGCCATGTTTACGGTCTGCTGCTCCGGGATCCCATGATCCTGCAGTTCCAGAAAATAATTATCCTTCCCAAAAATCGACTGATACTTTAATGCGCATTTTTTTGCTTCCTCCGGCAGTCCTTTCTGGATATAGCGCGGCACTTCACCTGCCAGACACGCAGACAGCGCAATAATTCCCTCGTGAAATTCCTCCAGAACCTCCATATCGACACGCGGCTTGTAATAGTACCCCTCCGTAAAACCGCGGCTGACGATTTTGCTCAGATTCGCGTAACCAGTATTATTTTCCGCCAGAAGCACCAGATGGTAATACCGGTCATCCCCGCCGGTAATCTCCCGGTCAAAACGGGAATTGGGCGCAACATAGACCTCACAGCCCAAAATCGGATTGATACCCTCTGCCCGCGCCGCACGGTAAAAATCGATCACACCGTACATTGCGCCATGGTCGGTAATCGCCGCAGCCGTCATGCCCAGCTCCTTGACTCGTTTTACATATTCTTTGATTTTATTGGAACCGTCCAGCAGGCTGTACTCTGTATGGACGTGCAAATGTGCAAATGCCATATTTTTGTAATTTCCTATTCTTGTTCTGTCTGAGTTTCCTTTGCTGTCCCATCGGGCGCAGAGAAGTCAAAGGCAGGGCTTTCTGTCCCGTTTTCTGACTTTTGCCCGCTCTTTGTCACAGACCTCGTGCCGATGCTGCCTGTCCGGTCGGATGCTGCCGCATTGTTTTCACTGATGCTGTCTGCTTCCCGGTCAGATACAGCGCTGTTTTGACTGACTGCGTTTTGTCCGGACACATCACTGCTTTCATGAACCTCTTTTACACTGCCTTCTCCGCTGTCTGTCAGTACAAGTCTGTCGTTTTCCACTTTCCATGTCTCGTACCAGCTTCCTTCCGCGTCCGAAAAGTTGACATGAATCCTATCGTTTTCCCCGGATAAAATCTGTATTTTCCCGGAATCTGATCCAACCTGCCGCAGGATACTCTTTAACACTGCTTTGCCGTTTTTATACTGTAACAGCTCTTTTTCACGGATTTCTTCTAATCGATACTCTGTCAGTGTGCGCAGGCTGATGTCATAATATCCCGGCGCGGCTTCTGTCCCGGCAGTCCATGCCATCAGATCGCCGTCATCGTCCAGCTCAAAGTGCCCCATCTGTTTTAACAGGCGCACTGCTCCTTGCTCCTGCACACCAAACAGCATGTCGCTGACGCCGGACACTTCGTAGCCACGATACAGCACAAAGGCGCTTCCCAGCTTTTCCAGCTCCTTAAAGGCAAAATTCTCTTCTTCCAAAACCACGCCGTCCGCGCCGACAAACCACAGGTCGCATACCGGCGCGCCGAACGCTCCGTCGTACCTGCCGATCGCCGCAAATGTTTCTTTTTTGCCGTTCCCATCGTAATCCGCCGTCTCTGCAAAACACAGCGCATCGTCCGGGTACTCCTGTACCTCCAGAATCTGTGCAACCGCCTGACCGACCGCCGCGCGGGCTATTTTCTGCACTTTATTCAACCGGTTTTTCGTAAATTCGTTTGGAATATCCTCCAGGCTCTCCAGCGCTTCTTCCTGCTCCAATCTCGACGGAAAGAAAAATCCATCCCCGCTGATCGTCTCCGATGCTTTGGTCAGCTTTCCCTGATCCAGGCTGCTGATACACCAGCTGTACTTCGCAACCGCATGATCGATTCCTTCTTCCTGTCCGACCGACTGCCCGGCTTCTCTGCAGCGATAGGCAATTTTGTCCTCCCCAATTGCATAAAACCAATAGGTATATTCTGTATTTTCATCCGTCTGCGTGTAGAACTGCTCTTCCAGCTTTTCCTTCCACGCCTGTGCCTCTTCATCCGAATCCTCTGCAGACACATACGCCAAATATTCCGACGCTGTCAGCTCCCGATACGAACGCTCCGCAAATCCGTCCGCTGTTCTTTCATAATAAACAGGAACCGTCTCTTCTGCACTGTCCCATTCCGAAACAAGCGGATCGTACACAGTCTTCTCCGCAGGATAAAACGTACAAACGCCGTCCTTTGTCGCTTCGATCGTCTCGGCATCCTCCAGAAGCTTTTCACACTTCTGATCTTTTACCGTCCAGACAGCCGCCTGTTTTTTGCCGGAGACTTCCGTTTCCAGAATAACAAACGGATTCCCAATTCCCGTCACCTGCTGCAGTCCGGTCACGACGATTCCTTTTTCCAGAAGTCTTGCCGACTCGCCGTCATAATACCAGAGATCGCCGGAAATCCGCCCGCGCGCTGTCAACGGTGTGCTCTCAAACATCAGCAGAAAGCTTTCATTTGCGTTGCTGTCATACTTCGCCATGTTCTGCAGGCAAAGCGTCTTGTCACCGTACTCCTTCTGCGAAAGAACTGCCGTCAGCGCTGCGTTTTCTGCGCGGCTTAAGCGATCGTGTCCCGCCAGCTTACCGGTAAACGCATCCGATTTCTGCGCGTATGCTTCATAAACGGAGTCGGTCACTTCTGTCATCAGGGCCGGAATTTGAGGAGCTGTTGCTGCCGCAGATTCTGTAGCGGTGTCGGTCTGCGTTTCGCCGGTCGCAGGCATCTCGCTGTCTGCTGTTGCCGCAGTATCGCCGTGCTGCGCTTCGCCGCCGGTCGCTGTTATGCCGTCCTGTGTCCCACCATCGGTCGCAGCGGTGCTATCCTGCACCTCATCATCGTTCGCTGCAGCGGTGCCGGTTCCTGTACTGACATTCTGTGTTTCACCTGCTACAGACGTCTCGCCCTCTGCTGTTGCCGCAGCATCGCTGTCCTGCGCCATAGCGTCTGTTGTTTTCCCTTCCCAAAAGCTCTTTCCGGCTTGCTGCGCTCGCGCTGCATATTCACTGATATTCGGCGTGCAGCCTGAAAACAGCATCGTCGCTGCCATCAGACATGCTGCTGTTACCTGTTTTCTTTTCATTTGTATCGATCCCCTTATCTTGTTGAGTTGAGTATACCATGCCCGTTTGGAAAATTCCATCCTTATCAGACTGGCAGCTTCCGATAAATGTTTCGCCAGCTGATACCTGATCGCTTTGTCCCGCTCTGTAACATAAAAAAGAATGTGCCTTGGCACATTCTCGCGGAGCGTTTTTATCGTATGGAAACGAAGTTTTCTATACGATAAAAAATCCCACATCCACCACCGAAGCAGCATAACGCTGCCACGGCAGGACATGGGATTTTATAATGTGCCTTGTTTGTAACTGTTCAGAACAGGTCGAAGCACTTGCTGCCGAGACCGTAAGAATATGATTGAGTCATGCAAAATCCCATCGGCAAAGCCGATTTGGAATGGATTTTGCATCGTAACTGTGAGGGAACTGAACAGTTACCCTTATTTTACAAAAGGTTGGATCTTACAGATACTTCTTCAGATCTTCTGCCTTATCCAGCTTCTCCCAGGGCAGATCCAGGTCGTTGCGGCCGAAGTGACCGTATGCGGCAGTCTGCTTGTAGATCGGACGACGCAGGTTCAGCATCTTGATGATGCCTGCCGGACGCAGGTCGAAGTTCTCACGGATGATCTCAACCAGCTTCTCATCGGAAACCTTGCCGGTGCCGAAGGTGTCTGCCATGATAGAGGTAGGCTGTGCTACGCCGATTGCGTAAGACAGCTGGATTTCGCACTTGTCAGCCAGTCCTGCTGCAACAATGTTCTTTGCAACATAACGTGCTGCGTAAGCTGCGCTTCTGTCGACCTTGGTGCAATCCTTACCGGAGAAAGCACCGCCGCCGTGACGTGCATATCCGCCGTAGGTATCTACGATGATCTTACGGCCGGTCAGACCAGCGTCACCGTGAGGTCCGCCGATTACAAAACGTCCGGTCGGATTGATAAAGAACTTGGTGTTCTCATCGATCAGCTCTGCAGGCAGAATCGGATCAAAGACATATTTTTTGATATCCTCGTGAATCTGTTCCTGTGTTACATCGGGATCATGCTGTGTGGATAATACAACTGCTTCCAGACGAACCGGCTTGTCGTTTTCATCATATTCTACAGAAACCTGGCTCTTGCCGTCGGGTCTTAAATAGGTCAGTGTGCCGTCTTTTCTTACTTTGGTCAGCTGCTGTGCCAGCTTGTGCGCCAGAGAGATCGGGTAAGGCATATATTCCTCTGTCTCGTTGGTTGCATAGCCGAACATCATACCCTGGTCACCAGCGCCGATTGCTTCCAGCTCTTCCTCAGACATCTGGTTTTCTTTTGCTTCCAGAGCCTTGTCAACGCCCATTGCGATATCGGAAGACTGCTCGTCGATCGAAACCATAACAGCGCAGGTGTTACCGTCAAAGCCATACTCAGACTTGTCATAGCCGATCTCCTTAACCGTCTCACGAACGATCTTCGGAATATCTACATATGCGTTGGTGGTGATCTCACCGGTTACCAGTACGAAACCGGTACAGCTTGCTGTCTCGCAGGCTACACGGCTCATCGGGTCTTTTTCCATCAGTGCGTCCAGAATTGCGTCGGAAATGGCATCGCACATTTTGTCGGGATGTCCTTCTGTTACAGACTCAGAAGTAAATAAACGTTTTTCCATCTGTTCCTCCTTAGATGTTTGCTGTGAAAAATAGGATACTGCTCTACAGGATTCTTTCCCTGTGGCGGATCGCATTCGCGACATCTTTCCATTCCGCCTCGGTGCGATTCTGTAGAGCGTTTTTATTTCATAGGACGCATTTTCCTATGAAACAAAAAGATCCGCTAAAAAGCGGATCCGATAGTTTGATAATCAAATCCTCTTATTGTTCGATTGCTTCCATCCCGGAAACGGGACTTCTATTCGCTCAGGCTGGCACCTTCCGAAAAAACGGGGTTGCCGTGGCTTCACAGATCCTATGTATCTCCACCACTCTGAATAAGAGAAGGCACAATATTGAATTTTCTTATCAGGTACTCATTTAAAATACTATAGCGCCCTGTATTTGTCAACAGGACAATTTCTGAAAAGTGTCTCAGCCAATCTTTAAGCGGAATTTCTGCAATTCCCGTTCGGATTCCACCTTTTCGATCTGGGCGCCGAGGCTCTGTAATTTTGCCGGAAAATCCTCATATCCGCGTTCGATATAGCGGATATCGTCAATGACAGACATTCCTTCCGCTGCCAGCGCTGCGATAACAAGCGCTGCTCCGGCACGCAGATCCGGCGCATTGATGCTCGCTCCGGTATATCGGGAAACGCCGTCGATGATCGCAGTATTTCCTTCCACCTTAATGCTTGCGCCCATGCGGATCAGCTCGTCCACATAGCGGAAACGATTTTCAAAAATACTCTCTGTTACAATACTCGTGCCGCAGCACAGACCCAGCGTCACCGCGATCTGGGGCTGCATATCCGTCGGAAAGCCCGGATACGGCAGAGTCTTTACCTGTGTATGTTTGAGCGGTCTGGAAGCCACTACCCGGACAGCATCATCCGACTCTGTCACTTCACAGCCGATTTCCGACAGCTTTGCAGAAATGGATTCCAGATGCTTCGGAATCACGTTTTTGACCGTCACATCGCCGTGCGTCGCAGCGGCAGCAAACATAAACGTGCCGGCTTCGATCTGATCCGGGATGATCGGATATTCCGTCTTATGCAGTCGCTCTACACCACGGATCCGGATCACATCCGTACCTGCGCCCTTGATATTGGCTCCCATGCTGTTTAGAAAGTTCGCCAGATCCACAACATGAGGTTCTTTTGCAGCATTTTCGATCGTTGTTCTGCCCTCTGCCAGCGCTGCAGCCATCATGATATTGATTGTCGCTCCGACGCTGACAACGTCCAGATAAATGTGCGCACCGCACAGATGGGACGCTTCCGCCGTAATCATGCCATGCGCAATCTCAACCGTCGCGCCCAGTGCCTTGAACCCTTTGATATGCTGGTCGATTGCACGGCAGCCGATATCGCAGCCGCCCGGCAGTACAACTGTAGCCTTTTTATATTTTCCGAGAAGGGCTCCCAAAAAGTAATAGGATGCTCTGATTTTCTTGACAGCATCACCATTAACCGTTAAGTCATGAATCAGAGAACCGTTAACTTTAACGGTGTGACGGTCAACCCGCTCCACATGAGTGCCAATCCCCGCCATCGCGTCCAAAAGGATGTTCGTATCCCGTACATCCGGCATATTTTCGATCAGTACGGTCTCATCCGTCATCAGGGAAGCAGCCAGAATCGGCAGCGCCGCGTTTTTTGCGCCCCCGATTTCAACCTCGCCGACCAGCGGATTTCCGCCATTGATTGCATACTGTTCCATATTTCCTCTTATTTCTGCTGCACAGGCAGCCTGTCCATCGCATCAATTTCCTCTTTCAGCGCCTGAAAAAAGAAATCCCTGAATTTTATTTTCAAATCTGTTTTGCTGCGCATGCAGCATCTGCATGCAGCATCTATTTATTATAATCTTCTTCTGTTTTTCGTCGTTTATGCACGTCAAAAACGGCAAAAAGAATCCTTTACCGTCCTTGTGGTTATAGCATATTCCACTTCATTTGTAAACTAAAACTTTCAGTTCAGGTAATTCAGCGGGTTCACTGCCTGTCCGTTAATCCGGATTTCAAAATGCAGGTGCGGTCCGGTGCTTCGGCCCGTGTTTCCGCTCAGGGCAATTTTCTGCCCCTGGCTGACCTTCTGTCCGACGCTGACCAAAACCTTGCTCAAGTGTCCGTAGCGGGTTTCTCTGCCATCCGCATGCTGGATGTAAACGACGTAGCCATAGCCGCTGCCCCAGCCTGCCCTTGTAACCGTACCGCCGCAGGATGCCATGACCGCCGTACCGATGGGGGTTGCCCAGTCAATTCCCTTATGATTCGTGGACGCTCCCTTCTTGGGTGCTTTTCTGCCGCCAAAGCCAGAGGAAAGCCGTCCGCCGGAAATCGGCTTGATATAGGTCGGTGGAACCTTGGTTCCGCGCTCCACGATCTTCGGAACAGCCTCTACGATAACCTCTTCCTTCAAAATCTCCTGTGATTCCACAGCGTCATTTCGATAAGTCACAAGTGCCGCTGCTTTTCGGAAGCCTGCAGAGGGCTGCTGACGCAGTTCTGTCTTTGTCGTATACCATTCGTCATTGTCGATATATACCACATCTGCTTCGTAGGTATCTTCCATATAAATCTGTTCCGTATGCACAACAGAAAGCTCCGGCTCCGGTACGGTGATGATCAGCTCATCACCGGTACGAATGATAGAATTTTCATTGTCCAGGGTCGGATTGATCGCAACCAGATTTGCAATCGTCAAACCGTTATCCTCTGCGATCTGGGAAAGCGTATCTCCCGCTTTTACTTCATAAATCTGCTCTTTCTGCTGATCCGCCGTCACCTCAGAAATCGCAGTTTCCAGCGGCGTAATCTCGTTTTCCATCAAATAGGCATCCACGATCTCGACCGTATCACCGAAATCGACGGAAACCGTGCCGTATTCCATCTGGGAAAAATCCACCGTTCCCTGATCCGGCTCAATCTCTTCAAACAGCTCGTCAAAAAAGCGTTCCGCCCCGGCACCTTCCCCCGCTGCGTGCTGCAGCTGTCCGGTGCTGTCGTCTTTTTTGGAAACCGAAGTCGTCAGGACGTTCAGCTGTCTGTCCGGGTCAATCACAATATCTGCACGATAGGCATGTTCTGTATCGTACCGGTCAAGTGCAGCCTGTAAAAGTGCCCGAACGTCACTGCTGCTGCCCAGGTTTACCGTATATTCGTTGATTTTTACCGTGTAAGCATGCTGCAGCGTTGTGGAAATGCTGCTTTTTAAAACATCATAAATCGCTTTATATAAGTTGTGCCGGCTGTCTGTATTTCCAAAAAGCAGCTCCTGCCCCTCGGAAGTGATTTCAACCGGGATATATACCATCGTACCTTCTGTTTCTGTGATTTCGCGGCGCGCCTCGGCAACAAGCCTTTCTACCTCCTCCGGGTCGCTGCTGTTGCCAATTTCCGTTCCGTTGATACCGACTTTATAAAAATTATCGCCTGTTTTCTGAAATCGCGGAAAAGACGGCACGCCAAAAAGGAGTACCAGCAATGTGATTCCCGTCGTCGCAAACCAGGTCTTTTTGATCAGTCCTCTATATTTCTTCAATCTGTTCATCTTTTCTTCTTTTTCTTTTTGGCTACGCTGTAGCCGAACGTCCCAATTGCTTCCCCAAGTCCGTAATATGTGCCGTGGGAGTACACAATCGGGTCCGCTTTTTCCAGATGAAACCGTCCCGTTTCATCCATCCACTTCTCGTCCACACTGACCGAAACGACCTCTGCCACAAACATCGTGTGGCTGCCGAGCTCTGTCTTCTGCGTCACGCGGCATTCCAGGCTGACCGGGCTTTCCGCGATCTGCGGTACCGACACTTTCTGTCCCGGCCACGGTGTCAGATTCATTTCTGCAAATTTGTCCACGTCCCGACCGCTTCTGACGCCGCAGAAATCTGCTGCTTTCGTCAATTCCTTCGTCGTCAGGTTAATGACAAATTCTCCTGTCTCTTCAATACAATGATAGGAATACCTTTCCGGGCGCACCGAAATCGACACCATCGGCGGATTGGAACAGACCGTACCTGTCCATGCAACGGTGAAAATATTCGGCTTTCCGTCTTTGTCCGCAACCGAAACCATGACCGCCGGAAGCGGGTAAAGCATATTGCCCGGCCGCCAGTTTACGCGGCCCATTAAAACAGCCCTGCAATCTGCGCCGCTGCCAGAACAATATTCGCCAGCGCGGTCACGAGGGTAATAATCATCAGAGGTCTGAGTCCTCTGCCCTGCTTCTGCAAATGCTCATTGCGGCGGACAAGTTCGTCATTCTGTGCCGCTATCGCTTCGGTCTGCTTCTTTACTTCATCTACGACAACCGCCTGTACGTTGCGGTATACCTTTACGTTTTCCTTATGGGTAAAATCATCGGACTGCTTTAAGAGCTGCTTGATCTCATCCATATGCTCCAGGATCGCCTGTTCAATCTGACTGACCTGCTCTGCAGTTTCCTGATTTTTCTGCTGTGCTTCGTCGAGGCGCAGCAGTCCTTCTTTTGTATAGTTCTGCAGTCTAACCATACATTCCTGTGCGGTGCGGTTGATGCTGTCCTGGCTTCCCTCTGCCATCCGGCTTAAATTGCTCGTGCCGGTTTCAATAATTTTACGCAGTCCGCCGGCGCTCTCCGTCGTCACACGCTGGATTCCTTCAATGCTCTGCTCCGCCAGATTCTGCATTCCGGCAGCGCTCTGATCCGTATATTTCTGAATCACATCCAGAGCTTCCACATTTTTTCGTGTAACCTGACGGATCTCATTTAAGTAATTTTCGTATTCTACAAGCGATTCTCTCAAACGCTTTGCTTCCAAATCCTGCATGTATTTCCCTCTCTGTCTGTTCCGTTCCCAATCCTGTGTCCCGGGGCAAAGTATCCTTTCCCCAAAATCGCATTTTTTACAACAGTGTATATTCTGTTTTATTGTATCATTATTACCATTTTGAAACAAGATCAAAACAGAGGTTCTTTCAGCGCTTTTGTTTTATTGCTACTGTTCACACGCGCCATTCGCAAAACCGCGTCTTCGACGCTCTCCGCTGCTTCGCAGCTCATTT
>ERZ773241.3347-NODE-3347-length-11104-cov-7.982713_pt1 | contig 11104 bp, 8 predicted proteins | sample MGYA00580989_ERZ773241 | MGnify/ENA primary metagenome ERZ773241 (study PRJEB29015, sample SAMEA2737804) | human gut metagenome | biome: human gut; feature: human-associated habitat; material: faeces | place: China | collected 2012 ...
GCAAGAATCGTGGTGGGCATGTCCGGCGGCGTGGATTCCTCCGTGGCCGCGCTCCTGCTCAAACGCGCCGGGCATGAGGTCATCGGCGTGTTTATGAAAAACTGGGAAGAGAAGGACGACAACGGCGTCTGCACCAGCGAAACGGACTGGGCGGACGTGCGCGGCGTCTGCGAAAAGATCGACATTCCGTATTACGCCGTCAATTTCGTCAAGGAATATTACGACCGCGTGTTTTCCTATTTCCTCGACGAATCCCGGCGCGGGCGCACGCCGAACCCCGACGTGCTCTGCAATCGGGAGATCAAATTCAAGGCGTTTCTGGATTTTGCGATGAAGCTCGGCGCGGACAGGCTGGCGACGGGGCATTTCTGCCAGCTCGGCGACGCGGCGGACGGCAAAAAGCTGCTTCTGCGCGGCGCGGACGGCAACAAAGACCAAAGCTACTTCCTCTATATGCTCGGGCAGAACGCGCTGGAAAAGGCGATGTTCCCGGTCGGCGGCCTGACCAAGGCGCAGGTGCGCGAAATCGCGGAGGAAGCCGGTCTGGCCAACAGCAAAAAGAAGGATTCCACGGGCGTGTGCTTCATCGGCGAGCGGCATTTTAAGCCGTTTTTGCAGCAGTTCCTGCCCGCGCAGCCCGGCGATATGCGGACGCTGGAGGGCAAGGTCGTCGGCCGTCACGACGGACTGATGTATTACACCCTCGGCCAGCGGCGCGGGCTGGGCATCGGCGGCGCTGGCAACGGCGAACGCTGGTTTGTCCTCGCCAAGGATATGGCGCATAACGAGCTGATCGTCACGCAGGGCGCGGATCATCCGCTGCTGTACAGCAAAAACGCCGTCGGTACGGACGCGACGTGGATATCCGGCGAAGCGCCCGCAGGCGAATTTGACTGCACCTGCAAATACCGCTATCGTCAGCCGGATCAGGCGGTGCATGTCAGCGTGCGCGAAAACGGGCAGGTGCTCGTGACCGCCAGGGAACGCCAGCGCGCCGTCACGCCGGGGCAGAGCATGGTCTTTTATCAGGGCGAGGTCTGTCTGGGCGGCGCAATCTGCGACGAGGTGCTGGACGCGGGCTTCGTGATCGACGAGGACAGCCCGGAGAGTATTTTGGATGTGTTCGGTGATGCGGAGGAGTCCGACACCGATAGCTACGAAGATTAAGGAGGCTGAAACATGGCAGATGCCACCTTTGATGCCATTAAGATCGGCATTGCTTCGCCGGAGATGATCCGGCAGTGGTCCTATGGCGAAGTGAAGAAGCCTGAGACCATCAACTATCGTACCCTGAAGCCCGAGCGGGACGGCCTGTACTGCGAGCGGATCTTCGGACCGACCAAGGACTGGGAGTGCCACTGCGGTAAATATAAGAAAATCAAGTACAAGGGCAAGATCTGCGACCGCTGCGGCGTGGAAGTCACCAAGGCCAAGGTGCGCCGGGAGCGCATGGGCCACATTGAGCTGGCCGCCCCCTGCAGCCACATCTGGTATTTCAAGGGCATTCCCTCCCGGATGGGCCTGATTCTGGACATCTCCCCCAAGGTGCTGGAGAAAGTCCTGTACTTCGCCGCCTATATCGTCACCGACCCCGGCGATGCACCTCTGGCGCTGAATCAGGTGCTCACCGAGAAGGAATACCGGGACATGCGGGAAAAGTACGAGGACGACTTCAAGGCCGGTATGGGCGCGGAAGCCGTCAAGGCGCTGCTGGAGCAGATCGATCTGGATCAGCTGAGCCATCAGCTTCGTGAGGAGCTGAAAACCGCTTCCTCCCAGAAGAAGCTGCGGATCGTCAAGCGGCTGGAGGTTGTGGAAGCCTTCCGGGAATCCGGCAACAAGCCCAGCTGGATGATCATGGATGTGCTGCCCGTCATTCCCCCCGACATCCGTCCCATGATCCAGCTGGACGGCGGCCGGTTCGCCACCTCTGATCTGAATGATCTGTACCGCCGTGTTATCAACCGGAACAACCGTCTGAAGCGGCTGGTGCAGCTCCACGCCCCCGACATCATCATCCGCAACGAGAAGCGGATGCTCCAGGAGGCCGTGGACGCCCTGATCGACAACGGTCGCCGCGGCCGCGCCGTCACCGGCGCCAACAACCGGGCGCTGAAGTCCCTGTCCGACATGCTCAAGGGCAAGCAGGGACGCTTCCGTCAGAACCTGCTGGGCAAGCGTGTTGACTATTCCGGACGCAGCGTTATCGTCGTCGGCCCTGAGCTGAAGCTGTATCAGTGCGGCGTGCCCAAGGAGATGGCCATCGAGCTGTTCCGCCCCTTCGTTATGAAGAAGCTGGTCTCCGACGGTCTGGCCAACAACATCAAGTCCGCCAAGAAGATGATCGACAAGGGCAAGACCGAGGTCTGGGACGCTCTGGACGAGATCATCAAGGACCGCCCGGTCATGCTGAACCGTGCGCCTACCCTGCACCGTCTGGGCATTCAGGCTTTTGAGCCGATTCTGGTGGAAGGCCGCGCATTGAAGCTGCATCCTCTGTGCTGCACCGCCTTCAACGCCGACTTCGACGGCGACCAGATGGCCATTCATGTGCCCCTGTCTCCCGAGGCACAGGCTGAGGCCAGAATGCTGATGCTGTCCGCCAACAACCTGCTGCGTCCTCAGGACGGCAAGCCCGTCACCGTGCCGACGCAGGATATGATTCTGGGCGCCTACTATCTGACCTACACCCGTCTGGGCAAGGCCGAGAAAGGCGCGGAGACCGTGTTCGTCACCGACCCCGGCGATACCGATTTCCCCGTCAACGAGATCGTGGACGCGGACGAGTTCGTCGCCGCCAACAAGGCTGCCAAGGCCGCGGGCAAGGCCATTGCCAAGTTCCGCCCCATCCACAATTATTCCTCCGTCAACGAGGCCATTGCCGCCTACGCTGCCGGCACCGTGGGTCTGCACGCCCCCATCCGGGTGCGCTACGGCAAGAAGATCGACGGCGAGATGCGCTACCGCATCATCGACGCCACCGTCGGCCGCCTGATCTACAACGAGCCAATCCCGCAGGATCTGGGCTTTGTTGACCGCACCGTCCCCGGCCATGAGTTCGATCTGGAGGTCAGCTTCCTTGTCGGCAAGAAGCAGCTGGGCAAGATCATCGACAAGTGCATCCGCTGCCACGGCTTCACCATCGCCACCGAGATGCTGGACCGCATCAAGGCTCTGGGCTACAAGTATTCCACCAAGGGCGCTATCTCCGTGTCCATCGCGGACATGGTGGTTCCCAGCGTCAAGTACGAGATGGTGCATTCCGCGGAGAAGAAGGTCGTGGAGATCGAGCACTTCTACCGTCAGGGCTATATCACCAACGACGAGCGCTACCGTCTGGTGGTTCAGCAGTGGGAAAAGACCACCGCGGACGTCACCAACGCCCTGCAGGGCAGCATGGACGAGTTCAACCCCATCTACATGATGGCCGACTCCGGCGCCCGTGGTTCCATGGCACAGATCCGTCAGCTGGCCGGTATGCGCGGCCTGATGGCCGATACCGCAGGCCGTACCATCGAAATTCCCGTTAAGGCGAACTTCCGTGAAGGCCTGTCCGTTCTGGAATACTTCATCTCCTCCAGAGGCGCCCGTAAGGGCATGACCGATACCGCTCTGCGTACCGCTGACTCCGGTTACCTGACCCGTCGAATGGTGGACGTTTCTCAGGACGTCATCATCCGGGAGCACAACTGCGGCACCACCAACGGCATCTGGGTCGGCGCGGTGTACGACAAGAACGGCGACGTGATCGATACCTTCGGCAACCGCATCCGCGGCCGTTATCCCGTCCACGATGTGGTCGATCCCCAGACCGGCGAGCTGCTGCACTCCAAGGACGTCATGATGATGCCCGAGGACGCGGAGAAGTTCGAGCAGCACGGCATCAACAAGATCTATATCCGCACCATTCTGGGCTGCCGCGCCCGTGTGGGCGTGTGCGCCAAGTGCTACGGCATGAACCTTGCCACCTCCAAGGAGGTCGATCTGGGTGAGGCCGTCGGCATCATTGCCGCTCAGTCCATCGGCGAACCCGGTACCCAGCTGACCATGCGTACCTTCCACTCCGGCGGCGTCGCGGGTGACGATATCACTCAGGGTCTGCCTCGAGTCGAAGAACTGTTTGAGGCCCGCCGTCCCAAGAAGATGGCGCAGATCTCCGAGATTACCGGCGTAGTGAGCGTGGACGAGACCCACCGCACCGCCCTGCGTAACATCACCGTGACCGCCGACGACGGTGAGGTGAAGGTGTATCAGGTGCCTTACTCCGTGGGACTGAAGGTCGCCCACGGCAAGGTTGTGGAAAAGGGTCAGCCCATCACCGACGGCGCGCTGTATCCGCAGGATGTTCTGCGTATCTCCGGCGTGGAGGCTGTGCAGGATTATCTGGTGCAGTCCGTCCAGGCGGTGTACCGTCAGCAGGGCGTTGAGATCAACGACAAGCACATCGAGGTCATCATCCGTCAGATGATGCGCAAGGTGCGTGTGGAAGATCCCGGCGATACCGCGCTGCTCACCGGCAGCGCCATCGACAACTTCGAGTTCGAGGATGCCAACGCCGAAATTCAGCGCCGCATTGACGCCGGCGAGACCGAGCTGCGTCCCGCCACTGCCAGCGCCATGCTGCTGGGCATCACCAAGGCGGCTCTCGCCACCGACTCCTTCCTGTCCGCCGCCTCCTTCCAGGAGACGACCAAGGTGCTTACCGACGCCGCCATCAAGGGCAAGGTAGACCATCTGGTAGGTCTGAAGGAGAACGTGCTGATCGGCAAGCTGATCCCCGCCGGTTCCGGCCTGATGGCCTACCGGGACTACCAGCCCGGCGCGACCCCCGAGGCCAGAATCCCCGAGGAAATGATCGAGAACGCACTGAACTGATAATAAACAATCCGGCCGCTGCCCGAAAGGGCGGCGGCCGGATTTGCAATATTGAAAATGATAAAAATGACCCTCGCATCAGTTGGATGCGAGGGCGGCTTCGTCTATGATACCATGTTCGGCCTCAAATTCCGCAATGCGTTTCTTTATCAGTTGCTCGATTTCCTTATTTTTGGTTCGACCCTCGTATTCGGCAATATATCCAATCTTGTCCAGCAGAATCTGAGAAATGCGCAGCGTATACCGGGGGAAATCATCTTTCATATTGGCTCACCTCTGACGCAATTTTGATGCAATTGTAATAAGACGGTGGGGGAATTGCAAGCGGTAAACCGCAAATTGCGATAAAATGAGCGGATTCACCAATTTGCAGAAAAGGGACAACGAAAAAAATCTGGAAAATTTGTTGACAATCCTGAAAAAATGCGTATAATATCATCTTGTATGGATACAAAAAAGGAAAGTAGAATACCCGAGTGCGGCAATGTGCCAGACCTTACCGGCGTTAAGACGGTGGTCGGCGCGAAGCAGCTGAAAAAAGCTGTGGAGGCAGGCCGCGCCAGGTATGTTTTTCTGGCTGAAAATGCCGATCCTGCCGTCATAGAGCCCATCGTGCTGCTGTGCCGGTCGAAGGAAGTCCAGACTGCCTGGGTTCCCAGTATGGCCGTGCTTGGCCGTGCCTGCGGCATCGAGGTGGGCGCGGCGGCTGCCGCCGTCGTGGATTGATTCTGGTTCTATCGGACGACCGTCCGTAGAATATAAGACCCGCCAAAATGGCGAGAACAAAAGAAAGGAGAAAATAGATGCCTACTTTTAATCAGCTCGTAAGAAATGGCCGTCAGCAGGCTACCTACAAGTCCACCGCTCCTGCTCTGCAGAGAGGTCTGAACACTCTGGAGAACAAGGCGACGAATCTGCCTTCCCCCCAGAAGCGCGGCGTGTGCACTGCTGTTCGTACCACCACCCCCAAGAAGCCGAACTCCGCTCTGCGTAAGATCGCCCGTGTGCGTCTGACCAACGGTATGGAAGTTTCCGCTTACATTCCCGGTGTCGGCCATAACCTGCAGGAGCACTCCGTGGTGCTGATCCGCGGCGGCCGTGTCAAGGACCTGCCCGGCGTTCGTTACCACATCATCCGCGGCACTCTGGATACCCAGGGCGTGCAGAACCGGATGCAGTCCCGCTCCAAGTACGGCGCGAAGCGCCCCAAGGCCGGTAAGAAGAAGTAATTTTCTTTCCGCCGATCCAATTTGACTTTTCCAAGCCCGTTCGCAAGGCTTCGCCTTGCCAAGATGGTTTTATATAGATGAAACCTCTGGCCAGGCACAACGAAAGTCACACTTTCGAGTACCGATGAAATCATTATATTATGAAGGAGGGAAGCAAAGTGCCCAGAAGAGGTAATGTTCCCAAGAGAGAGGTCCTTCCGGATCCCAATTACAATTCCGTTCTGGTTACCAAGCTCATCAACAGCATCATGCTGGACGGCAAGAAGGGTGTTGCCCAGAAGGTCGTGTATGGTGCATTTGAAATTGTCGAGAACAAGACCGGCAAGAATGGCCTGGAAGTGTTCCAGCAGGCAATGGAAAACATTATGCCCGCCGTGGAGCTGAAGGCTCGCCGTGTCGGCGGCGCTACCTATCAGGTGCCTATCGAAGTTCGCCCTGACCGCCGTCAGACCCTGGGGCTGCGCTGGATCACCAACTACAGCCGCGCCCGCAGCGAGAACACCATGAAGGAGCGTCTGGCTGCCGAGATCATGGATGCTGCCAACAATACCGGCGCCTCCGTTAAGAAGCGTGAGGACGTCCACAAGATGGCTGAAGCCAACAAGGCCTTCGCCCATTTCCGCTGGTAATAAAGGAGAAAACCAATGCCTAGACAGTATTCTCTGGAGAATACAAGAAACTTCGGCATCATGGCACACATCGATGCCGGCAAAACCACCACCACCGAGCGTATCCTGTTCTACACCGGTAAGAACTACAAGATCGGTGAGACCCACGACGGCTCCGCCACCATGGACTGGATGGCACAGGAGCAGGAGCGCGGCATCACCATCACTTCCGCTGCAACTACCTGCTTCTGGAAGGGCTGCCGGCTGAACATCATCGACACCCCGGGTCACGTGGACTTCACCGTTGAGGTGGAGCGTTCCCTGCGTGTTCTGGACGGCGCCGTGACCGTTCTGTGCGCCAAGGGCGGTGTGGAACCCCAGACCGAGACCGTTTGGCGTCAGGCTGACGAGTACAAGGTTCCCCGCATGATCTACGTCAACAAGATGGATATCATGGGCGCTGACTTCTTCCGCGTTCTGGACATGATTCACGAGCGCCTGAAGTGCAACGCCGTGCCCATCCAGCTGCCCATCGGCAGCGAGACCTTCTTCAAGGGCAACGTAGATCTGCTCACCATGAAGGCCAACGTCTTCTACGATGAGCTGGGCAAGGACGTCCGCGTCGAGGATATCCCTGAAGACATGGTGGATATCTGCGAGGAGTACCACGAGAAGCTGATGGATGCGGTCACCGCGCTGGACGACGACCTGGCCATGATGTATCTGGAAGGCGAGGAAATCCCCGTCGAGAAGATCAAGGCCGTCATCCGCAAAGCCACCATCGACAACGAGATGGTGCCTATCGTCTGCGGTACGTCCTACAAGAACAAGGGCGTTCAGGAGCTGCTGGACGCAGTCGTGGACTATATGCCCAGCCCCCTGGACAAGAAGGGCATCCGGGGCATCAACCCCGAGACCGAGGAAGAGGATTTCCGTCCCGCTTCCGACGATGCACCCTTCTCCGCTCTGGCCTTCAAGATCGCTACCGACCCCTACGTGGGCAAGCTGTGCTACTTCCGCGTGTACTCCGGTACGCTGGAGAAGGGCACCACTGTGCTGAACTGTACCAAGGGCGTTAACGAGCGTATGGGCCGTATCCTGCAGATGCACGCCAACCACCGTGAGGACATTGAGAAGGTCTACGCCGGCGACATCGCCGCCGTGGTCGGCGTCAAGAACACCACCACCGGCGACACGCTCTGCGACGAGGATCACCCCATCATTCTGGAGTCCATGGTCTTCCCCGAGCCCGTTATCGAGGTCGCTATCGAGCCCAAGACCAAGGCCGGTCAGGAAAAGATGGGCATCGCCCTGAGTAAGCTGGCTGAAGAAGACCCCACCTTCCGCACCTACACCAACAAGGAAACCGGTCAGACCATCATCGCCGGCATGGGCGAGCTGCATCTGGAGATCATTGTTGACCGTCTGCTGCGGGAGTTCAAGGTCGAGGCGAACGTGGGCGCTCCTCAGGTTTCCTACAAGGAGACCATCCGCAAGGCTGTGGATCAGGAGACCAAGTACGCCCGTCAGTCCGGCGGTAAAGGCCAGTACGGTCACGTCAAGATCCATGTGGAGCCCAACGAGCCCGGCAAGGGTTACGAGTTCATCAACGCTGTTGTTGGCGGCGCCATCCCCAAGGAGTATATCCCCGCCGTCGATGCCGGTATTCAGGGCGCGATGGAGGCTGGCGTTCTGGCCGGCTACCCCGTTGTGGACGTGAAGGTCACCCTGTACGATGGCTCTTACCACGAGGTCGACTCCTCCGAAATGGCCTTTAAGATCGCCGGTTCCATGGCGTTCAAGGAAGCCTGCAAGAAGGCAGACCCCGTCATTCTGGAGCCCATCATGAAGGTTTCCGTCAATGTGCCCGACGAATATATGGGTACCGTTATCGGCGATATCACCGCCCGCCGCGGCAACATTCTGGGTCAGATCACCCGTACCGGTTCTGTCCAGATCGACGCCAACGTGCCTCTGGCGGAGATGTTCGGCTACGCCACCGACCTGCGCAGCAAGACGCAGGGACGCGGCAACTACTCCATGGAGCCCAGCCACAACGCCGAGCTGCCCAAGTCCAAGACCGAGGAAATTGTCAAGTCCCGGGGCAAGGACTGATTTCCAAAGGAAATTGACGTAAATTTTCAAAAATTTTTCTTGTGTTTCCCCGCAAAGTGTTGTATGATGTATACGATGTGCGGAAGCACCCAGACTAAAGTTGTTTATTAAATTCAATCAACAATTATAACAGGAGGAATATTTCAAATGGCAAAGCAGAAGTTTGAAAGAAATAAGCCCCATGTTAACATCGGCACTATCGGCCATGTTGACCACGGCAAGACCACTCTGACCGCCGCTATCACCAAGTATCTGGCTATGAAGGGTCAGGCTCAGTTCGAGGACTACGCTTCCATCGACAAGGCTCCCGAAGAGAAGGCTCGTGGTATCACGATCAACACCGCTCACGTTGAGTACGAGACCGACAAGCGTCACTACGCTCACGTTGACTGCCCGGGTCACGCTGACTATATCAAGAACATGATCACCGGTGCTGCTCAGATGGACGGCGCTATTCTGGTTATCGCTGCTACCGACGGCCCCATGGCTCAGACCCGTGAGCACCTGCTGCTGGCCCGTCAGGTCGGCGTTCGCTATATCGTTGTGTTCCTGAACAAGTGCGATCAGGTTGACGACGAGGAGCTGCTGGAGCTCGTCACGCGCATCGTGCACGAGCGCCGGCCCGACGTCTCATGCGTCGTCACGTTTGATTCGGGCTTTAGCTCGCCCGACCGTCCAGCAGAGCAGCTGTAGCCTGTTTAACAGCTAGTTTCCCTGCGCGCCCGAGATGCCGTTTTGCAGGGCGTTCCAAGCGTTCGTTGCCATATCGCCCAGGTTCTGTGCGGTATCGCCGAGATTCTGAGCCGTGTCGCCCAGCTCTTGCGCCTTGTCTCCCAACTCCTGTGCCTTGTTGCTCAAGTCCTCCAGCGTGTTGGAGCTCGAATTGTCGGTGCCGCTTTGGCCGTCGGACGAGTTGCCCGAGCTGTTCTTGTGCGTGAGTTGAATTTCGAGGTTACCGTTGTCGTTATAGTAGGCAGAAGTAACGACCCAGTTGGCATCGACGACGGGCGTTGAGCCATCATCAGTCAGGACCACGGCATTCGAAAGATCGGCGCCGCGCGACTTGAGGAGCTTCTTGGCGTTGGACCAGTACTGCCCCGGGATATCGCTCAGATCGACGGTGCTAGACGAGGCGGACTCGGTTTGCTCGGCAGTGGTATCGGCCGTTGAACTCCCTCGCCTGTTGAGCATGCCCGACACGATGGCAAACACAATCGAGAGGGCAAAGAAAATCGCCAGCACAATGAGAATCTTCTTGATCACACTCGACGAACGCGACGGCGTCTCTTCCTCGTCCTCGCCATATTGCGGAATCGACTTGGGATACTCGCGATAGGGTTGGCGCGCATACGGATCGCGCGATTCATATCGAGGCTGGGCCTGTGCCGTGCGCGGCATATACGTCGTCTGTTGAGGCTGCGGAATGGGATTTTGCGGCAGGTTGTTATAAGTATCTGTCGCCGCATTGCCATACGGGTCCGGCGTCGCATTGCCATACGGGTCCTGCGGTGCATAATCAAATGGATCCCGCGGTGTATCGCCATAGCCCATAACCTGTGTGGGTTCGGCAGAAGGCTGCGTCGCGGCGGGGTCGGTATAACCGGGGTTGGGAACAACGCGGGTCGCATCGGCGCTATCGTCAGCCTGCGCGGAACCATATCCGCCCATCACGGTCGTCTTGTCCTGGTCCATGCAACGTTTCCTTTCCGTCGCCTGTAAGCATCAAGTTATCCATGCATTCTACCCGCGCAAAAGCCTATGATGGGCAAAGGCCGTCGGTATCTACAAGACATGCGCGTGCCTAAGGATCAAAAAGCCCCGCCGGACCTTGGTGGGCGCGGCGGGGCGGGCAAGCGGCTATAAGCAGCAGGCTTAGAACAGGCCGGTGATGTTGCCGTCGTTGTCGACGTCGATGTTCTCGGCCGCGGGAACCTTGGGCAGGCCCGGCATGGTCAGAACGCTGCCGGTCAGCGCGACCACAAAGTGAGCACCGGCAGAAACCTTGAGCTCGCGCACCGTGATGCGGAAATTCTCGGGAGCGCCCAGGGCCTTGGCGTTGTCGCTAAAGCTGTACTGCGTCTTGGCGACGCATACCGGCAGGTTGCCAAAGCCGTTCTCGCGCAGCTCGGCGAGCTGACGCTTAGCAGCCGGCGTAAAGTCGACACCATCGGCGCGGTAAACCTTGGTGGCGACGGCCTCGAGGGCGTCGGCCACATCGACACCGTCCTCGTAGGCAAACTTGAGCTCGCTCGGCTGCTCAATCAGGCGCATGACCTC
>ERZ773241.3359-NODE-3359-length-11082-cov-3.224630_pt1 | contig 11082 bp, 7 predicted proteins | sample MGYA00580989_ERZ773241 | MGnify/ENA primary metagenome ERZ773241 (study PRJEB29015, sample SAMEA2737804) | human gut metagenome | biome: human gut; feature: human-associated habitat; material: faeces | place: China | collected 2012 ...
CTGCGCGACAACATGGCTTCGTCGCCCAAGGACCTGGTGCAGCGCAAGCACCACTTCGCCATCGTCGACGAGGTCGACTCCATTTTAATCGATGAAGCGAGAACGCCTCTCATCATCTCCGGCAAGGGTGAGGAGTCGTCCAAGCTCTATGAGATGGCGGACTACTTTGTAGCAAGGCTCAAAAAGCAGGTTTTCTCCACCACTGACGACAAAGAGCTGCAAGACCAGTATGACTGCGACTACGTGGTCGACGAAAAAGACCGCACAGTGTCTCTGACACAGACGGGCATCAAAAAGGCCGAAGAATTTTTCGGCGTCGAGAACTTAGCTGACGCGGAGAATGCCACGCTTTCTCACCACATCAATCAGGCCATGAAGGCGCGCGGCCTGATGAAAAAGGACATCGACTACGTGGTCAAAGACGGTCAGGTCATCATTGTCGACGAGTTCACAGGCCGCCTTATGTACGGTCGGCGCTACAACGAGGGCCTCCATCAGGCGATAGAGGCCAAGGAGGGCGTTTCCGTCGCGAGCGAAAACAAGACCCTTGCAACGATCACATTCCAGAACTTCTTCCGTCTGTACGGCAAGCTCTCCGGCATGACTGGCACGGCGCTCACCGAGGAAGAGGAATTTGGCGGCATCTACAACCTCGATGTGGTCGAAATCCCGACGAACAAGCCTGTCATCCGTATCGATAACCCCGATATCGTCTATAAAACCGAAGCCGGCAAGTTCCGCGCCGTCATTGAGAAGATCAAGGCATGCCATGCCAAGGGGCAGCCTGTTCTGGTTGGCACAATTTCAATCGAAAAATCCGAACTTCTTTCTCAGCTTTTAAAGCGCGAGGGAATTCCTCATAACGTCCTGAACGCCAAGCACCACGAAAAAGAGGCCGAAATCGTTGCGCAGGCCGGCCATCTCGGCGCGGTCACGATCGCGACCAATATGGCAGGCCGCGGCACGGATATCATGCTCGGCGGCAATGCCGAATATATGGCACTGTCCGACCTGCGCAAGCAGGGCCTGCCGGACGAGCTGGTGGCAGAGGCCAATTCCTATGCCGAGACGGAGAACCCTGAGATCCTTGCCGTGCGCGAGAGCTACAAGCAGCTGCTGGCGCAGCACAAGGCCGAGATCGCCGAGGAGGCCGCGCGCGTGCGCGAGGCCGGCGGCCTGTTCATCGTCGGCACGGAGCGCCACGAGTCCCGCCGGATCGACAATCAGCTCCGCGGCCGTGCCGGCCGTCAGGGCGACCCCGGCGAAACGCGCTTCTATCTGTCGCTCGAGGATGACATCATGCGCCTGTTCGGCTCCGAGCGCATCATGAACATGATGAATTCGCTCGGCATCGACGAGGACACGCCCATCGACGCCAAGATGCTCTCCAACGCCATTGAAAACGCGCAGAAGAACGTCGAGAGCCGCAACTTCCAGATGCGCAAGAACGTGCTGGAATACGACGATGTCATGAATACCCAGCGTCAGGTCATCTACGAGCAGCGCCAGAAGGTGCTCGACGGCGAGGACCTCTCCTCGACGATCGAGGGCATGATCCACTATGTCATCGACACGGAGGTCGAGGATGCCTTCGCCGGTGCCGACCACTGCGACGACCCGGAGAAGCTGGCGCAGATCAACGCAAAATTCGAGGGCGTCTATTATCCGAAGGGCGCATTTGCCCCGCAGCCCGGCCTGAGCCGCGACGAGGCGAAGGAGCAGCTCTATCCGCTCTTCCGCCAGACCTATGCCGCGCGGGAGCAGGAGTTCGGCGCGGAGCGCATGCGCGAGATTGAGCGCATCATCCTGCTGCGCGTCGTTGACGAATATTGGATGGACAACATCGACGCCATGGAGGACCTGAAGCAGGGCATCCGCCTGCGCGCCTACGGCCAGACCGATCCGGTCGTGGCGTATAAGCGCGAGGGCTTTGCGATGTTCGACGGCATGATCAACGCCATCCGCGAGGAGACCGTCCGCCGCCTGTATCTGTTCCGCCTGCGCACGGAGGAGGATATCCGCCGCAAGCAGGTCGCAAAGATCACGGCGACCGGCGGCGCTGCCGATAAGACCGTCAAGCAGCAGCCCGTGAAGAAGATCAAGATCGGCGCGAACGATCCGTGCCCGTGCGGCAGCGGAAAAAAATACAAGTATTGCTGCCGTGACAAGGACGAGGCCAAGTCATGAGCTTCCGCGTCCATCGAGAAGGAGAGCTGGAATACCTGACGAGCGATGTGCTGGACGGTGTGGCCCACTGCTTTTCCACCCGCTTCGGCGGAGTGAGCGAGGGCGCGCTCGCCAGCCTGAACCTCGGCACGCACCGGGGCGACCGGCCGGAAAATGTGCTGGAGAATTATGCCCGTCTCGGCAGGGCCGTTGGCTTTGCGCCGGAGGAGACCGTGTTCACGAAGCAGGTGCATTCCGCCCTCGTCGAGCGGGTCGGCCGCGCGGACTGCGGCCGCGGCCTGCAGCGGGAGGCGGAGCACGGCGTCGACGGCCTTGTGACGAACGAGCCGGGCGTTGCACTGACAGTTTTCTCCGCCGACTGCACGCCCGTGCTGCTGTTTGACCCAGTGGCGCGCGCCATCGGCGCGGCCCATGCGGGCTGGCGCGGCACGGCGGCGGGCATTGCGGCCCGCGCGGTCGAGGCCATGCAGCGGGAGTTCGGCTGCCGCCCGGAGAACATCCGCGCGGCCATCGGTCCTTGCATCGGCCCGTGCTGCTTTGAGACGGATGCCGATGTGCCGGATGCCATGCGCGCCGCCCTCGGCAGCGAGGCCGGGCAGGCCATCCGGCCCGCCGGGGCAAAATTCTATGTCGACCTGAAGCGGCTCAATGCTATTTGGCTGCGCCGCGCCGGGGTGACATGCATCGACATCAGTGCCGACTGCACGGCCTGCCAGCCGCAGCGATTCTGGTCGCACCGCCGCGTGGGCAATGCCCGCGGCTCGCTGGCGGCCATCATCCGGCTGCGGGAGGAGGGCTGATATGAAGCGACTGCTTGCCCTCTGCCTGCTGCTTGCCCTGCTGCTGTGCGCCTGCTCTGCGGCCGGTCAGCCCACGCAGGCCACGCAGCAGCCGACGGAGGAGACTGCGGCCGCCCCGACGGAGACGGCGGCCGCGCCGAAGACGTTCGGCCTGTCCTACCTGCCGGAGCACGGCTTCAACCCCTATACCTGCACGGCAACGGTGAACCGCGCGGCGTTTTCGCTGCTGTATGAGAGCCTGTTCGTCGTTTCGTCGCATTTCCGCGCCGAGCCGGTGCTCTGCGAGAGCTTCACGGCCTCGGAGGACGGAAAGACCTATCGCTATACCCTTGTTTCCGGCGTGAGCTTTTCCGATGGAACGCCTCTGACGGCGCAGGACGCCGCCGCCTCGCTGCGCGCGGCGCAGCAGAGCGCGCTCTATTCCGGCAGGCTGGCGCATATGCTGTCCGTCACGGCGGATGACGACCGCACTCTGACGGTCACGCTCGACACGGCGTATGAGAATTTTTCCCTGATGCTCGATGTGCCCATCGTCTCTGCGGCGACGGTACAGAGCAGCACGCCGCTCGGCACGGGACCGTATTATCTCGACGGCGAGGTGCTCCGGCGCAGCAGCCGCTGGTGGCAGACACAGGCCCCGGCCGTGACGGCCGAGACCATCGAACTGCAGGCGGCCAAAACGCCGAACGACATCCGCGACAATTTCGAATTCGGCAGCACGGACCTTGTGTACTGCGACCCGAATTCCCCGGCAGCCGTCGGCTACCGCTGTGATTATGAGGCGTGGGAAGCGCCGGCGCCCATCCTGCACTATGTCGGCTTCAACCTCTACAGCGGCTGGTTCACGAATGTCGCGCTGCGCCGCGCCTTCACCTACGGCGTCGACCGCGAGGCGATGACGAGCGCCGTCTATAACGGCTTTGCGCAGGCGGCGACGCTGCCCTGCTCGCCTGCCTCCGACCTCTATGACGCGCAGCTTGCTGCGCAGTATGCCTATTCGGCCACGGCCTTTCAGGCCGCCATCCACAATGCGGGCGTGCCGACGTCCGAGACGGACTGTCCCGTGCTGCTTGTGTGCTCGGATGACCCGGCGCGCGTGCGCGCTGCGGAATATCTGTCCTCCTCCATGCAGGAAAACGGCTTCTTTCTCAAGGTCCGCTCGCTGGGCCGCGAGGCCTATGTGGCCGCTCTGCAGGCGGGTAATTACGACGCCTATCTCGGCGAGGTCCGCCTGACGGCGAATTTCGACCTGTCGGAATTCTTCCGCACGGGCGGCGCGCTCAGCTACGGGGCCGTGGCGGACGCTTCCCTGGCCGGTCTCTGCACGCAGGCGCTGGGCAATTCCGGCAGCTATGCCGACCTCTGCGCGCGCCTGCTCGACACCGTGCCGTTCTGCCCCATCGTGTTCAAGAGCTACGAGGTCTGCGTCAGCCGCGGCGCGATCGCCTCCATCTCGCCGGGCGTGGACTGCGTGTTCCACAACGCCGCCACGGCGCGCACGCTGGCCGATGCCGACCACTCCTATGACGGCGCGGCGGAGCCGTCCGCACCGACGGATGTATCGGCCGACCCCGCCGAACCCACGGAGCCGACCGATGCGGCGGACCCCACGCAGGAACCCTGATAGAATTTCACTCCCTCTGAAGTGGATTCCGGATAAGCTCCGGGTCTGCTTCGGGGGGATTTTTATAACCAACCGAAACTTGACTTTTTTCAAAATAATGGTATTTGTGATGCTGTGACATTGACAGAGCTTCTAAAGTATGATATGCTGGCCTTACCGAGGAATGGAAAGGAGCCGCGGAAAGAGAGATAAGTTAGTCCGTGAATATGTGAGCTAGAATACAGAAGTCGGCATGCAGAAATCGTTGATGTGCGCGATTTGTCTTCACAGCGAGTTTCGTAATATTGGGACAACATAGTATTGCAATTGGGGTGACATCCTGTGAAAATGTATAATCTATTACTTTGCCTTTTTCTAAGTCTAATCCTGCTCCTCACGGCCTGTGCACCGGCGGCAGTTCAGACCGAGCCGCCCACGGAGGCCCCTACCGAAGCGCCGACGGATGCTCCTACCGAGGCCCCTACCGAAGCACCGACGGAGGCTCCAACTGAGGCCCCTACCGAGGAACTGACAGAGGCTTTGCCGGAGGAGACGGAGGCCCCGACGGAGCCGCCGGAGCGTCCGGAGCATACTGTGAAGATTCAGGTTTCCGTGAACTGTGATTGCACGATCACCAACGCGGAGGGGCAGACTGTCCGGCAGGGGGATGACAGCGGACCGGAGGGCGATCTGGCGATTTACAGCACTGATCTTTATGGCTTTTGTACCGGTACCCTGCCGATGGAGGTGTGGGAGGTTGCGGCCAGTGACAGCTTTACGCTGGAGACGACGACGTCGCCCAGTGCCTTCTGTGCGGAGATCGGGGATGCATTTTATGCCGTGACGGAATGTACCGGCGTTACCCGCATTGAGTTCCGCGACGGCTATATCAAACTGTCCGGCTCGGAAATGACCTATAAGATCCTCACAACCTCCCACGCGCGAGAGCGGCAGTATTTCCGCATCACCGGCACGGGCACGACGGAGATCGAATTCCCGATCGAGGATGTCCTGACCGCCAGCCCGATCGGCGAGACCTACCGCCTGGAGCGGTGTACGGTTTAAGAGACTGACATTCGGAGCGTGGAGGACGCGTTATGAGAAAATTATCCGGAATTTTTGCGGCACTTCTGCTGCTCCTCTCGGCCTGTGCACCGGCGGCGGTTCCGACGGAGGAGACAACGCCCGAGACGCAGGGCGAGGAGCTCGTTTCCACGCTCAGCATGCTGCCGAAGCAGGCCATCTCCATCCACCGGGCCGAAACTCCGGCGGAGGAGGACACGGAGACGGACAGGACCGATATCGTGTTCGTGCCGTACTATGCGTCTGTCGAGCAGCTGACGAGCAACTCGTGGGTGGACCAGACGCATGTCACAAAGTCGACCGTTCTGAACCTGACAAAGACGGATGCCGTCGAGGTCAAATGGGAGGCAAACGCGCTCCTTGCGGGCGGCCGCTGGGTCACGTCGCAGGAGGAGCTGCAGACGGTCTGCTCCTATCTGCGCAGCTGCGCGGACGACGGCGTGCTGCACCTGACGGACGAGGCCTGCAGCGCGCCCGCGGAGACCTTCGGCAATGCGGACTTCTTTGCGGAGCAGAAGCTGCTTCTGATCGACCTCTGCCGTCTGGGCAGCGACACCCTGCTCGACCCGGTCGTTCTCCGCGCGGAGGACGGCACGGTGGACATCGTCCTGCGGATGTCCGCGCCGACTGCCGGAGAGGTGCGCGGAAACGGCATGCTCTGCCTGATCCCCGTCCCGGCCGACTGCACTGGCGCGGAGATCACGCTGTATCCTGAAGGAAAATAAGGAAATGAAACGAGCTGCGCCGGGAGGGACCTGTCCCTTCCGGCGCAGACTGTTGTTATCATGGCAGCTGCTCCCGGATTTGCCATTGCGAGGGCGCTCTGCGCCCGTGGCGCCCTGAGCGCGAAGCGCGAGGAAGTGCCCTTGGGGTGCAATCTCGGAAAGGCACTTCCAATTTGGAATAGCTGTCGTTAAAATGGTAAAAACCGATTGCGTCTGTAGCGGCGTTCCCTGAGCGCCTTGCAGACCAGCAAGTTATGTGGTAGCATCGTCGACCGCACCAGTCCCCAGATTTGTCATTGCGAGGCCCCGAAGGGGCCGTGGCAATCTCACGCACCAGACTCCGAATTCGCCGAGGCCTGCCTGTTGTCCAACTGGTTTCTGCGAGATTGCCACGTCGGCCTCCGGCCTCCTCGCAATGACAAACCTGTTTGTTTTACGCCGCCGAATTACTACTGCAATACCTGCGACTGCCCATGGCGGTCACTCCCCGTAAAGGGGACGCCGCATCCGTAAGGCGGCAAAGCCGCCAACGGCTGCGCAGTGAGCGCCGCTACAGGCGCAATCGGTGTGTACCACTTTATCGATACTCAATGCGAGCTGCAAGCGTTGCGCCGGGCGAGGCATGCCTCGCCCCTACAACGCACGACTGGCAGCCCTGCAGCACTTTCCACTCTCCATTTTCCACGAAAAAAATCCCGGACCTGCGTCCGGGATTTTTAGGCAGCACCGCACAATTCAGCGAGAGCATTCGGCGAAAAATGACCGGCGAAGGCCGAAGCTGCAATTGTGCGGTGTTGCCTTATTAAACCTCTAATTTCGCCGTCAGGGTCTCCTTTGCGCCCCAGCGGTCCACGACGGGCTGCACCGTGTCCTTCAGGAAGCGCGTCACCTGCGACGGGCAGCAGCCGATGAAGGCCCGCGGGTCGAGCATCTCCTCCAGCTCCTCCCGGCTCAGCGGGAACAGCGGGTCGGCCGCGATGCGGTCGAGCAGGCCGTTCTGCCCGCCCTCGAGCTTCACGCGGGCGGCCGCGGCGTGGGAATGCACGCGCAGGGCCTCGTGCAGCTCCTGCCGGTCGCCTCCGCGCTTTACGGACTCCATGAGGATGTTCTCCGTGGCCATGAACGGCAGCTTCTCCATCACGCGGCGGGCGATGACGCGCTCATAGACCACGATGCCCTCCGTGATATTCATATAAATGTTCAAAATGGCGTCCGTCGCCAAAAATGCCTCCGCCACGGAAAGGCGCTTGTTCGCCGAGTCGTCGAGCGTGCGCTCGAACCACTGCGTGCCCGCCGTGAACGCGGGGTTCAGGCTGTCCGTCATCACATAGCGCGCCAACGCGCACATGCGCTCCGAGCGCATGGGGTTGCGCTTGTACGGCATGGCGGACGAGCCGATCTGGTGCTTTTCAAACGGCTCCTCCAGCTCCTCGAACGACTGGGCGATGCGCAGGTCGTTCGCAAACTTCATCGCGCTCTGGGCGATGCCGGACAGGGCCGAGAGAAAGTAGCTGTCCACCTTGCGGGAATACGTCTGGCCGGACACCGGCACGACGCCCGCAAAGCCCATCTCGTCCGCGATCAGGCGCTCCATCTCCTGAATTTTGCCCTCGTCGCCGCCGAACAGCTCGAGGAACGAGGCCTGTGTGCCGGTCGTGCCCTTCGAGCCGAGCAGCTGCAGGCGCGACAGGCGGAACTCCAGCTCGTCGATATCCATGAGCAGCTCGTTGATCCACAGCGCCGCGCGCTTGCCCACGGTCGTGAGCTGGGCGGGCTGCAGATGGGTGTAGCCGAGGCAGGGCGTGTCCTTCCAGCGGTCGGCAAAGGCCGAGAGGTTCCGCACGACCTGCACGGCCTTCTTCACCACGAGCTGCGCGGCCTCGCGCAGGATGATGATGTCCGTGTTGTCGCCGACGTAGCACGACGTCGCGCCGAGATGGATGATACCCGCCGCCTTCGGGCACTGCAGGCCGTAGGCGTAGACGTGGCTCATCACGTCGTGGCGCACCTCGCGCTCGCGGGCCTCGGCCTCAGCGTAGTTGATGTCGTCGCGATGGGCCTCCAGCTCGGCGATCTGCTCGTCCGTGATGGCAAGGCCGAGCGTCTTCTCCGCGCGGGCCAGGGCGATCCACAGCCGCCGCCAGGTGCGGAATTTGAAGTCCTGCGAGAAAAGGTACTGCATCTCCGCGCTGGCATAGCGCGTGGAGAGCGGGGAAATATAACGGTCCGTCTGCATGATTTTCTCCTCAAACGCCTAAATTCTGATTCCGATTCACGATCCGGGTCGTGACCTCGCCGCTCCGGCGGTCGATGAAGGCCGTGAAGAGCGACACGCGGTTTTCCGCGTGCAGGCCGTACCACACCGCCGCGGTGAAGTCCTCCTGACTGCCGCAGATGGTCACGGCGCGCGGCTCTCCGCAGAAGGACGGCAGCGGCGTGCCGTCGCCCTCGTAGGTGTAGATGATGTGTCCCATCCCGGCGCGCGGCACGTCATAGTCGAAGACGCTGCGCTGGCAGCAGCGCGGGCTGCCCTCCATCGCCTTGAGGATGGACAGGGCATAGTGCCCGTCCGGATACAGCAGGCCCGAGATGCGCGGCGTGAAGTCCGGCGCGTCCTGCTTGAACGTGCTGGCGCGCAGCGCCTCCTCCCACGGGCGGCCGACGGCGAAGCAGTCGCGGATGGCGTCGGTCTGGTCGCCGTTCGAGACGACCCACGCCTCGCCGATGCGCCGCACCGGGTTATAGAGGATGCCCTTGGGATCCGTCATGGCCGCAGGGTCGAAGGCCTGCGCGCGGATGCCGTCGTCCGTCCGGACAAACACGCGGTTGCGGCTGTTGGCGCTGCGGCCCATGATGAAATAGGCCAGCACGCTGCACCGGTCGTCACCGGAGCGGCCGAGCACGATGCCGCGGCCCGGATAGGGATTATCCCGCAGCAGACGTGAAATGTCATACATTCTGATTCTCCTCCCTGCCCCGTCTGAAAAAAAACGGCGCACCTGCCGCAAACGCAGGTGTGCCCAGACGGTCGGCAACGAACCGATCCTGCCGCGCGATCCCGAAAACCGGATCTGTATTTTTGAACGCGCCGCTTTCTCTTTGTGCCTTTATTTTATCACATTTGCCCGCGTTCGTCAAATCCCGCCGTGACGGAATAATCAACGAACGTTTCGGGTTCCCCCGCGGATTTTTGTGCTTTTTCCATAGAACGAAGATATTTATAACGTTATGTGTAGGGACAGAGCGGGCTGGAAGTGGAAAATTGAAAATGGGATGTGGAAAGTTTCCGTTCGTGCATTGTAGGGGAGGGGCATGCCCCTCCCGACACTGCACCGGCGGGAAGTGCGGGCCAATGTTAAAATGGCAACGGCCCCCGATTTGTCATTGCGAGGGCGCTCTGCGCCCGTGGCAATCTCGGGAAGGCACTCGCAGCCCGTACAAGCCGCCGTTAAAATGGAAAAGGCCGAAATATGGGGTGTAGCGGCGCTCAGCGAGCGCCTTGTACAGGGGAATTAAACCGCAGGAGGGCACTGGTGCACCTCGCGCTCCCCTGACGTGTCATTGCGAGGAGCGAAGCGACGTGGCAATCTCGCAGTACCCGGCCGCATCGTGGGAAAGCTATCGGCGAAAACGCAACTGCCTTCCCGAGATTGCCACGTCGGCCTTTGGCCTCCTCGCAATGACAAGCTTGGGAGCCTTACACATTTGCCGGAAATACCTCCAGATTTGCAGCTGCCAAAGGCGGTCACTACCCGCAAGGGGTACGCCGCATCCGTAAGGCGGCAGAGCCGCCAACGGCTGCGCAGTGACCGCCGCTACAGACGCAATCGGTGCATTCCTTTATTGGCAGCTCGTCCGTTTCGATGGCCTCTACTGAGATTGCCGCAAACTCAAATGCCCAAACCGGGCGTCCGGGGCGGGAGAATTTTGAAATTTGTCACAAATTTTTCATTTTTTCCTCTTGACTTTCTTCCGGAAATGGGTATTATATAGGGTGTTAGCACTCAGATGAATTGAGTGCTAAATTCAAGCCCGTAATCAAAGATGGGAGACCATCAGACATTATATTGGAGGTTAGCATCATGAAACTGGTACCCCTTGCAGATCGTGTTCTGCTCAAGCCTGTGGAAGCCATGGAGACCACCGCTTCCGGCATTATCCTCTCCACCGCTACGAAGGAAAAGCCCGTTGTTTCCAAAGTCGTGGCAGTCGGCCCCGGCGGCGTCGTGGACGGAAACGAGGTCAAGATGGTCGTGAAGCCCGGCGACAAGGTCGTCGTCGCGAAGTATGCTGGCACCGAGGTCAAGGTCGAGGATGTGGAGTATTCCATCGTCCGCCAGTCCGAGATCCTCGCGATCGTAGAATAATTCAGGAGGCTTAAAATATCATGGCAAAAATGATCGAATTCGGCGAAGACGCCCGTAAGAAGCTGCAGTCCGGCATTGACCAGCTCGCAGATACCGTCAAGGTCACCCTCGGTCCGAAGGGCCGCAACGTTGTCCTGGCGAAGAAATATGGTTCCCCGCTCATCACGAACGACGGCGTGACGATCGCCAAGGAAGTCGAGCTCGAGGATCCGTTTGAGAACATGGGCGCTCAGCTCGTCCGTGAAGTCGCTACGAAGACGAACGACGTCGCAGGCGACGGCACCACCACCGCCACCCTGCTGGCACAGGCCATCATC
>ERZ773241.3360-NODE-3360-length-11074-cov-2.710319_pt1 | contig 11074 bp, 8 predicted proteins | sample MGYA00580989_ERZ773241 | MGnify/ENA primary metagenome ERZ773241 (study PRJEB29015, sample SAMEA2737804) | human gut metagenome | biome: human gut; feature: human-associated habitat; material: faeces | place: China | collected 2012 ...
ATTATGAAGAAAGTGTTATCCATCCTGCTTGCAGCAGCCATGCTGCTGGCACTTGCCGCGTGCAGCTCGCCTGCGAAAACCGAGACAGCTGCGCCCGCAGCCGAAGAGACGGCCACCGAGCCCGCTGCTGCTGAAACGGCAGAAGAAACCTCTGAAGCTGAGGAAGCCCCTGCAACCGAAGAAGCAAAGACGAGCCTTGACATCGTGTTCATCCCCAAGGGCGTTGCGGACTACTGGAGCATCGTTCAGGCGGGCTTTGAAAACGCGGCAACCGAGCTTGGCATGACGCCGAGAGTCGTCTATCCGTCCAAGGAAGAAGCCGGCGTTCAGATCGAAACCGTGATGGACGTCATCAACTCCAAGCCGGACGCGATTGTCCTTGCCCCCGTGAGCGGCGACGCGCTTGTCTCCGCCTGCCAGGAGATCCAGAAGGCCGGTATTCCGCTGATCATCGCCGATACCGCCATCCCCACGGAGGACTATCTCCAGTCGTTCATGACCGATAACGTCGCCGCCGGCGCGATGGCAGCGGACGAGCTCGCTGCGCTCATGGGCGAAGAGGGCCAGGTTTACATCTTCTCCGATTCTCCCGCAAAGGCTTCCGTTGCCGACCGTGTGACGGGCTTTGAGGCGAGAATGAAAGAGGCCTATCCGAACATCGAGGTCCTCGGCGCCCTCTACAGCGAAGCGGATATCAACCTCTGCACGACCCAGTGCGTCGATGCCATCACGGCAAACCCCGATATCAAGGGCATCTTCGCCGTTGACGAGAACCGCACCGCGGGCGTCGGCACCGCGCTCATCCAGCTCGGCAGAGAAGACATCTTTGTCGGCGGCTTCGACGCGAACAAGAACACCGTTTCTCTGATGGAAGACGGCGTGATCAACTTCCTGACCGTCCAGCAGCCGTACCAGATGGGCTACATGGCGTACAAGGCAGCGGCTGACGCGGCCAACGGCGTGGAGCTCGAGCACGGCATGGTCGACACCGGCTGCACCATCGTCCCGAGAGACAAGCTGGACGACGAGGACATGCAGGCCATCCTCTTCCCGCTGGAGCACCTGAACTGAGCGAACGAAAGCGTAGAAACCCGGACGATAATTTAGCTGCTATGGGGGGATTATCCCCCCATAGTACATGAAAGGTGTACCAAATGGCAATGTTGTTAGAAATGCGAAATATTTCGAAGTCCTTTCCCGGCGTAAAGGCGCTGAATGGATTTTCCATCGATTTGAAAGCGGGCGAGGTACACGCGCTTGTGGGAGAGAACGGCGCAGGAAAATCAACATTATTAAAATCATTAAACCGGATGAATGATCTGGTCGAGGGCTGCAGAATCAACGGCAAGGTCTTGCTGGATGGCCCCGCGGACACGCTGAGCAAGGGCATCGGCGTTGTGTTCCAGGAACTGAGCGTCTGTCCGCATCTGGACATCGCGAATAATATTTTTCTTGGCTGCATCAAAAATAAGCACGGCGTCATCGACGACCGCTTTGCCCACGAGGAAGCAGCCCGGCTGATGGAAGAAGCGGTAGGACTGCGGATTCCGTCTGATACCCCCATGAAGGATCTGTCGATTGCAGATCAGCAGATGGTGGAGATCACAAAGGTCACATCCAAGGGATGCAGGATCGTCGTGTTTGACGAGCCGACCTCGTCCCTGACCGAAAACGAAATTGAACGGCTGTTCAAAATTATTTTTGCGCTGAAGAAAAAGGGCGTGGGAATCATCTATATTTCCCACAGGCTCGAGGAGCTTCCCGTAATTGCCGACCGAATTACGGTCATGCGGGACGGCACGCGCGTAAAAACCATGGACTACAAGGATACGAACGATAACGAGATCATCAGTTTGATGGTCGGAAGAGAATTATCCAACATCTATCCTACATATAAAAGAACGATCGGCGAGGTTGTCTTTGAAGCGGACAATATCCGACAGGGCACAAAGCTTGACGTGAAGCATCTGGATGTCAGAAAGGGCGAGATCCTCGGCATTGCGGGTCTGGTCGGCGCCGGCAGAACGGAGACGCTTCGCGCGCTGTTCGGCGCGGACGACGCAGACGAGAAGCACGTGAAGATCGAAGGCAAAGAGTATACCTTCAAAAATCCCTCCGAGGCCATCGCGGCGGGCTTCGTGTATATGACGGAAAACCGAAAGTTTGACGGCGCAGCGCTGGGACTGAGCGTGGAGGAAAACATCACGATGGCCTCCCTGCAGAAGTTTTCCAAGTGCGGCAGGATGCAGGAGGCAAAGGCGAAGAGCAACGCGCAGGAATACTGCAAGAAGCTCAATATCCGCACGCCCTCCATCGACCAGAAGGTCATGAACCTCTCCGGCGGCAACCAGCAGAAGGTCATCATCGGCAAGTGGCTGACAAGAACGGCGAAGGTGATGGTCTTCGACGAGCCGACCCGCGGCATTGACGCGGCGGCTCGCGGCGACGTTTACAACATCATTCGCCAGCTCAAGGACGCGGGCGTGGCCGTGCTGATGGTCTCCTCCGACATGGAAGAGGTCGTCGAGCTGGCCGACCGCGCGGTTACGGTGTTCCAGGGACGGATCAACGGCGAGTTCAGCCGCGAGGAAATCACGCAGGATGCTCTCACCAGCGCCTCCTTCGGCATTGCGCATGAGAGGAAGGTGTGAGGAAAATGAAGAACCTGTTCAAAGCCCGGTGGATGACCAGCCTGATCTTTTTGATCGCGCTGTTTGTCATCACCGGCATCGCGGCCCCCGGATTTCTGACCTACGACAACATCGTTACCTGCTTTAACACGGCGACGATGTACACGCTGCTGGCCGTCGGCATTGCGTTCGTCATTATGACGGGCGAGATCGACGTTTCCATCGGCGCGACCCTCGGTCTGACCGCCGGTATGACGGGTCTGATCGCCCAGCAGGACGGAAGCATCCTGAAGATGCTGCTGCTGTGTCTGGCGACGGGCGCGGCCATCGGTCTGGTCAACGGCGTCGGCGTTTCGTATTTCGGCGTGCCGTCGCTGATTTTCACCCTCGGCACAAACAGCGTGGTTCGCGGCCTGATCTACATCATGTCCGGCGGACGCACGATTGAAAACTTCGGCGGCGCGATTTCCAGCTACGGCAACAAGACCGTGTTCGCGGGCGTCACGCTCTACTATGCGATTGCGGTGGTGCTGGTTGCGATTTCGCATCTGGCGCTGACGAAGACCCGAAAGGGCAAGTATTTCATCGCGGTCGGCGACAACGCGGGCGGCGCGAATCTGGTCGGCATCTCCGTGCTGGGCACGAAGATTCTGGCGTATGTGCTCTGCGGCCTGTTCGCGGGTCTGGGCGGCTTCGTGTTCGCCTCCAAGTACGGTCAGGTGATGACCGTGGCCGGAAACGGCTACGAGATGACCGCCATCGCGGCCTGCGTGCTCGGCGGCATTTCGCTCTCCGGCGGCTTGGGCAACGTGATCGGCGCGGCCATCGGCGCGGTCATCATGTCCTCCATCGGCCGACTGCTGGTCTTCATCGGCCTGCCGTCCACCTACAACAACACCATCACCGGCACGATGCTGATCGTCATCGTCGTCATCGACGCGCTGGCGCAGCGCCGCTCCATTGAAATGACTCGCAGAAAGCGCCTTCTGTCCAGAACGGCGGATCAAGAAGGAGGCGCGAAGGCATGAAGGACATGCTGAAAAAGGTTTTTAAGCACTGGGAAATGTTTCTGGTGATCTTCCTGATTCTGGAATTTGTGGTGTTCGGCGCGGCCAACCCGAAGTTCCTGCGCCCGCAGTCCATTATGAACAGCATCGTCAACTACATCAGCGTCTGCATCATTTCGCTGTTTGTTACGATGGTTATGATTACCGGCGGCATTGACATTCAGGCGCCCGCCATCATCGGCCTGAGCAGCATCATCATCGGCGTGCTCTGGAGCGACGCGGGGCTGAACATCTGGGCGGCCGTGGCGATTGCCGTGGTGGTCGCCGCGCTGTGCGGCGCGCTCTCTGGCTTCTTCGTCGCCTACTGCGGCGTTCAGCCGATGGTTGTCACCCTGGGCGGCAGCTTCCTGTATTCCGGCATTGCGCTGATGGTGTCCGGCATGTCCGCGACCCCGGCGTATCAGGGCATCGGCGGCTTCCCGGCGAAGAACGAGGCGGGCAAATTCGTCAGCTTCCGCTTCCTCGGCAAGGGCAATATCTTCGGTATTCCGACGCAGATCGTCATTTATGTCGTGCTCATCCTGCTGTGCATGTGGATTCTCCACCGCACCAAGTACGGCGAGCGCCTGTTCCTGATCGGCGTAAACCCGCAGGCCGCGGAATACTCCGGCATCAACACCCGCGCGACCATTATGAGCACCTACGTCCTCTCGGCGGTGAGCGCCGCGATTGCGGGCACGCTGCTGACTGCGAACGTCAACTCCGCGAAATACGACCTCGGCTCCGGCTATACGCTGGCCATCATCACCGCCGTCGTGCTCGGCGGCACGCTGAACACGGGCGGCAAGGGCAGCATCATCGGCACGGTGCTCGCGTCGCTGATTATCTGCATCCTGCGCTACGGCCTGCCGCTCTGCTTCGGCGTGAGCACGCAGAACCTCGATCTGCCGATCGGCCTGATTCTGGTTGTGGTCGTTCTGGGGCGCGAAATCGCCGGTCAGCACATGCTTTCTCACCTGTTCAAAAGGAAGAAAGGCTGAATGTCACGCATTTCAGGGGGCGCCGTCGAGCACCTCTTGAGATAAATAAAACGTAGGAGGAACCTAAACATGAAAAAGATCCTGTCTATGCTTCTCGTGCTGTGCATGGCTCTGACGCTGTGCTCCGCCGCTTTTGCCGAAGGCAAGAGCCCGGTGGACGGCATGACCGTCGCCTTCATCCCGAAGGTTTCCGGCAACTCGTTCTTCGAGGCCGCGAATGACGGCGCGCAGAAGTACGCGAAAGAGTGGGGCCTGACCGTTGATTACATCGGCGCCCCGACCGCTGACGTCACCACCCAGCTGGAGCTGATCCAGCAGGCGATCGACAAGGGTGTGGACGCGATCTGCATCTCTTCCGTTGACGCGACCGGCCTGGATGAGAAGCTCCAGGAAGCTCAGGACGCGGGCATCTATGTCAGCACCTGGGACTCTGACGTCTCTCCGAACGCTCGTGCGCTGATGGTCTCTCAGGGCACCGCTGACGTCCTCGGCCCGATGCTGGTGGAAATGGCGGTTGACTCCCTGAAGGAGCGCGGCGTGGACGTGAACGGCGAAGTCAAGTACGTCTGGCACTTCTCCAACCCGTCCGTGTCTGACCAGAACTCCTGGTACGTCGCCGGCGACGCTTACATCAAGGAAAAGTATCCGACTTGGGTTGCGGTGCATGATCCGTACTACTCCAACCAGGATCCGGCTCAGTCCGTCAGCGTTGGCGAGTCCATCCTCGACGCGTATGCTGACGTCGATGCGATCATCTGCAACGACTCCACCGCTCTGCCGGGTCAGTGCAAGGCCGCGGAGAACAAGGGTCTGACCGCGAAGGACATCACCATCACCGGCTTCTGCACCCCGTCCGGCATGACCTCTTACCTGGAGAACGGCATCTGCACCCGCTGGGGTCTGTGGGATTGCGGCATCCAGGGCGCGATGGGCTGCTACCTCGCCGCTTACATCTCCGCGGGCAACACCGTGAAGGTCGGCGATAAGATCGACATCCCGTCCATCGGCACCGTCGAAGTGCTGGCCAACGACGCGCTCGTCGCCGGTCAGGAGACTGCTGCGGAGAACAACGGCGTCGTGCTGCTGCCGGAGCGCGTTGTCTTCACGGCGGAGAACGTGGCGGATTACAACTTCTAATCCCAAACATGGCATCTCCAAGGAGGAACCCTTCGGGGCTCCTCCCTTTGTGGTGGAGGCCGCGGCATGACGCGGCGTTCGCCTCTGTTAGAAGCTCACAAATGGACCGTTTTCAGAAAGGAAGATTGATTCCAATGGCAGATAAGGACGGACTGAAGGTCGCGAAGGATTATCATACGGATGTTCCGTTTGGCAATCAGGGCAGCTTCCACGTGAAGGGCGCGAATAACACGGATTGGGGCATGAAGCGCCACCTTTCCAATATCTTTGACCCGGTCAGCGGCAACACCGTGATGTTCGCGTTTGACCATGGCTACTTCATGGGCTCGACCGCCGGTCTGGAGCGTCTGGATCTGGTGATCCCGAAGCTTCAGGAGCAGGTGGATGTGTTCATGGGCACCCGCGGCGCGATTCGCACCTGCGTGTCCCCGACCTTCAAGAAGGGCATTGCGCTGCGCGTGACCAGCGGCTCCTCCATGATTAACGACGACCTGAGCCACGAGTGCCTGGCCGTGGACGTGGAAGACGCGATCCGCATGAACGCGGACTGCATGGCGGTTCAGACCTTCATCGGCGCGGACGGCCAGCTCTCCTCCATCGACAACCTGAGCCGCTGCATCAACGCGGGCATGCGTTACAGCATCCCGACGCTGGGCGTTGTGGCCGTCGGCAAGGACATGGAGCGCACCGACCGCTTCTTCAAGCTCGCGACCCGCATCGTGGCCGAGATGGGTGTGCAGCTCGTCAAGACCTACTACTGCGACAACTTCGAGGAAGTCGTCGCGGCCTGCCCGGTGCCGATCGTCGTCGCCGGCGGCAAGAAGCTCCCGGAGGATGAGGCGCTGACGCTGGCGTATCGCTCCATTCAGGGCGGCGCGCGCGGTCTGGATATGGGCCGCAACATCTTCCAGAGCAATCACCCGGTCGAGATGGCGAAGGCGATCCGCATGATCGTTCACCAGAAGGCGACCGATAAGGAAGCGTTCGAGTTCTACACCGACGCGATCCACACCAAGTAATTTACGCCAAATTACAACAAAGGAGGCTGCAAGGCAAATTCTGCTTTGCAGCCTTTTCTTTTCAGGAGGAAGGGGCAGAGCCCCAAAAGGAGCTGCACACATGATTACGCAAATTCTCGCCAAGGTTCTGCCCGTGCTGGTGATGATCGCGCTCGGCCGCGTCTGCGCGACAAAGGGCATTTTAAGCGACGACCAGCATGCGGGGCTGAAAAACATCATCGGCGACATTCTGCTGCCGGTCGTGCTGTTTCAGGCGTTTTTCACCGCCGAATACGGCAGGCGGATGCTGCTGGTGTTCGCGCTGGTGTTCGCCGGATACGGCGCGGCGCTGGCGGCGGGCTACGGCCTGCGCCGGTTTGTGAAGCCGTATGACCGCTTCATGCCGCTGCTGATGACCAGCGCGGAGGGCGGCATGCTCGGCTATGCGCTCTATGCGCTGCTCTGCGGCGCGGATCAGACCAAGACATACGCCATGGTCGATATCGGCCAGACGATGTTCGCCTACACTGTCTTTTTGACGGCGCTCAAGGCGGCGGGCGGCGAGAAAATGACGCCCCAGTTTATCGTCAAAAACATGCTGACCAACAAAGCCTGCATCGGCATGCTGCTGGGCATTGTTCTGGGCGCGCTGGGCGTGCATAAGGCCATCGACGGCACGGCGGCGGGGGAGATCGTGACCTCGCTGCTGAGCTTTATCACCGCGCCGACCTCCGCGCTGATTCTGATTGTCATGGGCTATCAGCTTCACGTCAGCCGCGCGCTTCTCCGCCCGGTGCTGACGACGATGGGGCTTCGGCTGGGCGTGCTGGCCGCCGTTTGCGCGGCGGTTTCCGGTATTCTGTTCGCCGTGATTCCGTTTGACAAGGGGCTGCTGCTGGCGCTGATGCTGCAATATACGCTGCCCGCGCCGTTCATCATCCCGCTGTTCGCCGACCTTGGCGACGATGCGGAGTATGTTTCCACCACGCTGTCGTTGGGCACGGTGCTGGCCGTCGTGCTGTTCTTCTTCCTCGCGGCGTTCAGTTTGGCGTAAGCTTTGGCAAGGGCTTGCGCAATCGTATGGCCGAGCGCCGGAAAGCCGAAAAGGATCAAATCAATTTGAGCATAGCGAAAAAGTCCGGACAGAAAACTGTTCGGGCTTTTCGCGTTTCTCGCTTTATGGTATAATTCGGATGTGTAGATGAACGATAAATCGGGATTTGACGAACTGGTAATCAGCTTGAATTTTTGATATTCATCGTCTATGACGTTGTAATAAATACAACTATGAAAGGGTGGTTCATTATGAAAAGTAATAATTTGGGTGTGTGGAGGACGCACGGTAAATAATCCTCCAAAACTATAATTATGGAGGACACAAGATGATATTAGAAACATTACTTCCTCAATTAGAATTTCAATCTAACATTGAGGATGCAGTAAAGCAAAAAATGATTAAAAGTAGGCGGCAAGTTGAAGAAATCGCAGCAACCGCCTACAGTAGCAACGATTTTGATTTTTTGCTACGAAAGCGAATGCCACTAACTCGCTTGGTGGTAGTTATATATTTATTGACGCAAAAGTATGTCGAGTATAAAGCCATTGGTGTAACAGATGAAATTATTTTGGATACTTTTAGAGATGTCTCATTGCGGGCAAACTTGTACTATAAGCAGCATGGAAAAGTTGGCATTTCTAAAGATGATGTTGTTTGGTTTCGCCACATTATGAATGTGCACATTTTCAAGATTGGAGTATTGCAATATCAAACATTCAATATGGTTTATTTGGACGAGGAAACCATTGGCGAGCCTTATATGGTGTTTACACAAGAACAGAAACGAATATTGCCCAACGGCTCACCCGTGATAAATTGCCATATTCAAAAAGGTGCGAATATTAGTGATAGCTTAGTCAAGAAATCTTTTGACCAAGCCAAGGTGTTTTTCAAGGATCGCTTTCCATCTACAGAGTATAAAGCTTTTCTTTGTTATTCTTGGTTACTCTATCCTCCGATGCTAAACATGCTTCCAAAGGATTCGAATATCAAGCAGTTTGCAAAACACTTTTCTATCATTGGTGCGTGCAACGATTCGGAACAGGCCAAAGAGAATTTATTTGATTATGGCAAGCATAATCTACCTTGCAAACCAACAGCTCTACAAAGGATCGCAAAAGAACACAAAGAACTTCTTGGTTATGGGTGTGGAGTAATTATGCTTTAGAGCGCAGAGACTTCCAGCTTATCGAACCGATCAATCCTCTTTAGAAACGAAGGAACGTATTTCAATGCTCCGAGCGGAGACGACGTGCACCCTGTGGCGTTTTGCGCTCTGTCGGTAGAAGAAGGTTCGCGTTTCCCGCTTTATGGTATAATTCGGAGGTGAAGATGAACGATAAAGCGGAATTTGATGAAGGAGATGGTGAATATGTTGTGGCCTATTTGTGGCGGAATCATAATTTTTGCATTAGGTATGTTTATCTTTTTGAAGCCAGACTTAGTATGGAAATTGACAGAAGAATGGAAATCTTATCGGGCAGATGAACCGTCTGAATTCTACTTAAAAGTCGCAAAAATTGGTGGTATTTCATTTGCCCTGTTTGGAATTATTATGATTACGCTCCCATTTATTTTAGAGTGATAAATTCCGGCTTATCGAACCGATCAAATTCCTTTAGAAACGAAGGAACGCATTTCCAAGCGCCGAGCGGGGACGACATGCACCCTGCGGCGTTTTGCGCGCTATCAACCGAAAAAAGGCCAATATAAAACCGACCGAAGAATGACCATCGGTCGGTTTTGCTGTTTTATCGCGCCGCCAATTCTTCCGGCGTATAGCGCGGCCGGATTTTCTTTTTCCAAAGCACCGCGAAGATCACCACCAGCACGAGGAAGGTCAGCGCCCACGAAACGGGGTAGGAAATCATCAGGCAATCCATCGTGCGGTTGGCCGCGAATATCGTCATCACCCAGAAAATGCGGAACACGCACGCGCCCATCAGCGAAACGATCATCGGCAGCAGCGAATAGCCGACGCCGCGCAGAACGCCGGTCATCACATCCATGATGCCGCAGAGGAAATACGGGCCGCAGACGATGTACATGCGGTTCAGGCCGACCTGAATCACCGCCGGGTCCGGCGAATAAAGCCCCAGAAGCTGCGTGCCGAAGACGCAGGAGAGCACGCCGAAGACCACGCCGAAGGAAAGCGCCCAGAACAGGCTGACATACATCGAGCTGAGCACGCGGCGCGGCCTGCGCGCGCCGATGTTCTGCCCGGCAAAGCAGGTGACGGCCTGCTGGAACGTGTTCATCGCCTGATAGACGAAGTTGCCGACGTTCGCTCCCGCGGCGTTGCCCGCGATGACGATAGAACCGAAGCTGTTCACCGAGGACTGGATGACGACGTTGGAGAGGGAGAACATGCAGCTCTGAATCCCCGCCGGAAGGCCGATTTGGATAATCATGCGCATGATGTGCGGCTTGATGGCGAGGCGGTCGAGGTGAAGCTGCGTCGGGCCGTCCATCAGCATCAGCGAGCGCGTGACCAGCGCGGCTGAGACCGCCTGCGAAATGATCGTCGCCAGCGCGACGCCCGCTACGCTCATCTTGAACCCGATGACGAACACCAGATTCAGCCCGGCGTTGATGACGCCCGCAATCGTCAGGAAATACAACGGGCGCTTGGTGTCGCCGACCGCGCGGAGCACCGCCGCGCAGAAGTTATAGAGCATCTGCACCGGCATGCCGATAAAGATGATGCGGATATACAGCTCGGCAAGGTCGATCACGTCCTCCGGCGAACCCATGATTTCAAGCAGCGGGCGCGCGGCCGCAAAGCCGACGACCGCCAGCACCGCGCCGCCTACGAGGGAGAGCAGCACCGCGGTGTGAACCGTTTCACAGACGCGCTCCGCGTCCTTCGCGCCGGTGAAGCGCGCAACCAGCACGTTGACGCCGATGGAAAGGCCGACGAACAGGCTGATAATCATGTTGTTCAGCGAGCCGACCGAGCCGACCGCCGCCAGCGCCTCGTTGCCCGCGAAGCGGCCGACCACGATGGTATCCGCCGCGTTGAAGAGGAGCTGCAAAATGCCGGACAGCATGATCGGCAGCGAAAAAAACAGCACCTTGGTCAGAAGGGAGCCTTCCGTCATATCCATGGTGCGGTGTGCGTGTGATTTAAACATAAGCGTCTCCTGTACATCAAAACCCAAAAAGAAAAAACATACACAGCCTATTATAGCACAGATTCGGAAAA
>ERZ773241.3362-NODE-3362-length-11068-cov-11.525016_pt1 | contig 11068 bp, 10 predicted proteins | sample MGYA00580989_ERZ773241 | MGnify/ENA primary metagenome ERZ773241 (study PRJEB29015, sample SAMEA2737804) | human gut metagenome | biome: human gut; feature: human-associated habitat; material: faeces | place: China | collected 2012 ...
TTCTCCAAAGCATCTTCCGGATTTATACCGTATAGTCTCGCCGCATTAATCATGGCAAACATGAAATCACCGAATTCTTCTTCCATACGCACTTGATCCTTCCGGGCAACCTCGACTTCCAATTCACCCAACTCCTCCCGCACCTTTTGCCATACGTCCTCTTTTTGTTTCCAGTCGAACCCAACTCCCCTCACCTTATCTTGAATCCGGTATGCTTTCACTAAAGCCGGAAGAGCATCCGGCACTCCTTCCAAAACTTTATTATGACGTCCCTTCTCTTTCAACTTCAATTGTTCCCAGTTACGTAACACGTCATTCTCATCTTCGACCTTCACCTCCCCATAAATATGCGGGTGACGATAGCGCAACTTGGCACAGATCTCGTTCAAAACATCCGTCATGTCAAATTGCTCCTGTTCCTTCCCGATCAAGGCATAAAACACGATATGCATAAGCAAATCCCCCAACTCCTTTTTCACCTCCTGCATATCATTTTTCAGAATCGCATCTCCCAGCTCATAAACCTCCTCCACGGATAACGTCCGCAAAGACTCCATCGTCTGTTTATGATCCCAAGGACACTTTTCCCTCAAAGTTTCCATGGCATCATTACTTGCCAAAAATGTATACTTAATCTCTTTGATTGGATTACCGCCATCTTTCCACGTTTCCTTTGGATGTAAATATACCGCTGATATCATTGTTTCTATCAATCTACGCTGGTCTTCTTTATTCATTTTATCAAAGAACTTATCGAAAACCAACAACAATTTATAAACATTCTCCTGTGTCAGGGCATCCTGTTCAACAGATGCTTTTTTCATCTCGCATCCCTCTATCTGGTCTTCAATGCTATAAATTTCTTCATAGATTTTATCAAGACGCTTGTTCATATCATTTCTTTTACGAGCCGCATTTTTATCGTCAGCAACGATATTATCAATGTCATGTTCAAGATTTGCTTTGCTGCGTTCCAGCTTCTTCAAGCTTTTTTTATAGCCTTCAATCTCTGCATCAATTTCTGACACATCCATCTTCTGACCGATTTGCTTTTTCACATCCTCTGCAAACTGTTCATTATTAACCAGCAGCTTTGTGTATTGTATAACCTCTTTCTCTATCCAGTCTGCTAATATCGTATTCTTCTTACACTAACCATTCTTTGCCTTTGCATAATGCCCGCACTGATATTTACGACGTACCCTGCGTTCACCATTCTTATTTGTCCAAACGACAGTATCTGAGTACATGGCAGACCCACACATCGGACATTTTAATATACCCGATAGCAGATGTTTACTACTCCTTCCAACTGATGGATATCCTGTAGATGAAGTGGAGTTACGTTTTACTCTCGCCTGCTCAAATAACTCCTCACTTATAATCGGCTCATGTGCTATTTCATCACTCAAAATAAAATCATCCGTTTTTACCCTGCGGTATTCGTTCTCTGTTCCTTCTACCTTCTGTAATCGGGTACGCCCAAATGCAACCCTGCCGGTATAGACCGGATTATCCAACATTCGCTTGATTTGTTCTGAATTCCAATCCATAAAGGTCCTTCCATGTGAATTTCTTGATGGCATTTTGGGTATTCTCTGCTTGTTTAGATATCCCGCTATTGTAGAATATCCCATGCTGCCATTTACAAATTTATCAAAGATAAGTTCAACAATAGCTGCTTCTTCTTCCTTCCGTTCCAGCCTTCCATCTACAAGCTCATATCCGTAAGGTGCAAAGCCTCCGTTCCATCCACCCTGTTTAGCCTTTTCAGTTCTGCCAAGATAAGTCTGGGTAAGAATATTTTCCCTTTCCATCTCAGCGACAGCACCTAAAATAGTTATCATCATTTTACCCATGGAAGTGCTGGAATCCAACCCATCCTCCTTACAAATCAGATTCACTCCATACCTTTGGATAAATGTCAGGGAATTTAAAATATCCTTTGCATTTCGTCCAAATCTCGATAATTTAAACACAACAACAAAATCCGCATCCACACTTTTTGTTGCTATATCATCTAACATTCGTTGAAACACTTCTCGCCCGGATATTGATTTTCCACTTTTGCCCGGTTCAACATATATATTTAATACCGTCATTCCTTCAAACTCAGCCCATTCTTTCAGGTACCGTTTCTGTCCTTCCAGACTGTAACCCTGTACCTGTCGTTCTGAACTTACACGGATGTATATTACGCACTTCTTATTCTTACGGCTGCAAAACAATTCATCCATAAACTTATACCTCCATATCCGGTGCATACTTTTGTAACATTTCTGACATTGTACGAACCAGACAGTTATAATTTTGCTGATTGGATTTTTCCTCTAATTTTGTGCCTGTTTTTGGAAAACTTAAAGTTGTACAATTATGAAGCCTGGAATAGATACTTCCACTATTCTGTCTGCCTATCGTACTATAAAAAACATCTTCCTTTTGCAGAGACATATTTTTCTCAATTTTATCCTGACACACAAACATAACGTTCACTCCTTTCATCAAATCCTGTATGTTTAATAAACTGCCATCTTTTCAACCTTTCTTGGTTTGGCTCCTCTTTCAAATATATAAGCATCATGAAGCTCCATGTTTAAGACATTCTCAACTGGCTGATTTGCCTTGGTGCTGATATACTCTGCGGTGCTGATATCCTGACCGCCAAGATATACCATGTGGTCGCAACCATTTAATATGGTAACTGCCTGTGGCTTCGTATATAGTGTTTCCAACTGGCTGATGCTCTGCAAAATAATACTGACAGACAGGTTTCTGGAACGGATAACCGAAACGGTCTTTTCAAAATCCGGTATTACAACATTCGTTGCAAAATCGTCCAGAATGATTCGGACAGGCACCTGTAACCTTCCATCCGAATTCCTGTCTGCCTCCGCACACAGAGACCGGAACACCTGTGTATAAAAGGCATTTACCAGCACATCAAATGTCCGGTCTGTATCACTGACATTGACAAACAGAGCTATCTTTCTCTGACCAAGTTCTTCCAGCTTTAACGTGGTAGGTTTCCCATATAGGGTGCTTATTTCCGCAAAATCATACAGGGCTAAAGCCTTATTCAAATACTGTAAAATGCAGCACCATGTTTTCTTCGATGTAAACATAACCTCTCTGTAGGATTTGAACTTTCTGACTGCAAAACTGTCCGGTTCTTCCTCCTCCAAATGAATAAACATCGCCTCTATCATCTCGGTATCGTTTAACATTTTAGAAAGTCTTGTGACACTTACCATATTCTGCTCTTCTACCGGAAGTGCCTCTTTTACAAATGCAATCAGGCTTGCCAGTACCATCCTTGCAGATTCTTCCCAGAACGGGTCACGCTTGCATCTTGTCGGAATCATCATGCCCGCTATACTCATAATATCCTGCTCCTTCCATTTCCCTGTCTTAGGGTTGCTTCTGATATAAGCAAGGGGATTGTAGGGGCAGGATTTTTGAGGATTTACAAAGTCCAACACCCTGACTGTATAGCCTTTTGCTTCCAGTCCCCTGTGCAGATTCCGATACAGACTGTTCTTAGCATCAGCTATTATCATACTGTCGCTGTTTTGTCTGATGTTCGGAATGACATACCCGGTACTTTTCCCGGAGCCGGAGGCACCGATTATGACATCATTATTGTTTAACCGGGTTCTATGCATATCATTTGAAACACTGACTCCTTTTGCAAGAATTCTGTTACCTGCTTCCATATGTATTCCACCTCCTTACAGGGACTTTACAACTGCCGTTGCCAGTCCGAATTCCATGGCTTCCTCAACCGTAAAGTAGCTGTCTGTTTTCGTCTTCTCAAAGACTTCTTCCTTTGTCCTTCCTGTTCTGTCTGCGATAATTCCGCACAGAATATTCCTTGTTTCCATGATTCTGTCTACCTCTTTTTGAATCTCTAAAGGCTTTACACCGCCAATATCGAGATTATGAAATGCCGGGTCATGAATCATGATTTTCGTATGAGGAAGCATCTCTCTTTTATCCCCGGCAAGGAACAGTATGGAACCCATACTGGCTGCCATACCGGTACAGACAGTTCTTATGGGTGCCTGCATCAGACGGATGCAGTCATATACTGCAAGTCCGCTGATAACTTCCCCTCCCGGAGAATTGATATATATGGTGATTTCTTTCTCCGGATTTTCCTGATTCAGATATAAAAGCTGTTTAATTAATTCATTTGACGAATCTGCATCTACATAATCCGTCATGAATATTTCCCTGTTATGGAAAAAACTGTCCTCTAAAAAGTAAAGCTCACAACCCCTTGCGGTTTCCTTCATTAGTTTTGGTGTTCGCATCGTAATTCTCCTTTCCTTTATCTCCATATCGGTCATTGTCATAGGTATGCCCGGTGTTATGGATGCTATGAAGCATATCATACTATGCAATCACAGTCGTCATAATCATAGCAGTCATCACCGAACAGATTCTCACCATACGGAATATCCCCGGACGTTTCTATCGGTAGACCGATAATACCGGCCCGGGTAAGGAATTCATCATCCGGCACATAACCGGTTTCTTTTATCCACATGGCAAACGGCTCTATCAGTAACAAATAGATAAGATAAGGAACCTTCTCCTGCGGCATATACCCATTCACAAAGGGTTCCATCATCTGCTCTATCACATCTCCAAGGGCTTCATTCTCTCTCTCATCCTTCTGTATTCTGTTTGTAATATCCTTGTCCTGCTTTTCCAGATGCTTCAGCATGTCAGATACTTTCAGATTCAGCAACCTGTCCTCCATACTGTAAAATCCCTGACACCCGGCATTGCAGAGCCTGACTCTTTCATCCAGCGATTTCTTCATTGCAATTCCCCCTTTATCTCTTGTATATATACCAGTTGTTACCGGCTACCAACTTTGCGAGATGCATAATTGCATTCCCGGCAGAAATCCTTTTATCCTCATCCTCGGAGCCGGCATATGCCAGTATCAGATATATCAAATCCTTGAACGGTTGTTCCAGATACGCATCCGAAAGATTCAGATATTTTAATATGATTTTCATCGTTACCAGGTCATTCACTTCTCTCTTACGGGAACGATTAATAAACAGACGAAGCGGTGCATTCATTAGCTGCTCTATAGCCTGCTGAATGTATGCGTCCCGACTGGTTATGTTCTCTTTTGCATTTGCTATCAGAGTTTCCAGTGACATTGTCTCCATTCTCATCCTTCTCCTTTTCGTATAAATTGACTTTATTTACCTTACGGGGAGCAGAGCCACGCTCAAATAGGTAGGCATCGTCAAGCCCCATATCCAGAATCCGTTCCATCGGCACATTTGCCTTTTCACTGATATATCCGGCAGTCTCAACATCCTGACCGCCCAGATACAACATATGGTCGCACCCGTTTAATATGGTAACTGCCTGTTCCGGTGAATACAGAGTTTCTAACTGGCTGATGCTCTGTAAAATCACGCTGACGGAGATATCCCTTGAACGGATATTTGAAATAATCTTGTCAAAATCCGGAATATATACATTGGTGGCAAAGTCATCCAGAAATATTCTTACCGGCACCTTTAGTCTGCCATTCCTACGGCTGTCTGCCTCTTTACAAAGCTCATGGAATGCCTGTGCATAAAAGACATTTATCAACCTGTCAAAGGTTCTGTCCGTATCACTGACATTGACAAACAATGCTGTTTTTCTTCTGCCCATATCACAAAACCGGAAACTGCCTGTTCCGTCAAACATTGTCCATGCATCCGAAAAATCATACAAATCCAGAGCGTCCGAAACAAACTGTGCAATGCAGCCCCAAGTTCGTTCCGCAAAAAAAATAGACTGAAACGACTTGTACCGCCTAACTGCAAAACTGTCAGGATTCTCTGCTTCCAACTCCTCAAACAGACGATATCCGACACTGCCTGCTAAAACCTTATATAGTCCGGTAACGCTTGCCATATTCTTTTCATGACCGGGAAGCGTTTCCAGTACGAACGAAATCAGGCATTCCAGTACGAGCCTAGCCGAGTCCTCCCAAAGGGTGTCATCCTGTATCCGTGTAGGAATCATTGCATTTGCAATAGTCATAATCTCCTTTTCTCCGTATCTTCCGGTTTTTTTGTTAAATGGAATATAATCGAGCGGATTGTATTTACATGAATGTTCCAGATTCACAAAATCCAGCACATGTACTTCAAAGCCCGCTTGTTCCAGTCTTTTTTGCAGTTGCCGGTAAAGAATACTTTTGGTGTCAGCAATAATCATGCTTTCATTACCCTGCATGATGTTTGGAATCACATATCCTGTACTTTTTCCGGAACCGGAGGCGCCTATAACCATGTCATTATTGTTAAGCTTTGTTTTGTACATATCATTGGAAAGGGTTAACCCCTTTGCTATGATTCTATTATTCATTTCATTTTCTCCTTTACAGCTTTTTATAGGTTGCTGTTCTATTTTCCGTCTACCGCCTCCTTCTTCCTGCTGACCCTTGCATTATGAATTTTTCAGAAATAAAAAAACTTCTGAATAAAACATCAAATAACGCACTGAGACAGTTATGTTTTTTTCAAAAGTTTTCATTGTTTTTCTCGATTAAATTTTTGTAATTCGGATTTTCTCGATGATATTAAGATAATTGGGGATTCCTCGATAATATTTTCGTTGTTGGAATATTTTTCATGAAATTTCTGACTATTCGTTATACCTCGATAAATACTAAGACTGACGGTTCGCCAGCTAAAATATTTTAGCTCTTTCTCAATTCTCTGTCAAGCATCATTTTATCCTGCTACTGTTATTATAAATTATTGTAAATTTGCAATTAATTTGAAGGATTCCTGTCAGTCGTCCTTAAAAGCCCATATGACAATCAGAGCAAACAAAATTGTACCCATCATAATTATCTCCCCTCCATCTTTTATTTTGTAGATACACGAACAAGAGCAAAGTTTTCTCTCTTCATATCTCATCTGCGGGCAAAGCCCGCTTGGTTTACAAAGTCTGTGGTCTTTTATAAAACTATAGCTTGCTAAATACAAATAATTCTTATAAGAATGGATGACACACTTAAATAAATGGAGTGCTGATTTTGAGCATATTTTATAACATATCCGCCACCTGGCAGGGTGCAGGGGCGGCAGCCCTTGCGGGCACCCGAAGCGAAGTGTAGGGCAAGGTGTGTGGCGGATGCCACCACCGCAGTAAGGGCTTTTCGGAATGAGCGGTAGCGAACGTAGGACAGTCGTCTCGGCTATGCCGAGCACACAAGGTTTCCGCTCTGCGGAAATCGAAGTGTGTCACGACCCCTTATGCCCTTTTACTTCTTTGCCTAATATTTTAATTAACACTTCACAAACTACGTCTAAGTTCAATGATTGACTGGGTTTAGAGCATTTAAATTTGTGTTATGATTTGCGTTTAAATTTTTTAAATTTTTTAAATCTTCATGGCAAGTCCTTGTAATGACTAGGGTCGAATTTAAATTTTTTGACAGGGTCGTGACACACTTTTAAATTTGGAATTTTGATGAGATTTGATAGGATTTAAATTTTTTAAATTCATGTTTTAATTGATGTAGAACCTGACAGATTCTGGACTTGGTGCAGTCTAATTCCCGTTCCTGTCTCGGTGCTGATTTCACTTTAACTTCATGTGGCACTTGAAGCTGGAATCAACACCAAATTTAAATTTTTTAAAAGTGTGTCACTTTTGAGATTGATTTTAATTTTGTCACACTTTTAAATTTTTTAAATTTGAACGGTTTCGAGGCTGTTTTAAGCCTTGTATCTGCCCTGATATGTTAATTTGTTGTAGCAATACCTATAACATTCGAGAGAAAAAAATAAGCAGTCACATGAGGGGCAATGCCCCGTGACTGCTTATTTTTGTTACCTATGGCGGTTATCCCACCATTCCAGGAATTTTCGTGTAAGTTTATAGCTGATGTACATAGCAACAAGATATGATATCATAATTGGCTCCTTTCTGGTTTGGTTATGGGTGTAAAACGTCCAATAAAATGATAATTGGATAATTTATGGTCTGATTTTGACCTTGGTGACACCAATTATCTGTAAATTGGATAGTTTTTGGTTTAAAGTTGGGTTTAAAATATCCAATAAAGCTATGGCTGTCTTTTAATTGGATATTTTATGGTTTCAAGTTGGGTTGAATATTGCCATTTAATTTTGGCTGTTTTCTAATTGGATAATTTTAGGTTCGGATTTGACCATAAAATTGATGTGCAATTCTAATTGGATAATTTAAGGTCTGATTCAGACCATAAAATTGCCATTTCTGTAATTGGATATTTTGTGGTTTCATTTTGACCAAATCTGGGATTATTATTTCACACCAGCCAGTGGACATTTTTTGACCGAATCTAGTCCTGAAATGACCATAAAATTGACAGCAACTCTTGCAACAAACGGGATATTTTATGGTCAAAGTGAGACCATAGATTTAAAAAAAAAGTCCACCCCACGCACCTTTCGTGCATGAAGCAGACCTTTGTGAGAATATTGTCACTTTGTATTTCTGTTTTTGTGAATTTTCCATCCTTGTATTTTCTATTAATATTCCGTTCATTGTTTCTGGAATTATAAATTGGATAGTTTGCAGGTACGTTATTTAATTATGGGTGACACACTGTAATCTTATGGTTTCCTATCAAGCTCTGATACACTATGACTCAGTGAGTTGCTCTATACCTCTGGTACATTTACGACTTTGGGGGGTTCTATTTCGCAATGATACACTTTTTTTTCGGGTTGATGTTAGCATTTGGTACACTTATCGTAAATGGTTTTCTGATGCCCATTGGTACACTTACCATCTCTGGGTTTTTTGAACATTGATGGTACACTATCTTTTTTTGAGGTTGTTCAATACCTCTGATACACTAATAAAGAACGGATTACTTTTGTAATTTGGTGCATTGAGTTCGTAGGGGTTGCATCTTTATTCTCCTTGATACACTATACTTCTTTGGGTTGTTTGTATCCAATGATACACTATTTAAGGTTGGGTTGCTTTTTTATCGTGGTACATTAAATTGCAGTGGATTGCTTTTTTTTCCTGATGCACTAAGTTGTTATGGATTGCTTAAATTGGATGGTACACTAAGTTACTCTGGGTTGCTTATATTAGATGGTACACTTTCTATAGTTGGTTTACTCTTTAATTTTGGTATCTGCATATCATTAAAATAAAACCCAGTTCATAACTTAAATTATAAACTGGGTTTCTTGTTACTGATAAGAAAGTATAACATGAAAAAAGCCCTGATATCGCTATCAGAGCCTTATTTCATGTGTTACTTTCTGGCACCGCAGACACTGCACTCCTGGTGTGTTACAGCATTGTGATGTCTTGTACCAGTCTGTACCTTTTCAGTACCTACGCAGACATCAACTAGCTGGTCATATACCTGCAAAGCACAGAAACCTCTTGGGTCAGGGTCTGGACAATTTGGAAAGCAGCTTACACAATGTTGACTGCACCATCTTGCTTTTGCACAGCTGTCTGCAAGTTCATCAGCATTGGTGCCATCAGGCCAGAAGCAGTGAAACTGGCTTTCGTACACATTCTGTTCCTCGTAAATTGGCTCATCCCACTCATCCTTATCTACAACAGTCTCCCATGTATGCTGGTGAGCAGTTGTAGGCTCTTCGGTTCTCGGTGCTGGTGCCTCAGTTGCATCAGGTGCCTGTGTGGTAGGAGCAGGAGTCTGAGTTGTCGGTGCCTCAGTTGTAGCAGGTGCCTGTGTTGCTGGTTCTTTCTCTGAGTCATTCTCAGTCTTACCAGTCTTTGCAGCATCTGCCTTGACGGTTTCGGACTTGGTCTTTGCAGTGTCAGTCTTATCGTCCGTGTCCCCTGCATCGGTTACAGTTGCGTCTGTTTCAGTAGCTTCGGTTACGGTCTGTGTGCCGTCGTCATCTGTCTGTTTGGCACAGCCATTGATAGCAAATACAGCTCCGATAACAAGAGCGAGCATTAACATTGGTTTTATGAATTTCTTTAGTTTCTTCATAATTATCCCCCTTTTTTATCTTCCTATTTTGAGTTAAATATTTTTCAAAGTGGTATACATGATACACTTTATTGGTTTGGATTTCTGAGCCAGCATAGTCAGGTGTTATTGATATGCTTTAATCGTCTGGTTAGCCATCTTTAAACGCCCAGATGACAATCAGAGCAAATATGATTGTACCCATAGTTATTATCTCCTTTGCCTTCATTACTGCCACAGGCTACCATTGATAGCCCCATCGCCAAAATAAGTACTAATGCTGTGATTAAAATTTCTAAATGTTCCTAAGTCCATCGCCAACGGCGATTGACCCCTTAAAGGATACTATATATTCAATTTTCAAGGCTCATCTAAGTTTTTCATTTTTTATAAATAAATAAATAAGCAACAAAGGCAAAGCACATAACGAAATGATATTCAAAGCCCCAACCTTCCAAACCGGAATAAACAAGTTTTGGCATTTATACTGTTTATATGAACGATCAAAATCATTTTTAGGAGTCCCTAATTTCTGTAAATATTTCTCCTGATCTTCAACAGAAATATCAAATAAAGTTTTATTGAACCTACTTAATATCTTTAATAATTTAAATAACTTCATTTCTATAACTTAATTATATTATGCAAATAAATATTCTTTCTTTTGTGATATTTTGAAGTGACTACGGAGTATAAGAATAAATAAAAAAACATCTGCATTCGAAAGCCCCCAATATATTGTAGACTGTGTAATAGAGGTTAACAAAATACTTAATATAGGAATAAAATTATATCTATTCACAAAACGTATAGTATAATAATAGTAGAGTAAAGCAATGATAATCCCATTTGACGCTAAAACCCAAATATAGGAATTATGTGCATGTTGCCCAGCACTTGACCGCATCTTTACAGACCCATTTCCTGTTATGGGGTTATCACAAAAAAAATCAAGGAACTCTCTCCAAATGATATCTCTTGATGTCATTGCTGTAGTCGTATCATTGTTTCCTCTAAAAAACTGCTCTATAATTAAGGGAAGAAGAAAGAGTATCAAAAAATAAACAACTATACATATTA
>ERZ773241.3363-NODE-3363-length-11067-cov-14.321649_pt1 | contig 11067 bp, 8 predicted proteins | sample MGYA00580989_ERZ773241 | MGnify/ENA primary metagenome ERZ773241 (study PRJEB29015, sample SAMEA2737804) | human gut metagenome | biome: human gut; feature: human-associated habitat; material: faeces | place: China | collected 2012 ...
ACTGACCTTGTTAGGATCTTACTTCTTACAATCCTAACTCAGTCACCCCATCTGAAGCTGTGGGGCATCTGGAGTATCATTATGTTCTCTCCCAGCCGTGGGTTAGGGTCTGCCTTGACCTTGCTGTGCGCCCCACCGGGAAAGTAAAGTACCTGTTATGCTGTGTATTCAGTTGTAAAGGTGCTGGTACAGATTAAATCTGTAAGTCTAGTATACGCCACAGATTAGCAGTCGGTCAACAGTAAGTGCTAATTGTTTACACGACATTCACAATTCAAGGCGACAATCCACCTATGATGGATTTCATTAGAGAGTTTGCTCACCGTCTAATGTATTGTACATAGTCATCAGCAGGGTTCGCTGATGCATCTTTCGGTTATGGATGTCAATCAAGCATTAAGATATCCTTGCCGCAAAAGTCACCGCAAATTTTGCCCCGCCGCCAGGGGTGTCGGTCACGGTCAAGTCTGCATGATGCAGCCGGGCTAGTTCCTTGGCTACGCTTAGACCAAGGCCAAAATTGTGCTTGTCGGTGCGGCTGGGATCAGCGCTGTAAAAACGGTCAAAGACCCGAGCTTTTTCGGCATCCGGTATGCCGGGGCCGTGGTCTTGCACGGCCAGGGTGATTTTTTCCCCACAGTATGTCAAGCACAGTTCCACGGGGGTGCCCGCGGGGGTGTGGTCAAACGCATTGTTGAGCAGGATTGCCAGCAGCTGCTTTACACGGTCCGGGTCCGCCTCTATGGAAGGAACGCTGTCCTCCGGCAGGGTCAGACTTAACGGGTGTTGGCGCTGCTGCGCCAACGGGAAAAACGCATCGTATACTTCTAGGCAGAGGTTATCCGGTGCGATGGGGTGCAGATGGGCCGGCAAGGCATCCAAGTCGCCGTTGGCCAGCACCAGCAGATCCTCCACCAGCCGCGCCATACGGTCCGTCTCCTGCTCGGCATTCCGCAAAAGGGTGGCGCGTTCAGTCACAGGAGTGCGGCACGCAGCGTCCAGGCTTGCTTTTACTACGGCCAGCGGGCTGCGCAGTTCGTGCCCGGCTGCGGCGATGAACTCCTTCTGCCGCCGCATGGCCAATGCCGTCGGAGCCAGCGCTTTGCCGGTCAGCCGCCAGCTGATGATCGCCAGCAGCAGTGTGCCAGTGAACCAGATCGCACCATACTGCACAACTGTCTGGACCGCATGACGGTGTACAAAGCCCATATCCTGTAAAGCGGCCACAAGCAGATAACTGCCTGCTGTGCCGCGCGGCAGCAAGGCTGCGTGGCAGCGGTATTCGTTCAGCGTGAACACCGCGCTTTGCCGCTGCACGGCACCGCTGCTGTCATGCAGACTTGTGTCCAGCAGGGGGGAAAAACCTTCTTCTAACAGAGGTTCAACCGCATTGCGGGCATCGGCGCTGCCCGTGGTGCCCGCAAAATGCAGCGCGGCACCGTTGTCCCACAAAAACAAAAGGCAGCCGCTGTTGTGCTCCTGGTCAGCCAGCCAAGCGTCACTTACGCTGTCGGCGCTGTCCAGCCGGTCAACGATGGCAGAAAAGTTCTGCGTGAGCAGCGTCTCCGCGGCGGTCCTGTACTGGGCGGCGGCATAATTCCATGTCACGACCAGCGCACCTGCCAGCACCAACGAGGTCAGCGCCGTCATCAGCAGGGTCAAACGGCGGCGCAGTGCAGTCAGCATGGCGGTACCTCCGCCTTATAGCCGCTACCGCGCACGGTGGTGATCGTTACCGCACTGCCTACGGCTTTCAGCCGCCGCCGCACAAAATGGATGTAACAGTCCAGATTAGCGTCCTCAACTTCGGCCAGTGGTCCCCAAACCCGCGCCAAAAGCACCGCACGGGTCTGCAGCTGCCCCGGTGTGCGCAGCAGTACCTCTAAAAGATCGGCCTCCCTCTTGGTCAGGGCCGCAGCGGCCTTTGGCCCGCTCAGGGTCAGTTGGGCGGCATCCAGCGTCACGTCACCGCAGCGTATGGCAGATTCGGCAGTGGTGCCGGGGCGGCGGGTTAGTGCCCGCAGCCGGGCCAGAAGCTCCCGCGTGTCAAAGGGCTTGCCCAGGTAATCGTCTGCACCGGCATCCAGGCCGTCCACCCGGTCATTGATGCCGGACAGGGCCGTCAGCATTAACACCGGGGTGGTACATCCCTTGGCGCGGGCGGCCCGCAGCAGGCTAAGACCGTCCAGCCCGGGCAGCATCCGGTCCAGTACACAGACATCGTATGCGCCGCCGCACAAAAGGGCTTTGCCGTCTGCGCCGTCGTGGCAGGTATCTACAGTATAGCCCGCAGCTTGCAGGGCAGGCAGCAGCGCCGTGCAAAGGGCGCGGTCATCTTCGATCAATAAAATCCGCATGGCATAATTCTCCTTTTCCCTTTCTAGTATACACCCCAAACCTTGAAACAGTCTTGAAAAGCCGCAGCTTTTTTCAAGGACAATTCAAGATTCGGGCGGTATACTGGTGCTACACCCGATGAAGGAGGGCACATACTTATGAAACGAATCATCAGTGCCGGATTATGCACGGCATTTATTTTGAGTCTGGCAGGCTGCGCCAGGCAGGACACCACTCCCAGCCTGACCGCTGCAGACACCACCGATACCCAGATGGGCCGCTGGGTCGAGAGCCGCGTTGACCTTGGCGGTGAGCAGCTCATCTCTTACCCGACGCAGCTGGCGGACGGAACGATTGTTCTGTACACCGGCAAGGTGGGGGAGGACAGCATCGAAGACTACACCCGCCGCACCAGCACTGACGGAACCAACTGGACATCGGAACCTGCAGCGTTTGACGTGGGCGATGCGATGGTCACGTGGATCCTCGTTGCGCCGGACGGTGAGCAGGCGCTTATCACCTATGACGGGGAGAATGCCGGGCTGGTTCTGCAGGCACCTGACGGAACCAAAACCGTTGTAGAGGATGACACGGTAAAGCAGGGCATCAACCCCAACACAGCTGTATTTCAGGGGGATAAGCTGGATTTTGTCTCCAACGGCGACACCGTGGATTTTGTGCAGGTCAGCCTGACTGACGGCAGTGTTACGACCGCCGCACTGCCGCAGGATCTGGCGTACAGCCTCCACTCCCTCACGACAGTCGGCAACCAGCTTGTTTACCTGAGCTTTGACAATAATACCGGCGATATTATCCTGAACGCCCTGGACCCCGCCACCGGCGCAAGCACCGAGCTGCTGAACCCGGTCCCCAATGCGACCAGTTCTCAAGCGCTGACCGGCGACGCAGACGGCGCGGCTTATTACGCCTGCACGGACGGCATCTACCGCCTGGCCCCCGGCGGCACCCTGCCGGAGCAGGTCGTCCCTGCCGAGGGCACAGCGATGAGCATTTCCAGCAACTATCCGCTCTCTCTGCTGCGCACGGCGGCGGAGGACTTTATGGTCCTGCTCTTTGGCGACAGCGGCGGAAACGGCGATCTCTATTTCTATCACTATGACGAAACGCTGCCCACCCATGCCGACACAACGCTGACCGTCTGGTCATTGGCGGATTCCGCCACGGCGCGGCTGGCCGTGAACGCCTACAAAAAAGCCAATCCCGAGGTGGACGTTACCTTTGAAACCGCCGTGCAGACCGACACCGATGATGTCAGCGCCGCCATCAACGATGCGCTGACCCAGCTGAACACCGAACTGCTGGCCGGGGAAGGGCCTGATGTGCTGCTTCTGGATCGTGTCGACTACACGACCTATATCAATAAGGGAATGCTGGCTGACATGAGTGACACCGTGCCGCTGGATGCGCTGCAGAGCAATATCATCGATCCGTTTATGACCGATGGCAGGGCCTATGTGCTGCCTGCGCGGTTCATCGTCCCGGCACTCTGTGGTGACGCGGGCACGCTGGACGGCCTGACCGACCTGAACGACCTGCAGGACGCCGTGCTGGCCGCTGCACCCCGCCCCGACACCGAGCAGTACAGCGATGAATATTACACGGCTCTGCCCGATGACCAGAAGTATGCTCTGGCGCTGGCCAGCGGCGTTGACTTCGCGAATCTGCTCCTGCCTTCCAGTGCCAATGCCCTGCTGCACGACGGCGCACTGGATGCAGACGCCCTGACCAAGATATTTACCTTTGTGAAAACAACTGCCGACTACTATGGCATGGCTGACTATATCAACACCGAGATGAACGGTGCATCTTCCCAGAGCTACGACAACGCGGACATTGTCAAAATCGATGCACAGCAGGACGAGTACAGCACCTGCAGCCGCGCCAAATTCGGCTGGATGGATGTTGCCACCCCCTACGCCGTCATTGCAATGGCGCGCACCAACGATATTTTTGATGCGGATGCCGAGGCCGTTCCCGTGGATATGATCCCGATGCCCGGCCTGACGCAGGGTGCCTATAACCCGCAGGTACTGGTGGGCGTGAATGCCAACAGCAAAAATCCGGATGCCGCAAAGGGGCTGGCCGCTGCGTTCTTCGGCACCGATGTGCAAAGCCAGTATTGCTCCGATGGTACAACGGTGCGGGCGGACTGCCTGCGGGAAAAACTCGATGCCGTCAAAGCGACGGTAAGCGGCGCAAAAACGGGTAAAGTGACCGGCGCGTATGTCGGCGACCTGGATGCCTTCTACGCCAACTGCACCACACCTGTATTGTTCCCGGTGATGCTGCAGCAGAACTTTATAAACCATGCCCAGGCCATCATTGACGGCAGCGAGGACGTGGCCGCCGCTGTGGCGGGTGTGCAGAGTGATCTGGCGCTGTATCTGGCAGAACAAAAGTAACATCGGTGCGCGGAGCGGCCATGCTGCCCCGCGCATCGCTTTGCAGGAAAAAATTGTATGCAGAAAAGACAAAACAAACACCCGGACCCTACGCCCTGGCTGTTTCTGGCCCCCAGCCTGTGCGGTGTCACCCTGTTTGTGCTGGCCCCCTTTGTGGAGACGGTGCGCCGCAGCGTGACCGACACGATGGGGCGACACTTTGTGGGCCTTGCCAACTATACGGCGGTACTGGGCAACGATGCGTTCCGACTGGCGGTGGAAAATACGGTGCGGTTTATCGGAGTATGCGTTCCGCTGCTGCTGGCGCTCAGTCTGGCACTGGCTTTGGCGCTACGGGCGAAAGGCTTAAAAAATACCTCCTGGGCCGAGGTCTGCCGCACAACCTTTTTGCTGCCCATGGCTTTGCCGGTGGCAAGCCTTGCACTGCTCTGGAAAGTATTGTTTGCCCAAAACGGCCTTGTGAACGGAACTTTTGGCACCCATTGTGACTTTATGGGCACGGATGCTGCGTTCTGGGTGCTGATCGGTACTTATCTGTGGAAAAACATCGGCTATGACAGCATCCTTTGGTCCAGCGGGCTGGACAGCATCTCCACAGACTTGTACGAGGCCGCTGCCGTGGATGGTGCCAGTGGGTGGCGGCAGTTTACAGCCATTACCCTGCCCAACCTGCTGCCCACACTGGCCGTCACGCTGGTGCTGAGTCTGCTGAACACCTTTAAAGTTTTCCGCGAAGCCTATCTGGTGGCCGGGGCCTACCCGGAAAAAAGCATCTATTTATTGCAGCATTTGTTCAACAACTGGTTCCTGGCACTGGATCTGCCAAGGCTGAGCGCCGCAGCAATCCTGATGGCAGGGGCGCTGGGGGCGGTGATCGCGGTATGCATAAAACGGCTCTAAAAAAAATTCTGCTTTTCCCATTCGTCCTGCTCGTATGGTTCCCGCTATGGTTCCTTTTGATGGGCACGCTGACCGGCTCGGAGGAGCTGGCAGCGATCATCGGCCCGGCGCTTTCCGGCAGCGGGCAGGCTGCGTGGACCCTGCTGCCCAGCTACCCTACGCTGGAACCTGCTGTCAAGCTGCTGCTGGACACACCGGAATACTTTACCACCTATTGGAACACCTGCCTGCAGACATTTCCGCAGTTGGCTGGTCAATTGGTCGTGGGTGCTCCCGCCGCATGGGCACTCTCCCGCTTGAAATTTCGCGGGCGCGGGGCCGTGCGGGGGCTGTACCTTATTTTAATGTTGCTGCCGTTCCAGGTCACTATGGTGCCTGCCTATCTGACGATAAACCACCTGGGACTGATGGATACTGTCTGGGCGGTCATTCTGCCGGGGGCATTCAGCACATTTCCCGTATTTGTGATGCAGCGCGGGTTTGACGCTGTTCCTCTGCCGCTGCTGGAAGCTGCCGCTATAGATGGCGCGACCCCGTGGCAGCAGTTTGCGCGAATCGGCCTGCCAGTGGGGCTGCCCGGTATCCTGGCTGCGCTGACCATGAGCTTTCTGGATGCCTGGAATGCGCTGGAACAGCCTATGACCTTTTTAAAAACACAGTCGCTTTGGTCGCTGTCACTCTATCTGACCGATACTACCCGCGACCTGGCACTGACCATGGCGGCCAGCCTGTTTGCATTGCTGCCCGCCGTACTGATTTTTGCTTTCGGCCAAAAGTATCTGGAACAGGGGATCCTGGCCGGAGCCGTGAAAGGATGAGGACCTATCGAACTGCTTACCGGGATGGACCCACGCCAGCGCCAGCGGCTTGGGTGGATTGTCCGCTTTTTTGCACTGCTGCTGGTGCTGACACTGCTGGCCCGCGGTACAGCAGGGGCAGCCATGGCCAGCGTGACGGTGCAGAGGCCGTCCTCCGGCAATGTGACAAAAAGCGTGCGCACTACGGCCACGGTCAGCTTTGCGGGCGGCACACCTTTTACAGTGCCCGCGGGTCTGCTGGTCATGGCAGTACCCGTGCAGGCGGGGCAGACCGTCAAGGCCGGGGACACGCTGGCCGTGTTTGATGCCGCTGAAGTGGACCGCGCCGTAAACGCCAAGCGGGCCGCGTTGCAGCAGGCCCGGACCCAGGCCGCACAACAGACGGCGGGAGACACCGCCGACCCCTACGCCGCCCAGCTCGCCCAGCAGCAATTAGAACGTGCCTACGAGGAAACACACAGAATCTACGCCGATGGTGAAGAGAGCGTTTCCCGTGCCCAGACCAAGCGGGACGAAGCTGCTGCCGCTCTGGAAAAAGCCCGCAATGCCAGCTATGCGGACGACGCTGAAAAACAGGCCGCCGTACAAAACGCCGCCGCTGCCCTGGAAGCTGCGGAGGATGCCCTGTACAGCGCCCAAAAAGCCGCCAAAGATGCCAACAATGCGGCACTTTCCGCCGCCCAAAGTGCCGAGGATAACCGCAACACCGCACTGCACACGCTGGAGAAAGAGCAGGAAACCACGGAAAAACAGAACGCACTGGACCGCGCCGCTGCTGCTGTAACGGCCTCTGATGCCGAAACCCTGCAGGCCGAACTGGATGCCTTGCTTGCCGTGCAGCAGGCGGGCGGCACACTGACTGCCCCCAGTGATGGCACCCTTGTGTCGCTGGATCTCGTGGTTGGGCAGCCCTCCCCTGCCGTGGGCGGCCAGCTGGCTGCAGATGCCGATTTTACCGCCGAAATTCCTTTGGAAGAATCTCAAGCCAACCTTGTTTCAGTTGGCACTGTACTGCACCTGAGCCAGAGCCGCGCAAGCTGTGATGCCGCCGTGCAGAGCCTTTCGGCCCCGGATGAAAACGGCACCGTTACAGCAAAATGCACCTTGTCCAAAGGGGCATGGTGTGCCGGTGCTGCCAACGCATCGGCCACGGTGCAGGGTGAAAAGCGGCCCTGTGTGCTGCCGGCCAGCGCGGTACATAAAGATAATACCGGCTGCTATGTGCTGGCTATCGAACAAAAAGCCACAATCTTGGGTCAGCAGAATATCGTAGTATCGCTGCCTGTCACGGTGGTGGAAACGGGCGATACCACCGCCGCCGTCAGTGGTGCGCTGGACGCCGATACACAGGTCATTGTCAGCAGTACGCGGGCCGTGCAAGCCGGGGACCGGGTGAAGATCCATGATGCATCGTAAAAGAGGTTGGGCGGTTGCGGCAGTATTGCTGGTAGTTTTGCAGCTGCTTTTGCAGACCCGCGCAGCGTATATTGTACAGCAGAACCCAACCGTGACGGTGACCCTGTCTTCCCCGCTTACAGCCGGGCAGCTTGCCGCTGCACGGGAATGGGAAAAAAGTAATGCCAACACTCAAGCCGTTACTGCCAGCTTTTGGAGCGAGAAAGCAGCAGCGGTCTCGGCAGATTCTGACCGCACAGCGGAAGATGTGACCTGTATCGGCTTTGACGGTACAGCGCAGGACTGTCTGCCTGTGGAATATCTTCAGGGCACAGCACCCGGTGTCGTAGGACAGCAGTGCGCGATTTCTTCGACGCTGGCGTGGACACTGTTTGGCAGCTATGATATTATGGGCTTGATTGTTGCACTGGACCGTACCGAGTATTTCATTTCCGGCGTGTTTAAAAGTAAAAGCAAAACGCTTCTTTATCCGGCGCAAAGCGGCTTTACCCACGCGGCGCTGCGGGGTCTTTCGCCCGACACCCCCAAAACGGACGCCGAACAGTGGGCCGCAGCAACCGGTGCCGGAAAGATCACCGCCATCACTTACGGCCCCCAAAAGGCATGGCTGGCTCAAGCAGCGTGTGCCCTGCCTGCCCTGATTGTCGGACTGGCTTTGGTCGTGCTGTTGCTGCGCTTTATTTGTGCCCTGCCCGGTGTCTTGCACGGGGCAGCCCTGTTTGCTTTAGCACTGGCATTTGCGTGGGCGGTACCCCATTTTCTGCAAACCCTGCCCGGCTGGCTTATCCCCGGCCGCTGGAGTGATTTCAGCTTTTGGCCCACTTTATGGACGAAAATTATGGATACTTGCAATGGAAATATGAAGTAATTTAAAATTTGCAAGCAGAATAAGCCACAGATTGATGATGAAGAAACTTGCTTTCGATATATATTTCGCTGAGGATGTCTATAGAAATCGTTGGGAAAGTTGGACAAACTCTTTGGGATATTTTTGCATGAACATGACAATTAAATGCACAAGCATTTTTGGAATTGAACATAATGAACGGGTTTATATAGGAAAACAGCAAGATGCTAAAGCAAGGGTCATATACCGGGAATAGTGGTACTCTATTGCGTTTTATTTTACATTCTTTGACCACCATTTGACTACTACTGTGCAGACGCACCGTAAAACACCGAAAAGCCCGTTGTGACAACCACAAACAGGCGTTTTCTTGCTTTGGACGCAACTGTGCAGAACCAACAAAATTCACGCTTCAACGTTGGTCTGTACGGGCTTGTCGTAGTTCTCCGACGCCAGGTGCCGGGGGTTCGAATCCCTTCAGGCGCACCAAAAAATCACCTTGCAATGTAGTTTGCAAGGTGATTTTTTGTTTACTCTATTTCCGCTTTAAATCAGCTTCAGCAGCATATCATCGGTTGCGTCTGTGTACTGGCCTTGTTGGATTTTCTTGTTTCGCAGCTGGTTTACGGCTGTTCTTGCAAGGTGGACTTCCTCGCTGGTGAAAGCTGCTTTTTTATCGGTTGGGAAAGAATCCACTTTGAGTATCAGATAACCTGTTTCCTGCCAGCCTGCGTTCATGGCTCGCTGCCGGTAATAATGCCGCAGCGTGTGCAGATGATACTCTTTCGGAAAGCCATCAACACCAGCTGCAGATAGCAACTCGGTAGCAGTCCCCTGCCACTTTCCGGCTTGCCCGATGTATTCTGCAACTCTCCAAAGATATTCCGGCACAGCTTTCAGTCGCTGTTGGCCTGTCTTTCCAGAATGTCCGCCGCCAGGTTAGCAATGCCCTTCGGCAGATAGAACGGCGGCTTTTTGCAGTGTCCCTCCTGTGCGGTCAGTGCGGCAAATTCCGGGTATGTCACAATTTCGTTGGCGAGAATGTAGGATTCGCCCGCTTTCCCCTTTTCCACCGCCAGAAACAGCCCGTTGGCAAGGTCGCGCACATCGCAGAGGTTAAATGTGCCTTTCAGCCCCACCGAGACTTCGCCGCGCATCTGCATCAACAGACCACTGGGAACAGAGCCGCAGGCGGCATCGCCGGGGCCAAGAATGCCGCTGGGCATGACGATACAGGCATTCAGCCCGGCCTTTGCAGCATCCAGCACAAGCTGGCTGGCCATTGCCTTGCTCTGGCCGTAAACGCCAAAGCTTTCCTCGGGCACAAAGCATTCCGACTCTTTCATCCGCTGACCATGCGGCAGTTCCTGAATGGCTCCCGTGCTGCCCACATAGACGAGCTTTTTGTATTCCAGGCGGGCGAAACACTGGTCGATGATGTTCTGTGTGCCCTGCACGTTGACTTTCATGACCAGCTCACGGCGCTCATTACCGAGTGCTACCATACTGGCGCAGTGCAGCACGATGGTTTCAGTGTCCGGCGCAACGCTGAAAAAGCGCTCCAGCGAGGCTGTATCACACAAATCGCCCTCACACTGCCCGATTTCCCTGGGGATATACTGGGCGGTTTTATTGCCCGGCAGAACCAACGCTCTGCCGTGTAAACCGCGCTCAACAAGTTGGCGGCAAACCTCGCCGCCAATGTAACCGGCTGCGCCTGTGACAAGATACAAGGTTTTCATAAAACTGCCCTCCGTAATAGAATCATTTAACTCCCAAGGAGATATCCAACTACAGTTGCATATCCGTCCCGTTGGTGTTATACTACCATTATCGGATTGCCTTTACAATCAGCAACTTTTTTGGAAAAAGATGCTTATCCAACCCTTTGCACCAAATACGTTGGATAAGCGCTGCCTTGCAGCAAAATTGACGGAGGATCAGCCATGGATTTACGCATCAAGAAAACGAAACGTGCCATCCGCAGCGCGTTTTACGAGCTTATCAAGGAAAAGCCGCTGGAAAAAATCACCGTGCGAGAAATTGCCGAGCGAGCCGAGATCAACAAGACTACCTTTTATGCACACTATGAGACGGTCTATGACTTGGTTGACCAGTTGGAGCAGGAGACTGTTGTCGAGGTCATCAGCCAACTCAACATTGCACAGGGTCCGCTGAGCAGCCCGAGCGCCTTCGTCAAGGAAATATACACCCTGCTGAGCAAAAGCCAACTATGTACCGAGCTTTTTTCTGCACCGGCCATGGCACAGTTCACCGCCCATCTTCGCAACGCCATTCTTGAAAAGGTAAAGCAGGATGGCATTGA
>ERZ773241.3367-NODE-3367-length-11059-cov-4.699473_pt1 | contig 11059 bp, 10 predicted proteins | sample MGYA00580989_ERZ773241 | MGnify/ENA primary metagenome ERZ773241 (study PRJEB29015, sample SAMEA2737804) | human gut metagenome | biome: human gut; feature: human-associated habitat; material: faeces | place: China | collected 2012 ...
TATTCGCATATCGTGGGATTATCATCCCACTTTTATGCTCATATCGGGGCGGGTCCTAAGGTCTTTCACCCACCTATGAGCAAGCTCATGTGGGCTTAGACCTTTTGACCCTGGCATCATAAAATAAAAAACCGTACATCCATTATAGAATGTACGGTCCTTTTTTGTAAAGATGAAATACGCTGTCAGGCAGCGGATAGCATCGAAGATGGTACATGTGAGCTTATTTGTCGCTTAAAAGCTCCTTTGCACTGGTCAGCAGTCCCGCCATGTTCTGAATTTCGGACGGAATGATGATCTTTGTAGACTTGCCGTCCGCAACCTTTTCCAGAGCCTCCAGACTCTTTAAACGAAGTACAGAATCATCCGCTCCTGCATCCTTGATGAAACGCAGACCGTTTGCAGTCGCCTGCTGGACTTTCAGGATTGCTTCCGCTTCACCTTCTGCCTCACGGATCATCTTTTCTTTCTCTGCTTCTGCGCGCAGGATTGCAGACTGCTTTTCTGCCTCTGCTTCCAGAATTGCGGATTCCTTTTTACCTTCTGCTACCAGAATGGTAGATTTCTTTTCACCTTCGGCACGCAGGATCGCTTCACGGCGTTCACGCTCTGCCTTCATCTGCTTCTCCATCGCATCCTGAATTGCTGCGGGAGGAATGATGTTCTTTAATTCGACACGGTTTACCTTAATGCCCCAGGGATCGGTTGCGATATCCAGGGATGCACGCATCTTGGCATTGATCGTTTCACGGGAGGTCAGGGTCTGGTCCAGTTCCAGATCTCCGATGATGTTACGCAGGGTTGTCGCGGTCAGGTTTTCAATCGCCATGATCGGATTTTCAACTCCGTAGGTAAACAGCTTGGGATCTGTGATCTGGAAAAAGACAACGGTATCGATCCGCATCGTAACGTTATCCTTTGTGATAACGGGCTGAGGCGGGAAATCCGCTACCTGTTCCTTTAACAGTACACGCTTTGCAACCTTATCGACAATCGGCACTTTAAAGTGAAGGCCAACGCTCCAGGTATCCTGGTATGCGCCGAGACGTTCTACGACATAAGCCTGCGCCTGCGGTACGATCTTGATGCAGGACGCTACAATTGCAATTGCAAGAATTAAAATAATGAGTATTACCAGTCCACCTATCATAATTACCCTCATTTCCGCGGTCTTACCGCATGTTGTCAGCAGCCTCGCTGCTGTTTGTTACAGGTTCTTCTGTTTCGATCTCGTCCGGGACAACGATCAGTTTCACGCCGTCGATCTTTTTTACAATGACGACGGTACCCTCTTCAATCGTCCCCTCAGTTTCCTGAGATCTCGCTGACCACTCCATGCCTTTGAGCGTAACCTGTCCGCAGCTGTGCAGGTTATCAATCCTGCCGGTCACGATACCGCGTTCCCCAAGCATGCTGTCCACATTGGTCTTCGCCCTTCCAACATTGAAATAGCGCATGGCAACCGGTCTTGTAAAAACAAGCATCAGCACGGACACTACCAAAAACAGGATGACCTGCACCAGAACCGGCGCACCACAGGCAGCTGCTATCGTCGCAACAAGAGCTCCGGCTGCAAACCAGATTGTCGTCAGCCCCATCGTCGCAAGCTCAATCAGCACAAGTAAAATCAACAGAGCCAGCCAGGCAAATACTTCCGTCATGTAACTCCTCCTTTCCTGTGACTTATGACTATCATACTACAAAAATCATGCCCCGTCTACCAAAATACATGATGTCCGATCACAATACCTTCCCTGCTTCCTGCCCGTCTAAAATGCGTCGCTATTCCAACCGGGGTGCTTCCCGCCATCGCTTCCTGTGCCGCCTGCAGGCAGCTTGCCTTGATCTTTCCACTTGCGACAACGCGTCCAACCTGTCCGCTTCCCGCCGGTGTAAACTGTCCCGAAGCATAGATAACTCCCTTGACCGTATTCGGATAAGCGCCGCTTCTGACCCGGTTCATCACGACTGCGCCGACAGCCACCTGTCCTTCGTAGGGCTCTTCTCCTGCTTCACACTGAATGAGCGCCGCCAAAAGCACGCTGTCGTCCGCTGCCAGTGCAGCAGCCTTGTTCGCTTCCTTTTCCGCCTGCGCTGCCTTTTCCTGCTTCTGTTTCTGTGCGGCAGCTTCTTTTTCCGCCTGCAGTCTCGCCGTTTCCGCTTCCTCGCGCGCTTTTACCTGCTCAACCGTCTCTCCGTAATCGATTTCAAAATCAACCTGGACATATTCCGAAGACACATATCCGGTCTTTCCGCCGTAATTGACCGCAACCCAGTCCGCCGTGATTTCCTGATCCTCGCTGAAACGGATCTGCTCTTCATCCACGACCTCATACTTTGCACCTTCTTCCAGCAGATCATAAATCGCAGCATCTGCTGAAGGTTCTTTCCGGATTCTCAAAGCGCCTGTTTTGGTCGTTGCCACAATCCGTCCCGCGTCTTTTGCCTCTTTCCGAGCTTCTTCCCCAAACAGCAGATAACCGTTATTTGCCCAGCCGGTCAGTTCGCCGGACTCAAGCTTTGTCCAGCCGTCCTTTTGTTCCAGCACTGTACCGCCACAGTCTGCATACAAATACCCTGCAAGCTCTGCCTCGCTGTCCGGTTCCGTCCTGACATTCAATACATTCTGAACGCTCGTCATCACGATTGTGCCGGTCAGGTCGTCCATTTTCATTCCATCACCGGACGAAGCTTTGGTTTTGCTGTCCGCACTGTCGGACGCTGCATCCGTTTCCTGCCCGCCGGCTGCACCGGTCGCTGCATCTGCCGCCCCATTTTTGGATGCTGCGTTCGGACTGACCTGTTCCTTATCCGCTCCTGTCAGCCACGCCTCCACGCCAACGCCCTTGTGCCAGTGCGCGCTTTTGCTCGATTCTGCCTCTGCCTGCAGACTGCTTCCGGCCGTCCACAAAAAGACAACTCCCAGCGCTGCAGCCCGCAGCCAGTGCTTCCCCCTTTTCTCACATTTTCTGCTCCAGCCCATAAATCGATGATCCTTTCTATCCCCTCATATCCGCAGACAGTAACGATAGCTGAACCTCCATTGATTTTCCGCGCCTTTGGCGCTCCCAAAATCGGCTCATCAAATGTTACAATTATATTACATGATTAGCGTCATCATATCAAATCCGTCAATTACTGTCAAGTGTGCGCCCTGTGAGGATTCTATTGTCACGACTACAAAAAAGGCGTGTGAAAAACAATCCTTTTCCACATGCCTTTTTTCGTTCTTTTTCTGTCAGAAACAACAGTTTTTCCTTATCCTCTTCTGACGATTCCCTTATAATGCTATTGGGCCAAATGCCCCGGCTATGATACTGTTTTAGTAAAAAACGTGATGTCCGATTACCTGTCCGGAACGACCGTTATTTCTTCTGAAAAACAGCTTGCCGCCGACCGGCTGTGCACCGGCTAATGCTTCGATTGCTGCCTGATAGCAGGCTGCATCTGCCTTGTCACTGCTCAGTGCCCTCTGCAGCGAACCGTTTCTGACAGGGGAAAACTGTCCTTTTGCGTAAACGACCTCGGTGATCGTATTGGGCTGCGATGCACTCTTGACGCGGTTCATGATGACATTGCCTACCGCAACCTTACCAACGTAGGATTCACTGCCTGCTTCACAGTAAATAATATTTGCAAGCAGTTTTAATTCCTCTGAGGATATCGCTGCGGTCTGCGCCGCCTGGGCAGCCAAAGCTGCCTGCTGGGATTCGGCTGCGATGCGGGCTGCTTCCTCGGCTGCCTTTGCCTGGGCTTCCGCTTCGATGCGTGCTGCTTCCTCGGCTGCTGCCTTTGCCTGCGCCTCCGCTTCGATGCGTGCTGCTTCCTCGGCTGCTGCCTTTGCCTGCGCTTCCGCTTCGATGCGTGCTGCTTCCTCGGCTGCCTGTACTTCTTCTATTTCATTCTGTGCTGCTTCACTCGCCTCTGCCTGTAAAGCTGCTGTTTCATCCTGCTGTACTTCTTCCTCTGCAAAGAATTCATCTTCGGATGCTGTTTCTCCTGTCCGTTCAGCGATCACCTGCTCATTGGCTGCAACAGCCTCTTCGTTGGAAATCTCTGTCTCGACCAGATTTTCAGCCGGTACCCATCCTGCAATTTCTCCCGCCTGGATCTGCACCCAGTCGTTGTACTTTGCAAGGATCGCCACATGACCGTCCTCCATGACCTGACCAATCACCGCAGACGCTGTATTTGCTTCTGCATGAATGTCCAGCATGTCTTTCGCATCAATGACACCGATACCACTTGCCATAGCGGTTGTCGTATATGCACCCATCATCATAACAGATGTTAAAATGCCGACTGCACTACGAAACAACTTTCTGCCTTTTCCGTTCATTCTTACCTCCATAAATCTTACTCTGCTTCCCCAGCCATTCTGCCGGTGAAATTCAGGAGCTTTTTGTGGGACGCTCCCTGTTACAGAGCTGTTTCAATTGTTACAAACTTATTAACAATTGTTACGCATGATATGATAGCAATATTACAATCAAATGTCAAGCCGTTCACCCGGAACCACAAATTTCCGTTAGTTCCCCACAAAAGTTTTTCTTCTATTGTGATATTTTTACAACAAACCTCCGAAATCATCGCCTTTTTCTTACTATTTTTCAAAGTTTTCAACAAATGCCGCTTTAACATAGTAAATTCTCTTTTCATAAAAAGGACAGCCATTTTCTGCGGTTTTTTCGATTTTTTATAAAAAAAGAAGACCTGACGGGATTATTTTTTCCATCAGATCTTCCTTTATTCCTGTTTTTAACATTTTTGTAACAAACTATTTTACAGGCTTCTGGACTTTTCCACCGCAGTGATAACCGCATCGGTCACTGCGCCGCGGAAGCCTTTTTCCTCTAAAACGCGTACCGCCTGAATTGTGGAGCCTGCCGGGGAGCAGACCATATCCTTTAACTCTCCCGGATGCTTTCCGGTCTCAAGCATCAGCTTCGCGCTGCCGAGCACAGCCTGTGCAGCGCATTCATATGCCTGGCTGCGCGGCATGCCTTCCGCAACTGCACCGTCCGCCATCGCCTCGATCAGTATAAAAATCCAGGCAGGCGCACAGCCGCTGACGCCGGTCAGCACATCCATCAGGCGTTCCGGAAGCTCAACCGTCTTGCCGAAACTGTCCAGGACAGCCGCCGTTTTTTCTTTCATCTCAGGAGTTACCCTGCTGCCATAGCAGACTCCGGTACAGCCTTCCCCGACCAGTGCCGGCGTATTGGGCATCGCACGCACAAACGGAAGCGGCGCGCAGAACTGCTCTTCCAGCCACGCAAGGCTTTTGCCTGCCGCAATGCTCAGAATCGTCTTACCGGTCAGGTCAATGTCGCTGATCTGTCCGATCACTTTCTCCAGAAACTGCGGCTTTACGGCAAGAATCAAAAGCTCTGCCTGCCGCGCGGTTTCCAGGTTATCGCCTGTCACCGTGATGCCAAACATTTCATGTACTTTGCTTTCGGTCTCCGCCGTTTTTGCAGAACCGTAAATTTCCTCCGGCACAGCCAGGTGATTTCTCAAAACTCCTCCAATCATCGCCTGCGCCATATTTCCAAGTCCGATAAAACCGATTTTCATCTGTGCCTCTCATTTCTGCGCACGCTTTTTGCGCATGTCGAGTTTGTGTCAAGTGCGCGCAGACACAAATCTCGAGCTTAAAAAATGTTATTTTTCAAGCTTCGACCTTCTTTCAAATCGCCCTCTGCCGATGCGCTTCATACATCAGAATCGAAGACGCCACCGCTGCATTTAACGACTCCACTTTGCCCTCCATCGGAATTCGGATATAACAGTCCGCAAGCTCTGCAGTCTCTTCCCGCAGGCCGTTGCCCTCGTTACCGATCAGAAATGCCGTCCCCTTTGTGTAATCCTGACAGGCATAGGAATTTTTCCCGCGCAGATGCGCCGCGTATACGCTGACACCCGCCTGCTGTACCTGATGAACCGCCGCCGCAAAATCGTCCGCATAATAAAACGGAACGCGGTAGATGCTGCCCATCGTCGAACGGATAACCTTCGGGTTGTACAAATCGACTGTATCCCGGCTCATGATAATCCCGGAAACGCCTGCGCCTTCACCGGTTCGCAGCATCGTACCGAGGTTGCCGGGATCCTGTATATTTTCCAGAAGCAGAAACAGCGGTGCTTTGTCCCGCAGCATTTCTTCTATATTATAGTGAAACTGTTTCAGCACGCATAAAACGCCCTGTGGCGTGCAGGTATCCGATATTTTAGAAAAAACGCTGTCGGAAACAACTTCGTAGCCAACCTCTTCCAGATGCTCCCTGCAGCTGCATTTTTCCAGAAAGGATTCCGAAACATAGACCTCCTGCAGCTGCTCTCTCGGTGCTTCCAGAAACATCTTCACACCCTCTGCCAGAAAAACGTCCTCCGTTCTGCGCAGCTTCGACTTTTGATTCAATTGTACCAGCCTTTTGATCCGGCTGTTGGATGCTGCAGTAATCATGCAGGTTCCTCCATTGATCTTTATGAAAACGCACAACGGCCACACACGTTTCGTGTGCAGCCGCCCCTTTGCGTCCTGTATCGTCAGGTGGCCAGCGCTTTGCTGACCTGATAATGATATTCGGGAATCTCTTTCTGCATCGCAAGCGCTTCCTCGATATCATAGTCTACAAATTCGCCGTGTTTGTAAGCCACAACACGGTTCGAGCTGCCTGCGCAGAGGATGTCTGCCGCATAAGCGCCCATGATAGAAGCATAATAACGATCCAGACAGGTCGGGCTGCCGCCTCGCTGCATGTACCCCAGGATGGTTGCTCTGGTTTCCACACCCGTTGCTGCTTCAATTCTCTTCGCCATGGAAGTAGAATGACCGATACCTTCTGCATTGATGATCAGATGGTGAGTTTTGCCCTTTTTACGGTTGTTGATAATATTGTTAATCAGCTGCTGCTCGTCATAGTCGTACTTTTCAGGAAGAAGGATATCCTCCGCGCCGGTGCCGACGCCGCACCACAGTGCGATATAACCGGCATTTCTGCCCATTACTTCGATAATACTGCAGCGTTCATGTGAAGACGAAGTATCCCTTACCTTATCGATTGCCTGCATCGCGGTATTGACTGCCGTGTCGAAACCGATCGTATATTCGGTACATGCAATATCCAGATCGATCGTGCCCGGCAGACCAATCGTATTGATTCCAAGTCTGGACATCGCCTGCGCACCTCTGTAAGAGCCATCGCCGCCGATAACAACCAGACCGTCGATGCCGTGTCTGCGGCAGATCTCCGCGCCCTTTTTCTGTCCGGCTTCGGTCTTAAATTCCAGACAACGTGCGGTTCCCAGAATCGTACCGCCCTTCTGGATGGTATCCGAAACACTGCGGGCATCCATATCTATGATTTCTTCATTTAACAGGCCCTGATAGCCTTTTTTAATGCCTTTTACTTTGACGCCGTTGCAAATCGCTTTCCGAACAACCGCACGGATTGCCGCATTCATACCCGGCGCATCTCCGCCGCTTGTAAGAACTCCAATTGTCTTTATCTTAGCTGCCATTGTTCCTCCTGTCTGCCGCTGCGGGCTGGACTTCAATCTTAAGATTTCAAAATCCGTAAAACCATTTTTTATTTTAATCGAAACGGGCTTTCTTTTCAATGGTTTTGTGAAACTTACATCAGCTTTACGTTTTCTTCTCCAAACAACTCTTCCAGCTGCTTTAAAAGCGCCTCGTCCCCATGAACGGTCTGATTCGCCCCAAGCTGCTTCATCGCGCGCGGATTTTCCACATAAATCACCACGGTATCCTTGCCGTCGGAAGCTGCGATTGCCGAAAGCAGCTTTTTTTCCTGCTGCTGATAGGCTTCCATCGTCGGAAACTTAATCCAGAGCTTTTTGGGGATTTCGTCAAACGTCTGCACGGATTCACAGATCAGCTTCGCATCTTTGTCCTCCTCTGCGGAAACACGCCCCCGCAGGAGAACCTTTTCATCCTCCATCAGCTTGCTGCCGTACTGCTCATAGGTTTTCGGGAAGACGATAACTTCAATCGTTCCAACCAGATCCTCCACCTGTAAAAACGCCATCATCTTATCGTTTTTGGTATATTTGATCTTCTTTTCCTCAATAATTCCGCCGATAACCGCCTTTGCTCCGTCCTGAATATGGACGCTGTTTGTCTCCTCATCCAGCATAAAATCTGCCGTTGTATTAGAAATATTCCTGCGCCAGAGCTGCTCGTATTCCTGCAGCGGATGTCCGCTGACATACACACCGAGCACTTCTTTTTCAAAGGTCAGAAGAATCTCCTTCGGATATTCCCCGACATCCGGGAAACGGATTTCATAGTTTTTCTTTTCCGACTCGTCCACCAGATCGAATAAGGAAAGCTGTCCCGCCATATTATTTTTCCGGTTCTGCTGATTCTGATCCATCAGCTGCGCAAATACACTCATAAACTGCTTGCGCGTTCCCTCAAGGCTGTCGAATGCGCCCGCTTTAATGAAGTTTTCCACGTTGCGCTTGTTGACTTCCGTATCGGACATTCTGGAAAGAAAATCCTGCAGGTTTTTGAACACGCCCCGCAGCTTCCGTTCTGCGATCACCGCGTCCGCAACCGGGTGTCCTACACCCTTGATCGCAGTCAGTCCGTACCGGATTGATTTTCCCGATACCGAAAATCCCGGCTCTCCCTCGTTGATATCCGGCGGCAGAATTGCGATTCCCATCTGGCGGCAGACCAGAATGTATTCCGCCACTTTTCCGGGGTTATCGATTACAGAAGTCATCAGGGACGCCATAAATTCCACCGGATAATAATATTTCAGGTAAGCCGTCTGGTAAGCGACAACCGCGTAGCATGCGGCGTGGGACTTGTTGAACGCGTATTTTGCAAAATCCATCATTTCCGCGTAAATTTCCAGACCGACCTTTTCCGGAATGCCCCGGGCCACACAGCCGGGCACGCCCTCTTCGGGATTGCCGTAAACGAAATTCGCCCGTTCTTTTTCCATGACAGACTGCTTTTTCTTGCTCATCGCACGGCGAACCAGGTCGCTTCGTCCCATCGTGTAGCCGCCGAGGTCGCGCACAATCTGCATAACCTGCTCCTGATACACGATACAGCCGTAGGTCGGAGACAGGATCGGTTCCAGCTCCGGACAGGAATAGGTGATCTCGTCGTGATTGTTTTTTCCTTTAATATATTTTGGAATAAAGTCCATCGGCCCGGGACGGTACAGGGAAATACCCGCGATGATATCCTCCAGGTTCTGGGGCTTTAGCTCCTTCATGAAGCTTTTCATCCCGCCGCTTTCCAGCTGGAACACGCCCTGGGTCTTGCCCTCGGCCATAAATTTCTGCTTCAGCAGAGCGGTGGTGTTCAGCCACAGGGCGCCGTCCTTTTCATAAATCTTACCCCGTTCTTCCAGGACCTTGCAGGCTGCCTGGATGGCATCGGGATGGAGGGTCCGTTCGCTGAACCAGTTGTCATAATGGACGTTGAAATGGGCCAGGTCGCGTTTGAGGGCCTTGAGCTTTTCGGCATAGGCCCGGTCCTTGAAGAGTTCCAGCCGTTCTTCTTCAGGCATGTCCAGGTATTTGTCACCGTCCTGGTCGATGATGGCCTGGGCCGTTTCGATGATGTCGTGGCCGTGATAGCCGTTTTCCGGGATTTCTGCCGGCTTGCCCAACAGTTCCAGGTAGCGGGCATTGACGGAAGCGGCCAGGTTGTTCATCTGGTTGCCGGCGTCGTTGATGTAGTATTCGGCCTGGACGTTATAGCCCGCAGCCCGCAGGAGATTGACCAGGGCACTGCCATAAGCGGCGCCGCGGCCGTGACCGACGTGGAGCGGCCCTGTCGGGTTGGCACTGACGTATTCGACCTGGATCGTGTCTTCTTTGCGCAGCGGTGCATGGCCATAGGCATCGCCGGCAGCCAGGATCTGTTTGAGCGTATCGTAAATGACGTCATTCTTCAAGAAGAAGTTGATGAAGCCGGCACCGGCGATTTCCGCATGGTCGAGCCAGGGATAATCCATGCCGTCGACGATGGCCTGGGCAATGAGTCTCGGTGCTTTATGGGCGACGCGGGCCGACTGCATGGCAATGTTGCTGGCGAAGTCGCCGAATTCCTTCTGCGGCGGTACTTCCAGTGCGACGTCGGGATAGTCGCCGGCTGGAAGAGTGCCGGCTGCAATAGCCTTGTTCAGGGCTTCCGTAATGCCCTGCTTCAATAAATCCTTCATTTCCATTACGCTTGATCCTCCTGCACGGTTATGGTTAATTGTGTATAATTGGCACTGACGCCTTCGATATGGACGTCGTAGCCCAACTGAATCGTACCGACTCCATCGAGCAAGTCGGCGCGGCATTCATAGGTCTTCATCTGCACGTCGAACGTGCCGACCGGTGTGTCATACTGGGAGCGCGTCACTTTTCCCTTGCGGAATTCCTGACGCTGGCGGAGCTTCCCAAGGCGCAACAATAAGACGGACCCTCCGGGTAACACCTTGATGACCGTCGTAACGCCCTTCATTTCCGTCAGCTCGCTTTCTTCGTAGACGATGTACTGCGTCCCGTCCTTGACGTAAAACTTGCCTTCGGAAACGAGCTCCATTTTCAGCTCTTCTCCCTCTTTGTTACGTTGGATACTTTTTACACTTACTAAGACAGGTTTCAATGTATTCCACCTTTCCTATCACAAATCCAATGTTACTATTATATAACAAGTGCTGGGAAAAAGAAATACTTTTTTTTCACTTCATTTCAATCAGAAAAGACCAATACTTCTTGGGCATATAACTGCGGCGCAGGGCCTCGTTGCGGCACGATGGCCTGGCCCAGGTCGAAGATATCTGCCCGGACAGCCGGCTGGGCCTGGTCTTTTCTGAGCAGCGCTTCGTCCCGGTCGATGACGGCCGACAAATAGCCGAAAAAAGTTCCATCATAACTGTAAATCATCGCTACCGCTCCTAAAACAGACTCATCGGTTCATAAGCCGTCTGGGCTGACGGCCGGGCCAGGAGCAGCTGGCGGATGCGGACCGGGTCCGTCGTCGCTCCATAATATTTTCCCTTGCAGGTAATGAAATACT
>ERZ773241.3375-NODE-3375-length-11049-cov-2.989904_pt1 | contig 11049 bp, 7 predicted proteins | sample MGYA00580989_ERZ773241 | MGnify/ENA primary metagenome ERZ773241 (study PRJEB29015, sample SAMEA2737804) | human gut metagenome | biome: human gut; feature: human-associated habitat; material: faeces | place: China | collected 2012 ...
AGGTACTCCAGATACAGCGGCAGATGGTCCGGCAATTCGCGGCTGTTTAACTGCAAGCCGTGCTGCTCGTACTGCGCCAGCAGGTCCACCATCGCCTGGCCGCGGTCGCGGGATTCGCCGTGCACATGTTCAAACAGCAACAGTGACGTGGCGCGGCCACGGTCGAACAGTTCGCTGTACTGCGCCTGGGCATCGAGCGGATCCATCGTCGTTAAATCGCGCAGGAAAATGCCCAGCGCATGGGCATCCTCTTTTGGCAGATTTTTCGACGCGGCAATCGCCTCAAACATCTCTTGTTGATGCTGCCATAAGGCAGCATCCGGATATTCAAGGAGACGCGATACAATCACGAGTTCGATCATGGATGCGGCTCCGTTTTGCTGGTCACATCGATGGCATCGATACGACGGCTGTTGAACAGATTGAATTTGGTATCTGAACCGTGGCAGCCATCACCAAAGGTAAAGCCGCAGCCATTTTTCTCCGGGAAGGCTTCCCGTGCCAGTTCACGATGACTACTCGGCACCACAAAGCGATCTTCGTAGTTAGCAATCGCCAGATAACGGTACATCTCCTGTGCCTGGGCTTCGGTCAGACCGACCTCTTCCAGCGCACGGGTATCAACTTTACCGTCAACGGTTTCAGCACGTTTGTAATGACGCATCGCCAGCATACGTTTCAGTGCGCGCAGTACCGGTTTGGTATCACCGGCGGTCAGCAGATTCGCCAGATACTGTACCGGAATACGCAGGCTTTCGACGTCTGGCAGAATGCCGTTGCTACCCAGCTCACCCGCGTCTGCTGCAGACTGAATCGGAGACAGAGGCGGCACGTACCAGACCATCGGCAGTGTGCGATATTCCGGATGCAGCGGCAGCGCCAGTTTCCATTCCATTGCCATTTTATAAACCGGCGACTGCTGTGCGGCTTCAATAACGCTCAGCGGAATACCGTCTTTAATCGCCTGCTCGATGACTTTCGGATCGTTCGGATCGAGGAACACGTCCAGCTGACGCTGGTAAAGATCTTTCTCGTTCTCGGTGCTGGCTGCACGTTCAATAGCGTCGGCATCGTACAACAGCACGCCAAGATAACGGATACGACCGACACAGGTTTCTGAGCACACGGTCGGCTGACCCGCTTCAATACGCGGATAGCAGAAGATGCACTTCTCAGACTTACCGCTCTTCCAGTTGAAGTAGATTTTTTTGTACGGGCATCCAGTGATGCACATACGCCAGCCACGGCATTTATCCTGGTCGATCAGGACGATGCCATCTTCTTCACGCTTGTAAATCGCACCGCTCGGGCAGGTCGCCACACATGCCGGGTTCAGGCAGTGTTCGCACAGGCGCGGCAAATACATCATGAAGGTGTTTTCGAACTGGCTATACATCGCCTTCTGGATGTTGTCGAAGTTCTTGTCTTTCGCCAGTTTGTCAAACTCACCGCCCAGGTCATCTTCCCAGTTTGGCCCTTTTTCGATTTTCGCCATCCGTTCCCCGGTAATCAGCGAACGCGGACGGGCAATCGGCTGCGATTTGCTGCCTTCCGGCGCGGTATGCAGGTTCTGATAGTCAAAATCGAACGGCTCGTAATAATCGTCGATCCCCGGCAGATGCGGGTTAGCGAAGATTTTACCCAGCAGCATGGCACGGTTACCCATGCGCGGCTGCAGTTTGCCGTTGATTTTACGGATCCAGCCGCCTTTGTATTTTTCCTGGTTTTCCCAGTCAGTCGGGAAGCCCTGGCCCGGCTTGGTTTCCACGTTGTTGAACCACGCATATTCCACGCCTTCACGGCTGGTCCAGACGTTTTTACAGGTCACCGAACAGGTATGGCAGCCGATACATTTGTCGAGGTTAAGCACCATGCCGACTTGTGAACGGATTTTCATTTTTTCGCCTCCTGTACCTGATCGCGACCTTCATCATCCAGCCAGTTAACGTTCTTCATCTTGCGGATCATGATGAACTCATCGCGGTTCGATCCGACGGTGCCGTAGTAGTTAAAGCCCCAGGCCAGCTGCGCGTAACCGCCAATCATATGCGTTGGTTTCGGGCAAACGCGGGTAACCGAGTTATGAATGCCGCCGCGCATGCCAGTTACTTCCGAACCAGGAATATTCATAATGCGTTCCTGGGCGTGATACATCATGGTCATGCCCGGCGGTACACGTTGGCTGACCACCGCGCGGGCAGTCAGCGCGCCGTTGGCGTTGAATACTTCCACCCAGTCGTTATCGACAATGGTCAGTTCTCGGGCATCTGTTTCGCTGATCCAGACAATCGGTCCACCGCGAGAGAGCGTCAGCATTAGCAGGTTTTCACTGTAGGTTGAGTGAATGCCCCATTTCTGGTGCGGCGTCAGGAAGTTAAGTGCTTTTTCCGGGAAGCCGTTTGGCGGTATCTGGCGCATCTCACTGACGCTACGGGTGTCGATAGGCGGGCGATAAGCCACCAGGCTTTCACCAAAAGCACGCATCCACGGATGATCCTGATAGAGCTGCTGGCGTCCCGACAGCGTGCGCCACGGAATTAACTCATGAACGTTGGTGTATCCCGCGTTATAGGAGACGTGATCGCTTTCCAGACCGGACCAGGTGGGGCTGGAGATGATTTTACGCGGCTGCGCCTGAATATCGCGAAAGCAAATCTTCTCGTCCTCTTTGTGCAGCGCCAGATGGGTATGTTCGCGCCCGGTGATCTCGCCCAGCGCCTGCCACGCTTTGACTGCAACATGACCGTTGGTTTCCGGTGCCAGTGCCAGAATCACTTCTGAAGCGTCAATGGCGGTGTCAATCAGCGGACGCCCCTGTGCCGGGCCATCACGCTTGGTGTAATTGAGTTTGCCGAGGAAATCGATTTCATCCTGGGTATTCCACGAAATCCCTTTACCGCCGTTGCCAAGTTTGTCCATCAATGGCCCGAGCGAGGTAAAGCGTTCATACGTAGCAGGGTAGTCGCGCTCCACCGCCACAATATTCGGCGCGGTTTTGCCTGGAATCAGATCGCATTCGCCTTTGCGCCAGTCGAGCACTTCACACGGCTGTGAGAGCTCTGCCGGAGAGTCATGCAGTAGGGGTTGTAATACCACGTCGGTTTCTTTGCCAAGATGACCCACGCACACTTGCGAAAATGCTTTGGCGATACCTTTGTAGATTTCCCAGTCGCTGCGTGATTCCCACGCCGGATCGACCGCCGCAGAAAGCGGATGAATAAACGGATGCATATCCGAGGTGTTCATATCGTCTTTTTCATACCAGGTGGCGGTGGGCAGAACGATATCGGAGAACAGGCAGGTACTGGACATACGGAAATCGAGCGTCACCAGCAGGTCGAGCTTGCCTTCAATCGCTGCAGTTTGCCACTCGACTTCTTCCGGTTTGATCCCGTCGCTGGCACCGAGTTCCTCGCCCTGAATCCCGCTTTCGGTCCCCAGCAGATACTTCTGCATATACTCGTGGCCTTTGCCGGAGGAGCCAAGCAGGTTAGAGCGCCAGACAAACAAATTATTGCTGCTGCTATCTGGTTGTTCGCAGGCCATACGTAAATCGCCCGATTTCAGCGCCTGGGCGGTAAATTCTGTGGGGGATAATCCGGCCTTGTCGGCTTCAGCTTTAATCCCGAGCGGGTTACGCCCCAGCTGCGGCGCAGAAGGTAGCCAGCCCATACGTTCGGCGCGAACGTTGAAATCAATCAGATGACCGCTGTACTTACTGGCATCGGCGAGCGGTGAAAGTAACTCCTGAGCAGAGACTTTTTCATAGCGCCATTGGCTGGAATGATTGTAGAAAAACGAGGTGCTGTTCATTTGGCGCGGTGGTCGGTTCCAGTCGAGTGCAAAGGCCAGAGGCAGCCAGCCGGTTTGTGGGCGCAGTTTTTCCTGGCCGACATAGTGTGCCCAGCCGCCACCGCTTTGCCCGACACAACCGCAGAAGATCAGCATATTGATCATCCCGCGGTAGTTCATGTCCATGTGATACCAGTGGTTAACACCTGCGCCGAGGATAATCATCGAGCGCCCATGCGTTTTATGGGCGGTATCGGCAAATTCACGGGCGATGGTTTCAATATACTGGCGCGGCACGCCGGTAATTTGCTCACCCCAGGCTGGGGTGTACGGTTTGATTTCAGCGTAATCTTTCGCACTGTTTTCATCTTCCAGCCCGCGATCGAGGCCGTAATTCGCCAGTACCAAATCATAAACGCTGACCACCGGACAGGTGTTGCCATCGACTAACGTCAGGTTTTTAACGGGCAATTGGCGCACCAGCACCGGATTGTGTTTTACGCTGCGAAAATGCGGATTTTCAATGCCGCCAAAGTAGGGGAAGGCCACGCCTGCAACAGCGTCATGTTGACCGAGCAGGGTTAACGACAATTCGGTTTCCGTACCGGCGGCAATGGATTCCAGATTCCATTTGCCTTTTTCTCCCCAGCGGAAACCAATCGAACCGTTCGGCACTACCAATTCACCTGCGGTATTAACTGCTACGGTTTTCCACTGCGGATTGTTGCTTTCGCCCAGTCCATCCACCAGGTCAGATGCGCGGATCATGCGCCCGGGAACGTAGCTACCATCGTCGCGAGGCTCCAGCATTACCAGCATCGGCATGTCGCTGTAGCGGCGGCAGTAGTTGATAAAGTAGTCGCTGGGATTATCGAGATGAAACTCTTTTAAAATCACATGGCCCATTGCCATCGCCAGGGCGCTATCAGTGCCTTGTTTCGGTGCCAGCCACTGGTCGCACAATTTGGCTACTTCAGAGTAGTCCGGGGTAATGGCGATAGTTTTGGTACCTTTGTAACGTACTTCGGTAAAGAAGTGGGCGTCTGGTGTGCGCGTTTGCGGTACGTTAGAACCCCAGGCGATGATATAGCTGGAGTTATACCAGTCGGCAGATTCCGGTACGTCGGTTTGCTCGCCCCAGGTCATCGGCGAGGCGGGCGGCAGGTCGCAATACCAGTCGTAGAAACTTAAACAGGTGCCGCCAAGCAGCGACAGATAACGCGTTCCGGCGGCGTAAGAAACCATCGACATCGCCGGGATCGGCGAGAAACCGGCAACGCGATCCGGGCCGTAGGTTTTGATGGTCCAGACGTTAGCGGCGGCAATCAACTGGTTTAGCTCCTGCCAGTTGGAGCGGATAAACCCGCCGCGCCCACGCACTTGTTTGTAGCTCAGGCACTTTTGCGGATCGTTCATAATCGATGCCCACGCCAGTACCGGATCGCTGTGTTGCTTGAGGGCTTCGCGCCACAGTTCAATCAGTCGTTTACGAATGAGCGGGTATTTCAGGCGGTTAGCGCTGTAAAGATACCAGGAGTAACTTGCGCCACGCGGGCAGCCGCGAGGTTCATGATTGGGCAGGTCAGGGCGAGTGCGCGGGTAGTCGGTCTGTTGGATTTCCCAGGTCACCAGACCATTTTTAACGTAGATTTTCCAGCTACAGGAGCCTGTACAGTTAACACCGTGGGTGGAACGCACGATTTTGTCGAACTGCCAACGCTGGCGATAGCTGTCCTCCCAGTCGCGGTTGCTATGCATCACCTGTCCGTGACCATCGGCAAAGGTTTCGCCCTTTTGTTTGAAGTAGCGAAAGCGATCCAAAAGTTTACTCATGACATAACTCCTGCTCCAGGAATGAATTGGGATCTGATGCCTTGTCGGATGCGACACGGTTGTACATCAGGCATCGATCTCTTATTTTTGGCTGAACTTCCGCCGACCATAAACCAGCCAGGTCAGCAGCACACAAACGATGTAGAAGATTAAAAACACTTTCATCGCGCCGACCGGAGAGCCGGTCATATTGAGCGACATGCCAAACGCCTGCGGAATAAAAAAGCCGCCCACTGCGCCAATGGCTGAGATAAAGCCCAGAGCCGCCGCCGTTTCGGTGACGGCTTCTTTATGAGCTTGCTCATCACTACCGCCTTTCATCTTTACCCGATAAATGGTTATCTGGCGAAAGATGACGGCGATCATCTGGAAAGTAGAACCACTTCCCAGACCCGCAGTCAGAAACAGCCCCATAAATACGGCGTAAAAGGCGATGAAATTACCGGAGCCTGTGCCCGGTAAGGTAAGGAACAGCAGGGCACTGAAAATCGCCATAAAAATAAAGTTGATCAACGTCACCCGCACGCCGCCGAACTTATCGGAAATAGCACCACCAACCGACCGCGCGATGGCACCGATAAATGGGCCAAAGAACGCCAGGCGCAGAATATTCACATCCGGGAACTGGGTTTTTGCCAGCATGGCAAAACCCGCAGAAAAACCGATAAACGAACCGAAGGTGGCAAGGTAAAGCAGGCTCAGCAGCCAGAGATGCAGGCGTTGTAAGACAGGGAGCTGGTCGGCAATTGAGGCGCGTGAACTGGCGATATCATTCATCCCTGACCATGCGGCGATCGTGGCAATCGCCAGTAGCGGTACCCAAATCCATGCGGCATTCGCCAGCGACATCACCGAACCGTCGGCCTGCGGTACGCCATTGACGCCGAGAAAGGCAAATACGGGGATAAAAATCACCAGCGGCGCAACCAGCTGCATCACACTTACACCTAAGTTTCCTAATCCGCCATTAATCCCAAGAGCGCTCCCTTGTTTGGCTTTTGGAAAGAAGAAACTGATATTGCCCATGCTCGAAGCAAAGTTTGCACCTGCAAAACCGCATAGCAAAGCGATAACGATAAATATCCCAAAAGGAGTATTCGGATTTTGCACGGCAATTCCGAGCCAGACGCAAGGAATAATCAGGATTGCAGTACTAAAAACCGTCCATCGGCGTCCACCGAATATAGGCACCATAAAGGAGTAGGGAACACGCAATAATGCGCCAGAAACGGAGGGTAATGCGGTTAATAAAAAGAGTTGATCGGTAGTAAAATTAAAACCGATTTTATTGAGATTAACGGTAACTGCGCTAAATAGCATCCAGACACAGAAGGCAAGAAGTAGACAACTGACTGATATCCAGAGATTTCTTCGAGCAATATGTTTTCCTTTATTTTCCCAGAAGGCCGGATTTTCTGGTTTCCAGTCGCGCAAAAGATAACGACTATTTTTCTCATTTTGCAGTGCCATATTGTTCCTCACATGCACACATTGGTAATGAAAAAAAGACAAAACACGAGGTAAGGCGCAATAGCCAGTTATTAGAATTAAGGATGAATTGGGTGAAGTGCTGATTGAAAGAATAGATAAGAAAGCGTAACCGCGGGGGCAGAATGGGGATTAAGTAGCCAGATATGTGTTACTAAATGTAACTAACAAGCTAACCTTCAAACGGGGTTAATCTTTGAACGTATGTCATGTTTCAACCCTTCAGATCGTGAATCTAAAGGGTTACATATTAACTATATTATCAACAAGACCAGACACTTATAGAATTAGTGATGATTTATTCACTAAAAAGGCCATGAACTGGAGGAAAACGATCTGTCCAGAAGGTCTATCGGTTCCTCTCTTATTGCCTGATTGTAATAATCGTTATTACAGTAAGTATTGTTTATTTCATCTAAGGTCATGTTTTTAACTTTTATATTCCTCTGGTTTACAACTTCCTCTGTCTTGTAAGTGTGTATATTATATGGGGTATATGCTTTTTTAATAGGATAGTGAAACAATTCGTTATCCACATCTATTCCGTCAGAGTGAACTTCAAATGCACCAGGCGAAAGAATTGCCAGGCCAGTATTAAGCTTAAGTGCTGGGGAAAACAAATTAAATAACATGAGCTGCATAGTAGGGCAATTGTTCTTCCCAGAAACATTTAAAAAATTTAAGTTTTGCTCTGTTTTATTATGGGGAATAAAGTTCCAATATCGGATGTATTCTTAGTGTCAATGCGGGTTATTTTATTATTGTCCAGTCTTAAACTTTTGATAGATGGAAGATAAGTCAGGAAATCAAGATTTATATATTTCAACTGGTTGTTAGCAGCGTTTAATGTCTGAACATTGCAGAAGTTGCTATAGAATATTTTAATTTCAGAAAGCAAATTGTTGTTAATAAGTAACGTATTCAAGTTGGGAAATAAGTCATTGTGTAAACTTGTTAGTTTATTATGGGATAGATCCAGCAGTAAGAGTTCATTTTTATTACCTGCAACAATATCAGTTAATTGATTATGGCTGAGATTCAGGTATTGCAGCCATTCGCAAGATTCTAATTGCACAAACTCTAGTTGATTATGTGCCGCACTAAAATAAGTAACTGATGAAAGCCTATCTATATCAATATTTCTGAGAGCATTATTATTCATAGATATATGTGTAATACTTACATTTCTGCCTTGAGGAAAATTTATTGACTCAAGAGCATTACTATTCAGACTTAGCTTTACGAGTCTATCGTAGTTGGTTGCATCAAAATGTGTGAGTTGGTTATTATCAAGATTGATAGATGTGAAGTTTTGCAGCCCTGGTGGTTGAGTGGTTAAATTAAGTCCTGATAAATCAATGGTCACTTCATTAGTGTCATCAATTATATTTCTTACTGCAGTCCAGTACTGCATTTGTGCAAGTGGATCATTGTTGATGCCGTTAACTAATACATGCCAAAGATGTTTTGATGATATTAGTTGATCAATGTCATTGGTTGGCAGTAAATTGTTATTGCTTAAGTTTAAATATTCCAGTTTTGTAGTGTTTTTGGCGTTTAAATGTGCAATATGGTTGTCGTTTAAAGTGATTGTTTTCATCCTGGGATGATTGTTAATATAAGGTCAGTGATCATATTGTGATGGGCACTTAACTCAATCAGAGATTCTTGCCGCGCGAGCCGTTGGCTTCATCGTTATAGCCTTTAAAATCATATTCCCAGTGACCAAAACCAATCATTTGATCATTGATTTGCGTTTCTCCTTTAAAGCCGAGACGGGCATAAGTTTTATCACCATCGTCACGCTTATCATCAGTAAAATAACGTAGAGCGGTAACCTTGCCATAAAGGTCGAGTTTATTACCATCCTTGTTATAGACTTCGGCAGCGTGTGCTACGTTCGCAGCTAACAAACCAGTTACAACCACCGCAACTATTTTTAATTTCATTTAACAGAATCCTTTTAATTATCGTTAAACGTATTTTCTAAACGAATTTTAAACGGCGTCATTTATAAATGACATACTGTTTTTAAAATAGAATGGTGATTAAAAACAATGAGAAAAATAGATGAAATAATATTATTTATCGATATGTGATCGAAGTCGAAATGAGATATAAGGTGAATTACTGGTATTTGAAATTTATTTTTTTAATATTGTCGGAATTTATCTGATTAACTACCGGGCCGTAGACCCGGCAGTTATTTTAACCACGACGTGTCGCCAGCCAGCAGAGCAGGGAACCGCCGCAGACCATCAGCGCGCCTTGCCAGAACGAGAACGACAGCGGGGCGCTGAGCAGCACGGCTGCAAGCGCTGAGGAAAGTACAGGCGTAAAATACGAACCTACCGCCATAATGGTGACATTGCCATGCAATATACCGACATTCCATGCAGCATAAGCAAATCCTAAGGTAAATGCCGCAGAGATGAGTTTAATCATGACTGGCGTGCTAAATACCATTTCTGGTTGTGGCGTGAGAAAATAGTAAACCCACAAACTTGCTCCTGTCAGCAGTACAAAAACGGTAATTCCATTAAATCCGCGTGCGTATTTATTCGTTACTGTGCAATAGGCTGCCCAGATAAACGCACCAATGAACGCCAGGAAATAACTCAATGGGCTGGTGGTGATATTATTGATGATTTCATCATAATGTAACCCATTGTCACCGCCTAACACCCAACAGACACCGACCAGGGCTAATAATAATCCAGGTACAATCAACCAGTTGGTTTTCTGACCATTAAACAGAATGGCAAAGAGAATTGTCAGGCTGGGCCACAGATAGTTCACCATACCCACTTCAATCGCCTGATGATGGGTCGCCGCATACCCTAAGGAAAGCGCCAGACAGATTTCATAGCTGACGAATAACAGACTCCCGGCGAGTAAATAGCCTTTCGGGATTTGCCGAATACGCGGAAATCCAACCGTGAAGATTAACAGCAGCCCGCTTAATGAATAGATAGCAGCTGCGCCGCCGACCGGGCCGAGCCCCTCACTGACACCGCGAATCAATCCTACCATCGTGCTCCACAGGACGATCGCTATCAGCCCTATGAGCGTTGCTTTTTGTCGTGTCATGCTCGCTGTTTTGTCTCTCTTGCCGTTAAAAATTAAGCTGAATTTTATAGCATTTTTTTAACTGGCCTGTCAGGCAGTGGTGCGTTTTTCTACCGCTATTGAGGTAGGTCAATTTGCGAAGGCGGATTATTTTGTGGCAAACAGATGTTCTTTTTGATTTCGCGCAAAAAGATTCAGAATTTTACTGTTAGTTTCCTCGCGCAGTAATACCCCTGAAAAAAGAGGAAAGCAATGGACGTCAGTCGCAGACAATTTTTTAAAATCTGCGCGGGCGGTATGGCTGGAACAACAGTAGCGGCATTGGGCTTTGCCCCGAAGCAAGCACTGGCTCAGGCGCGAAACTACAAATTATTACGCGCTAAAGAGATCCGTAACACCTGCACATACTGTTCCGTAGGTTGCGGGCTATTGATGTATAGCCTGGGTGATGGCGCAAAAAACGCCAGAGAAGCGATTTATCACATTGAAGGTGACCCGGATCATCCGGTAAGCCGTGGTGCGCTGTGCCCGAAAGGGGCCGGTTTGCTGGATTACGTCAACAGTGAAAACCGTCTGCGCTACCCGGAATATCGTGCGCCAGGTTCTGACAAATGGCAGCGCATTAGCTGGGAAGAAGCATTCTCCCGTATTGCGAAGCTGATGAAAGCTGACCGTGACGCTAACTTTATTGAAAAGAACGAGCAGGGCGTAACGGTAAACCGTTGGCTTTCTACCGGTATGCTGTGTGCCTCCGGTGCCAGCAACGAAACCGGGATGCTGACCCAGAAATTTGCCCGCTCCCTCGGGATGCTGGCGGTAGACAACCAGGCGCGCGTCTGACACGGACCAACGGTAGCAAGTCTTGCT
>ERZ773241.3384-NODE-3384-length-11024-cov-2.561856_pt1 | contig 11024 bp, 10 predicted proteins | sample MGYA00580989_ERZ773241 | MGnify/ENA primary metagenome ERZ773241 (study PRJEB29015, sample SAMEA2737804) | human gut metagenome | biome: human gut; feature: human-associated habitat; material: faeces | place: China | collected 2012 ...
GATCACCCGCAGAGAAGCCACCACTTTGGCAAGTCCCCTGGGCCCGATCAGGAGCAGCGGTTCCGTGCGCTCTGCATTTCCCATGGTCAGAAGCATTCCCGGAAGACCGCTGATATGATCCGCGTGAAAATGGGTAAAGCAGATAATGTCGATGGGGTTCGGGCTCCAGCCTTTTTCCCTCATGGCAATCTGGGTGCCCTCTCCGCAGTCGATCAGAATACTTTTCCCGTTATAGCGCATCATCAGGGAGGTCAGCCATCTGTAAGGCAGTGGCATCATTCCTCCGGTTCCCAATAAGCAAACGTCTAACATCTTTCCTCGCAATCTTGCCTAAGCAGCATCTTTTTGTTCTTTCTGTCTATAAAAGCTCTGTCTCCGGCATTTCTTCCACCGGAACGGCAAACGTATGGATCCATTTGTCATAGCAGTCTTCGCACAGGTCAAACTTGTGTCTGAGCCCGTCTTTCCTGCTGAAATAGCCAAATCTCACATCTGCGGCGAAACATCCTTCACGGACGATTTCATTTTCTATTTTCAACTCCTTGCCGCAACCGTTACAGATTACCTGCTGTAATTTACCGTTTTCTTCTTTTCGCATCCTGTTTCCACCTTTCTGACTGTAAATGTTACCTTTGGACCCTGGCATCATTATAATGGATAATCCGCCGGAAAAGTGATGGTAATACTTGTTAACGGCGCCACATGATCATGGCATCTTCGGTAGGTTTCTCATAAAATCCGGGACGAATCCCTTCCGAGACGAAACCAAACTTTTCATATAAACGGATCGCCGGTGCATTGCTCACTCTGACTTCCAAAGTATATGCTGTAATGCCGCGCTCATTGCCGAGGCGTAACAACTCTTCCAGCATTTTGCCGCCAATGCCCAGATTTCGATATTCCGGTGCTGTCACCACGTTGTCGATATTGCCCTCATGAAAACTGTCCGTCAGTCCGGCACAGCCGGCGATATGTCCATCGGCCTCCGCTACCACATACAGGCAATAGTCTCTTAGAAGCAGTCCTCTGAAATCCTCCGCAGACCAGGGCATGCTGAAGGATGCGGCTTCGATGCGGCTCAGTTCTTCGATATCTGTATCCCGCAGGGGACGAACCTCTATCTTCATGCCTGTGCCTCTTTTGCAGCCTTCTCCTGTTCCTCTCGTTCCCGCTCTGCCTGGCTCTTACGCAGGTATTCGGGTTCATGCTCCGCTGCGGTCACCGTTCTGCCATGTGCATAGTAGACAGCTCCCAGAGAAGCCACACTGGCAGCACGCTGACGATTATTGGCAGCCGGAGCAAAGGAGCAGGGAACCTTCAGTTTCTGTAAGATCTGTTCCCTGTAGACCGAAACGCCGTCTCCTAAGAAGATCACTTCCCGTCCCAGACGGTCTAATTCCTCCACCAGCTCGTCCACGGCAATAGCGCACTGCTCTTTGATACTGTGCATCACAAGTTGATGTTCTGAGCTTTCCTTTTCCGGGATCTCCTCTTTACAGAACTCATAAATTCCGGTATATACCTGATTCCTTCTGGCATCCATGAGAGGGCAGATCAGCCCTTCTGTTCCGTAAAGGTTATATGCCAGTGCATCTACTGTCGGTACTGCTACCAATGGTTTCTTCAGGGCAAGTCCCAGGCCTTTGGCTGTTGCCGAGCCGATACGGAGTCCTGTAAAGGATCCCGGTCCCGCTGCCACTGCAATAGCATCTACGGATTCCAGTTCCAGTTCCGTCATCTTCACAATCTCATCTACATCGGAAGCAAAGTCTGAGAATGTGTTTTCTTATAATTTACAGTATACTCAGCCAGTAATGTATCATCTTCCACAACTGCTACAGATGCAACAATTCCTGAGCTGTCCAAAGCTAAAATTTTCATTTCTACCTCCTAACTGTTCTCCGGACCAATCACTGTAATCCTTCTATAATCAAAGCCTTTCTCCAGATCTTTCTCTATGGTTACTTTGATCAGCTTTTCCGGAAGGATTTCTTCAATCAGATCAGCCCATTCGATCAGACAGATTCCCTGTCCGAAGAAATAATCGTCATATCCGATTTCTTCCATTTCCTCAATGTCACCGATACGGTAAACATCAAAATGATATAAAGGAAGACGTCCGCTTTCGTATTCCTGAATGATCGTGAATGTCGGGCTGCAGATAGGCTCTGTGATTCCAAGCCCTGCCGCAACCCCCTGGGTAAATACGGTTTTTCCAACTCCAAGATCACCTGTCAGAGTATAAATCTGACCCGGTTTCGCATTCTCTCCGATCTTCTTTCCCACCTCAAATGTTTCCTGTGGTGTTTTTGTCTCTATAATCATCTTTTCCACCTTTTTCTTGCAGAATTGTTCTTTGCATATTATAATAGAGCGAACAGCGAAATACAATACTTTTTGAAAAGGAGACTTGAAACTATGGCAAATCCGATAGTTACAATTACCATGGATAATGGCGATGTGATGAAAGCAGAATTATATCCTGAGATTGCACCGAATACAGTTAATAACTTTATCAGTCTTGTAAAAAAAGGCTTCTATGACGGACTTATTTTCCATCGTGTGATCAACGGTTTCATGATCCAGGGAGGATGCCCGGACGGAACAGGTATGGGCGGTCCGGGATACAGCATTAAGGGTGAATTCACTCAGAACAGATTTAAAAATGATCTGAAACATACTGCAGGTGTTCTTTCCATGGCACGCGCCATGCATCCAAACTCAGCAGGAAGCCAGTTCTTTATCATGCACAAAGATGCTCCGCATCTTGACGGTGCTTATGCTGCATTCGGCAAGATCACTGAAGGAATGGATGTTGTAAACCGTATTGCAGAAGAAGATACCGATTACAGCGACCGTCCGCTTGACGAGCAGAAAATCAAATCCATGACAGTAGAAACTTTCGGTGTTGATTATCCGGAACCGGAGAAATGCTGATTCGCTGACTGTTTATGCCCCATGCAGTTTTCAGGCTGCATGGGGCATATTTTATCAGTCCGTAAATACTTTCACTTCACCGTCAATCACTGAATAGTAAAGATCTTTCTCTTTCTTCATCTTCGCTCTTCCATTTGTTCCCTCGGTGATTGCTTTTTCTACAAATGCAATCTGATCCGCCGGAACCAGCAAATGCAGAACTACCCTGTCAGTGTATTCAGAATCAAGGATCGGTAATTTCTGTTCTCCGGCAATATACTGAATCTTGCCTATCCCGGTATAATCCGTAACTACTTCCATAGAAATTCCGTAGGTTTTCTCAATCACTGTGCTGGCGGCAAGACCTTCCTGCAGACTCCTGGAATATGCTCTGACAAGACCTCCTGTTCCAAGAAGTATCCATCCAAAATATCTGGTAACTACTGCTGCGACATTATAAATATCTTCCCCCAGGATTACATCCAGCATTGGTCTTCCCGCAGTGCCTGACGGCTCACCATCGTCACTGCATCTGGTATATTCCCTGTTCTTTCCCACCGAATATACATAGCAGTTATGTCTGGCATCCCAGTATTTCTTCTTCATTTCCTCTATAAAGGCCAGTGCCTCCTCTTCGGTCTGTACAGGACGCACTGTAGCAATAAATCTGGATTTCTTTTCCACGATCTCGCCTTCCCCGCCCTCGTAAACTGTCTTATATTTCTCAAGCATGTCTCATACTCCTCTTTCCGTTCTCTTATTGACTCAGTGTACCATGAATTACAAAAATGTGCCAGCACAGTGTATACTAATCCTATAAAAAAACACAATAACCATTAAAAAGATCCAAAAGCAATTGTGAATTTTTATTTTTCTGCTTTATTTACTTATTCTTATTTGATATAATAGAACGGATTATAAAGGAGGTTTAACATGAACTACGGTAAAAAATCGACGGCCAGGAAGCGAAATTCCCTGATCTCCCGTTCCTCCATGATGGGAAAGCGCGCCAGAGTTTCTTTCATCAGAGTCCTGTTCGTATCACTGATAGCACTCTGCATCGCAGTAACCTGTCTGGGTGTGGGGTCATTCAGGGGTGTAATTGATACTGCTCCTGATGTTGATGATATTGATATTATGCCACTTGGCTATGCAACCTTTCTCTACGATGATGCAGGGAATCAGATCCGTAAACTGGCTGCTCCGGATTCCAACCGACTGCCTGTCACTCTCGATCAGATACCTGTTGATCTGCAGCATGCAGTTGTCGCAATTGAGGATGAACGTTTCTATGAACATAACGGTATTGACGTAAAAGGTATTCTTCGTGCCGGAATGAAAGCTCTCACTACCGGAGATTTCTCAGAAGGTGCCAGTACGATCACACAGCAGCTTCTTAAGAATAACGTATTTACCAACTGGACCAGTGAATCTACTCAGCTGGAAAGATTTACGCGAAAAATCCAGGAACAGTACCTTGCTGTCCAGGTTGAGAAAAAAACTGATAAAGACACCATTCTTGAGAATTACCTGAACACAATTAACCTGGGTGCCGGTTCCTACGGTGTACAGGCTGCCGCACGACAGTATTTTGACAAGGATATATGGGATCTGAATCTTTCTGAATGTGCAACTCTGGCAGGTATCACACAGAACCCGACGAAATTTAACCCGATCATCAATCCTGACAGCAACAGGAAGAGACGCAAGGAAGTTCTCCAGCATATGCTGGATCAGAACTATATTACTCAGGATCAGTATGATGAAGCTCTTGCAGATGATGTTTATTCCCGTATCCAGGCCGCTCAGGAAAAGAACTCCAGCACTGAGAATACTGTTTACACATATTTTGAAGATGAACTGACAGATCAGATCATCAACGACCTGATGAATATCAAAGGTTACACCAAAAAACAGGCAACCAATCTTCTCTACAGCGGCGGACTTAAAGTATATACAACACAGGATTCCAAGATCCAGAATATCCTGGATGAGGAATATGCAGATCCTTCCAATTATCCGGACACTGTCCAGTATGAACTTGACTATGCCCTGACGGTTACCGATCCTAATGGAAATCAGGTAAACTACAGTAAGGAAATGTTGCAGCTTTATTTTCAGAATGAGGATCCCGATTTCGATCTTCTGTTCGATTCCCCGGAAGATGGACAGACTTATGTAGACAAATATAAGGCAAGCATACTCGCCAACGGAAGTAAAGTTCTTGCAGAGCGTGTCAATTTCGCACCTCAGCCACAGTCTTCCATGAGTGTGATCGACCAGCATACCGGCTATGTAAAAGCTCTGATCGGTGGTCGTGGAGAGAAAACGGCAAGTCTTACACTGAACCGGGCAACGGACACTACCAGACAGCCTGGTTCTACCTTTAAGATCGTGTCCACTTATGCACCTGCTTTAAATGAAAAAGGCATGACTCTTGCAACAACATTTGAAGACGAACCTTATGAATATCCGGATGGTTCCCCTGTAAACAACGCAACCCGTTCTTACAACGGAACAACCACGATCCGTACTGCGATCCAGAATTCCATTAACGTTGTAGCCGTCAAGTGTCTGGAAAAAGTAACTCCTGAGCTTGGATTGAAATATCTGGACAACTTTGGTTTTACAACCCTTGCTCATGGAACAGAGGCTGACAAAGATGCCAATGGTAATGTATGGAGCGATGCAAACCTTGCCACTGCGCTTGGCGGCATCACCCGCGGTGTCACAAATGTTGAACTGTGTGCATCCTATGCAGCCATCGCAAATAACGGAAATTATATCAAGCCAATTTATTACACAAAAATTCTGGATCACAACGGAAACGTCCTGATCGAGAATACTGCTGCCGAACGTTCCGTAATCAAAGAAAGTACTGCTTTTCTTCTCACCAGTGCAATGGAGGATGTTGTAAAACAGGGTACAGGTACAGCCTGCCAGCTTGACAATATGCCTGTTGCCGGAAAAACAGGTACAACCGAAGCCTATAACGACTTGTGGTTTGTGGGTTATACACCATATTATACATGCGCAGTATGGTCCGGTTATGACAACAATGAGAAATTACCTGATTATGCGCGTAACTTCCACAAAGCTTTATGGAAAAAGGTTATGACTCGTATCCATGAGGGACTTCCTTCCAAAGAATTCGAGAAGCCTGCAAGTGTAGAAAAGTTAAGTGTCTGCGAGGAAACCGGACTTCTTCCAAGAGCCGGCTGTCCGGTGATCACTGAATACTTTGACGTAGGTACCATGCCTACTGAATACTGTGACCAGCATTTCTATGACAGTGATGATTATGACTATAATTATGATACAGATTCCTCTGATCAGACTGATAACACCACTGACACTGATAACAGCGAAAACTCTAATAATGGAGATACCGACAACAGTGGTGACAGTAACAATACTGATGACAACGGTAACAGCGGTGACGATGGTACTGATAATACCGGCGGAAGCGATGACAACGGTGACGGTAACGAGGATGATTCCTCTTATCAGGTCGACTATTATTAATGCAAAAATACCGGTACAGGAGCACCTCCGAATGATATTCCTGTACTGCAAAAAATCCACAGTCCTGTCAACTCAGGACTGTGGATTTTTTATATATTTTCAAAATTGATTCTCAGATATTATACTTCTTTAATAACCATACGCGCAGATCCGTAAATACCTGCATCATTTCCGAGAGTTGCAAGAATGATCGGTGTTTTCTTGCATGCTGTAAAAGCATATTTCTCATAGTATTTCTGAATACAGTCGATCAATGGCTGTCCGGCTTTGGAAACACCACCGCCGATAACGATGGCTTCCGGATCTGTCACACATGCAAACATGGCAAGTGTTCCGCCAAGCATTTCTCCTACCTGTGCCATAACATCGCAGGCTACTTTGTCGCCCTCTTTAAAAGCATCCAGAACATTCTTTGCTGAAAGTTTTGTAAATTTGCGAAGAACAGTCTGCTCATCTGTAGCAGCCAGAGTTCTCTGTGCCACGCGAACGATACCTGTTGCAGACGCATACTGCTCCAGACATCCACAGTTACCACAGTTGCAGGCTTCCTTTTCTTCATGGTCAACTGCTGCATGACCGATTTCTCCACCTGCACCATGAGCACCGCCAACAATCTTTCCATCAACGATGATTCCACCGCCGACACCTGTTCCAAGAGTTACAAGAATAACGTTCTTAGCTCCTGCTGCTGCGCCTTTCCATGCTTCGCCAAGTGCTGCTACATTGGCATCGTTTCCTGCTTTGGACGGAAGTCCTGTCAGTTCTGTCAGTTCCTTAGTAACTTCTTTAAAGCCCCAGAAAAGGTTTACCGCACATGGCACTTCCCCTCTCTCGTTAACAGGTCCCGGTACCCCGATTCCCACACCGTCGATTTCTTCTTTATCCAGCTTACGCTCTGCGATCTTGTCAAGGATTGTCTTTGCAATATCTGGCAGGATTGCTTCTCCACTGTTCTCCTTACGTGTAGGAATTTCCCATTTCTCAACTAAGACTCCGTCTGTCTGAAAGAGTCCACATTTTACAGATGTACCACCAACGTCAATTCCAAAACAATACTTTCCCATAATATCTGATATCCTCCAAATTACTTTAAATTATTTTTCTTCACGTTTCTTTGCAAGGTTTGCCTGAACACGTTTGTACAGTTCTTCCGCTGCATTATATCCCATCTTCTTCTGTCTGTGGTTAACTGCCGCAGATTCAACGATAATAGCCAGATTACGTCCCGGACGGATAGGCAGAGAATGGCATACAATCTTATTTCCAAGATACTCTGTATATTCCTCATGCAGGCCGAGACGGTCATATTCTTTGTCTCTGTCCCACTCTTCCAGTTTGATAACCAGATCCACAGACTGTGTATCCTTAACGCTCTCAACACCAAACAGAGTTTTGACATCGATAATACCAATACCACGAAGTTCAATGAAATGTCTTGTGATATCCGGTGCCGAACCCACCAGCGTCACATCACTGACTTTACGAAGTTCTACAACATCATCACTGACAAGACGATGTCCTCGTTTGATCAGTTCCAGCGCAGCCTCACTCTTGCCAATTCCGCTCTCACCTGTGATCAGGACACCTTCACCATATACATCCACAAGCACACCATGGATGGAAATACATGGTGCCAGCTGTACACCCAGCCAGCGGATAATCTCAGCCATAAAACTGGAAGTTGTACGCTCTGTCACGAAAGTCGGAACATTATATTTAACTGCCAGATCGATCATATCCTGTGATGGTCTTGTCATTGTACTGAAAATTACACAGGGAATCTTGCTGGAAATAAATCTTTCATATTTAAATTTCCGTTCCTCATCACTGAGCTGCATCAGATAAGTATACTCTACATATCCGATGATCTGTACCCGTTCATTTGCAAAATGCTCCAGATATCCTGTCAGCTGCAATGCCGGTCTGTTGATCTCCGCTGTCTTGATCACAATCTCAGACAGATCAATTTCAGGAGTCAGGTTGTGAAGTCCCAGTTCCTGAACTAATTTTGTCAACTGTACACCCTTCATTTATTTCTCCTTTTCAGTTCAAAATCTGAAAGCCCGGTCTGTCCGCTATCTCAAAACCTGCTCATACAGACATAACTCATTTATAGCTGTCGTCCGAAACTTTCATAGTAAATTTCACGTCTTTTTTATTATATCACATCACTATATACAACTTCAATTACAAAAAGCGAGAGTCTTTGGGTAATATGTAGAAGAACCCAGGAATATTTTTACATATTTTATATTTTTTTCTCACCAGTGTGCCGACAAGTTGATTCTTGAAACAATCAACTTGTCGGTACACTAGCTCCATGAAAAAATTCATAGACTTTCTGTGCACTTCCTGCATTCATGCTTTCTGTCTCTGTAAGTTCTTCCAGTGATGCATCTCTGATATTCTCAATGGATTTAAATTTCCGCATCAATGCTTTCCGCCTGGTTTCACCGATACCAGGGATATCATCCAACAGAGAATGTACCTGATCTTTACTTCTCAGAGATCGGTGAAATTCAATGGCAAAACGGTGCGCCTCATCCTGGATTCTGGTGATCAGACGGAAGCCTTCACTGTCTGTATCAATGGGAATTTCAAGATTATTGTAATACAGTCCTCTGGTTCTGTGATGGTCATCCTTGACCATACCACAGACAGGAATCTCTATTCCCAGAATTTCCAGGACTTTTAACGCAATATTCACCTGTCCTCTTCCACCATCCATCAGGATCAGATCCGGCATAATAGAAAAGCTGTCAAACTCATCTTTTCCCTCATGAGTAAATCGTCTGGTAAGTACTTCTTCCATGCTTGCATAATCGTTCGGTCCCTGAACCCACTTTATTTTAAATTTGCGGTAATCACTGCGCTTTGGCTTTCCTTTCTCATAGACAACCATGGAACCTACAGATTCAAAACCACTGATATTGGAAATATCATAAGCCTCCATACGCCTGATTCCCGACAGTCCAAGCCACTCTTCCACTTCATGAACTGCTCCGATGGTTCTTCCTTCTTCACGTTTGATACGCTCTCTGTCTTTATCCAGAACCATCTTTGCATTCTCTTCTGCCAGCTCTACCAGCTTCTCTTTCGTACCTTTCTTCGGTACCCTGATATAGACTCGCTGCTTTCTTCGATCTGTAAGCCATTCCTCTATGATCTTGGCATCTTCGATTTCTTTTTGCAGCATGATCTCACGTGGGATAAACGGAGTTCCGGCATAAAATTGCTTCATAAAGCTGGATAATACCTGAGCCTTTGTATCGCCACGCGCCACACGCAGATAGAAATGCTCCCGCCCGATCAGTTTACCTCCCCGGACAAAGAATACCTGTACAACAGCATCCTGCTCCCGCAGATCAAGGCTTTCATCCATGGCAACTGCGATGATATCCTTATCTTCCTCTCCGTAACCTGTAATTTTCTGACGTTCTCCGATCTTCTGGATACTGCGGATCAGATCCCGGTATTCCATGGCATCCTCGAAACGCATTTCTTCGGAAGCTGCCATCATTTTGTCGGTAAGCATATCAATCGTATCCTTAAAGTCTCCATTGAGAAATTTCAACAGTTCTGCGATATTTTTCTTATATTCTTCTGAACTCACATAGCCCTGGCATGGCGCACTGCATTGTTTCATGTGATAGTACAGACATGGACGGTCCTTCCCACAATCTCTTGGCAGTACCCGATTACAAGATCGCACCTTATAAAGTTTTCGCACAAGCTCGATCACATCTTTTACAGCCCCGGCACTTGTATATGGTCCGAAATATTTCGCCTTGTCTTTCTTCATTCTTCTGGCAAAAAGAACTCTGGGATATTCCTCATTTACTGTGACTTTGATAAACGGATAACTCTTATCATCTTTGAGCATGGTATTATATTTCGGTCTGTGCTCCTTGATCAGATTACACTCCAGCACAAGGGCTTCCAGTTCCGAATCTGTGATAATATACTCAAATCTGGTGATATGGGTAACCATCTGTTCAATCTTTGCGCCCTTATTTCTGCTACTCTGGAAATATTGACGCACCCTGTTTTTCAGACTGACGGCTTTTCCAACATAGATGATCTCGTCCTTCTCCCCATGCATAATATAAACCCCAGGCTTACCCGGAAGTTTTTTCAGTTCTTCTTCTATCTGAAACATAAACTCTCCTCTATACAAAAAATCCTGCCCTGAACGCTTTTCGTATCCATGAGATATTACAGCGTAATTTCCTGTGATACGAAAACAGAGCCGGAAATTATTTCATTTCCGACTCTGTTATTGTATCACTGAATCTCTGGCTTATCCAGCGTTACTGTATTCTGTTTTTCCTCTGGAATTACCAGATCATCCAGATTTTCCGGAATCTCAAGTCCCTTCTCAACTGCGCGGAAGATCTTCATAAATTCTTTACCTGTGATTGTCTCTCTGCTGATCAGATAACCGGCAATCTTATCCAGTGCTTCTCTGTGTTCGTTGAGAAGTCGCTTTGCTTCCTCATAAGAATAATGAAGGAGCTGCATAACTTCATGGTCAATCTCAGTTGCTGTATCATCACCACAGTTGAGCACTGCTCTTCCTGACA
>ERZ773241.3391-NODE-3391-length-10999-cov-3.450384_pt1 | contig 10999 bp, 7 predicted proteins | sample MGYA00580989_ERZ773241 | MGnify/ENA primary metagenome ERZ773241 (study PRJEB29015, sample SAMEA2737804) | human gut metagenome | biome: human gut; feature: human-associated habitat; material: faeces | place: China | collected 2012 ...
TACTAATTCTCCGGCAGGTTTCATCTTACCGGTCAGCGCATAGGCGGCTGCCAGTCTCCATTTGGCTTGGATGGAGAGTCCCGGCTGTTCCTTCATGCGGTTCATGGCTCCGTATTCCGGTGCACCGGCCAGTGCAAGGGTATAGAGGCGGAAGGCCTGCTGCAATTCCGATTGCCATATCTGCCAGTTACTTGCTTCCTGCGGCATACGCCAGTTTTGGGCGGCGGCACGCTGGAAGCGTTTCCATTTGTTCAGTACGTTCGGATGAACGGCATACCCTTTTTCTTGTGCCAGTGTCAGGAACATACCCGTGTAAGAAGTGATCCATTCATCGGCGACGGCGTTGCCCGGCCAGTATACAAATCCGCCGTTGGGAAGCTGGCGGGCATAAATCTGCCGGATAGCTTCCTGTACATTCGTCTTTATTTTCTCGGCTTCCTGTTCGTCCACCGCCTTGAACTGAGAGACGAATAAGAGAGGTAATGCTTTGGAAGTCAGTTGCTCTGTGCAATGATGCTGATAGTTGTATAAGAAGTCGAATCTACGGCTGATGTCTACCGACGGAATGCGGGAGACTTCCAGTTGCACCTGATTGTTAGCCGAAGAAGAACCTGCCAGTGTGTATGACAGTTCGGCCTCCTGACCGGCTTCTATCCATTGGCTGTTGCGTAAGGTAACCACCGGATTCGGATTCCGGACTTCTATTTCGATCGTTTCTTTGGTCTGCTGTCCGTTGCCGCTTGCCGTCAGGTGGATGGTTGCCTTTCCGGTTTTGCTGCCTGTTTTCAGAGTGAAGTATGCCAGTTGGTCACCCGGCTGGTCAAAAGTGAGTGACTGCTGGCGATTGCCCGTGATCTGTACGCCTGCGCCGGATGCTTCCAGCGATACGGTCACGTTCTTCACTTGGTTCTCCATAGCGAATACATTTACCGGAACGGTAATTTCTTCCTGCGTACTCAATACACGGGGCAGAGTAGACAACAGCATGAGCGGTGTCCGCACAAATGCAGTCTTTTCCGCATTTCCGTAAGCGCCGTCCTGTCCGGCAACTACCATCGCACGTACAGAACCCACATACATCGGAAGCTTCAACGTATGTGTCTGTTGCTTGCCTTTCGCAAGATAGAAAGGACCGATAAATTTGACCACCGGTTTGAAACGGTTGGCTTTGGCATCTGCCGGTTTCAGCGAGGCATCTCCACCTGTGCTGAACAATGAACTGTAACGTCCGCCGGAAGCACCTAGCACATCGTCGTACATATCCCATGTACGGATGCCGAGAGCCTCGCGTGCATAAAACTCGTTCCACGGGTCGGGCGTCTTGAAGTTAGTCAGATCGAGCAGACCGTCATCCACAATCGCCAGTGTATAAGTCATCGGTTTTCCGCTTTTCTCGCTGACAGTCACGTTAAAGTCAGTTTCCGGACGCAGCACTTCCGGCATCTTGATCTGCGGTTGCAGAATCGTCTGACGGTTGGTCACAAATACCGGAGCAATGCCGTACATACGGATCGGCAGATCATTGACTGTCTGCGCATGAGGCTGCAACAGGCTGATATGCAGATAAACATTCGGAGCCATTTCCGGTGTAATCTTGAAGGTGAGTTTCGTATCTCCCTGATCGGACACTTCGAGCCATTGCTGCTGCAAGACGGTCGAACCGTTTTCGAGGGATACCAGCGCACGTCCTCCGGCGGCTGCGGGAATGATTGCCGTGGCTGTTTCTCCTATCTCATAAGAATCTTTGTCCAGTGAGAAAGCGAGCATCTTGATGCCGCTCGGGTCTGTCTTGTTCGAACGTCCGCGCCAGTCGGGCCAGTCGATGTAGACGGTTCCTCCGGTGGCGTGTCCGCTTTCACGGTCTTTCACGTACACCAGATAGCGTCCCCAATCCGGATAATTGATGCGGAACTTGAAGGAGGTTTTTCCTCCTGTGGTCTGCAGGTTACCACTGGCAACGGGAGTGATGGAACTGTTGTTGATGTAAGTTCCGAAAGACTCTTCACCGTTTTCCCACCACCAGCTCCAGCTGATCCGGTAGATTTTATATTCCAGATTGGAACGGTTCACCGGCTGTCCCTGATCGTTGACCGTCACGATGTCAAACACATGATCTTTGTCTGTTTCGATATACTTTCCTTTCGGCTGGTTCAGATTGATGCCCACATACGATGTGAACGGAGAGAAGGGAACAGTCTGCGAGTAAATGCTTGCATCTCCTCCCGGTTCGAAGACACGGGTGGTGAGCGTTGCATTCAGCATACCCGGAGCACCCGTTGCTACCGGAAGCTGTATGTTGACGCCTGCTCTTCCTTCCCCATCCAGTACCCCGTTGAACACATCCGCCCGGACGGTCGTAAAGTCCGTTGCCGGATTGTTGAACAGGTATTGTCCGTAGTTCTTGAACTGCGTATTGACTTTCGATAAGGACATTTCGACCTTTGCTTTCAGTCGCGATGCGGTGGCTCCCGTCAGCCATGAAGAAGTAAGCGGGGCATATACGTCTTTGCTCGAAGCCTGAAGGATGGTTGGCAAAGCCAGCGTAATCTTCAGACGGTTCGGCTTGATGGTTTCGATGCGCAGCCCCTTGTGGAAGGCAGTTCCTCCTACTTTCACGTAGGCATTCCATAATCCGGTGGGATCGTCGGCTTGTGTGGGCACGGCAAATGTATAAAATCCGTTTGTACCCTGCGTAGAGATCATTTTGGTATAGAACTGTCCTCTTGGATTGTAAATCTCCAATGCTACCGGATGTTTGTCCGGAATGCGTTTCTCCCGGTCTTCCAGCATGAAGGAAATATGCAGTGTATCTCCCGGACGCCATACGCCTCTCTCGCCATAGACAAATCCTTTCAGACCTTTCTGAATGTCTTTTCCTTCCACATCGAACCGGCTGACCGACTGCTCTTCGCCATCGACCACGCGTACATATGCCTTTTGCTTGTCCGCTTCGGCTACCGCTATGAAAGGAACTCCCTTCGGAGTGATTTCTACCAGCCCTTCACCGTTCGTCTCTCCCTTTCCAATCGGCTGGAGCTGGAAGTTGTAAATCGTTACCTGTGCTTTCGCTACCGGCTTTGTATCCAGAATGTTATTTACCGCAATCCACAACTTATTCAGTGAATTACGTTTCACAATCATTCCCAGATTGGAGGCAAAGATATTGCAGGCAGCTATCCGGTCGGAATTCATATAGTAGGACGGATGGCAGGGATTATCCCGTTCTGTCCATCGGTACTGGCTCCAGTCCATCGGCACGCTGCCGTTATAATAATAGTATGTTTCCGGAGTGTCCCATACCGCTTCATCGTCTTCCGACAATGTCTCTCCGCTGACTTTGGTCAGGTTGTCGGAAGACTTGTTGTCGGCAAACTGCATTTCCTTGTTTTCACTTCCCCCGCAAGGATAAGCGGAGTATTCCTGGCGGAACGAGAGGATGACACGGTAAATGGCTCCCGGCTCCTGATGAATCAATCCGGCAAGGTCTATCGAATAGTCTTCCCAACGGTGCACATCTTTGGAAGAATCTTTCGCCAGCCACAATGTCTTCTTATAAACCAGTCGTCCCGAACGTCGCAATTCATTGGCTGAGGAGAGCGAGTTGTTCTGCATGAACATCAATACGTTGTTTTCGAAAATACGGATCACGCTCAAATCCACCGCATATAGATTGACGGCACGGAAGGGGATGATCAGACTTTTCGAATCGGGCAGGATAGCAGCGGAAGTAGCCATTTCTACCTGCGGTTTCAGGTTCAGTTCGCTGAATGAGATGGAATGGGAAGTGCCCAGCGGTTTGTCCTGGCTGTTTCTTATTCCTTCATGGATATTCAGTGTCAGTTTATTCTGTTTGCCGGCTTCGAAGTAAACGAATACTTTATTCTCTTTGATCTGGAAAATAGAGGAAGAAACTTCCGGAACGTCGATGAGTCCTTTCAAGTCCTGTGTGTTGGATACAGGGTCGGAGAATATGATTTCAATTCCGTTTTCCGGTTGGTCGATGCGTACGGCGGACAGGAAGCGGAAACTGTTCTTTGCCGGGATCAGAATACTTTCGTTTTGGGTACGGTCGATGCCTGCCGGATTGCCTTTGGCGGTAATTTCCAGTTGGTAATCTTCCGCCTCCCTTGTTATCTGACTGATGCTGAATGCGTATCGGGTCGGGTGATCTGTCTGGGTGATTTCAATCGGATAGCTTTTGTTCTTTTCGCTTCCGGCTGTGAGCATTTTCTCTACTTCCTCTTTTTTCACTACATCGCTGAAACGTATTTCACCCGTTACGGTCACTTGGTCGGGCTGGGTGGCTGTGACGGTTATCGGATCGGTATGAATACTAAAGTTTCGTTCCTGCACGCGGAAGGAGAAGTTGAATTCTTCCAGCTTTTTGTCTACATCGACGAAATCTCCCAGGTGGAAGGTTCCTTCGTAAAAGGCACCTGGTTTCAGTGCCCCTTCTTCGGGGACAAATTCAATGGTATTGTTGCTGACCCAATACGTTTTTCCTTTCAATGAAGGAGAGAAACTGAACGGATTGTCTTTCAGCTCCTGATTCAGGTCTACCATCGGCTGGTCCTGTGTCAGTTCTATGCGTATCGTTGAGTTTTGCGAAATCACTCCTCCCGTATAAGCATTGACGTATGGAGCGTATTCGGCAGAAGGAATAATGTCTTTCTGATTACTTTTACAGGACGAAAATCCCGCAATTACTGTCAAAAGAATCAAGAATAGTCCGGCAGCAGTGCTGCATCTGGTTTTAATTTGTCCCATAGCGATGAGGTTTTATGATTCAACAAACAAATATACAGTTTTTATGGAAGAATTCTCTTAAATCTGCTTACTTTTGTACATTCAAATCATGTATTTATGGGAAGAAAGCAAGAATATAAAGAGACGAATTTGGAGTTCTTAAAAGAATTGTCATCGCAGGAAGGTGTTTATGCCTTGCCTTGCGGCATCTATTATAAGGTTTTGGAGACCGGTACGGGGACTGTTTTTCCTAATGTGCGGAGTATTGTTACCGTTCATTATAAGGGGAGTCTGATTAACGGTCGGGTGTTCGATAATTCTTATGAACGTAATTGTCCGGAAGCTTTCCGCCTCTGCGATGTAATAGATGGTTGGCAACTGGCGCTCCAACGGATGCGTGCGGGAGATAAATGGATCATCTATATACCTTACACGATGGGATATGGAACCCGTGCATCCGGTCCGATTCCGGCTTTTTCGACATTGGTATTTGAGGTAGAGCTTTTGGGAGTTGCATAACTAACGAAGAAAGATATGAAAGTGGAAATAAGAAGCAAAGTGGTGATATTGCTATGTATCGTTCTGGCAGTTTTTTCTTCCTGTATCACGGACGATGATGATGATAGGGGAGACTTTGCTCTTGTTGCCGGTGACGCCCTTCCTCAGTTTTCGGTAGAGATGAGTGATGGGGGAATGTTGAATACGCAGTCATTTAGCGGGAAGGTTGGAGTGATTGTCTTTTTTCATACGGATTGTCCGGATTGTCAGAAAGAACTTCCGGTTATTCAGAAAGTTTATGATACATATAAAGAGAATCCGGATGTATTATTGTCTTGTATCAGCCGTTCGGAATCGGGCTCTGAAGTACAAGTCTATTGGGAAAAACATTCGTTTACCTTGCCTTTTTCCGCTCAGAATGATGATGCTGTCTTTTCGCTTTTTGCTTCCCATACCATTCCCCGTATATTGATAACAGACAAGGAGGGGATTATTCGTGCTGTATATACAGATGATCCTTTGGCGACCTATCAAGAATTGGCAAAAGATATCGATGCTGTCCTAATCGATAAGTTGTCCGGGAATGAACGATAGCTCATTTGTTGCAAATCAACAGGTGGTTTAATCTGGCTTTTTCTATTATTTGTTTTCATTCTTATAGACTGGTGAAAAACTTGTTTGTATCATATATTTACGATATTCCCCGGGAGATTAACAATTTTTATGTCAGTAAATGCAGGGTGGAACGGCAGAAGACTGAAAAAATAAAAAAGATGATCTCTTGATTGATTATCAGGATTTTAATTGTTGTGCTATCCCTACAGAAAAGTAAATCTACTGACACTACTGACAACTGACACCTTAAGGCCTCTTTACAGAGAATACATCCAAGAGGAATGGATGAGTATGTAAATTAAAATGCCTTTAAATAACTCTTAATCACTGAAGTTCCGCAAATTCTTTATATTATTGACAAACAGTAGTATCTCAATTGGGAGTGACTAAAAAGTCGGTAGTATCTTAAGTCTCCTCCCAGGAGGGAGGGGAATTAAGATAGTTTGGATAACGCAAAAGTAACTTGCGAAACTTGAATTAATCATAGTTTACTAATAACTTTGTCATCACTGGAAGAAAGAAGCCTATTCAACGCTGTTGAAATTGTATTCCTACCTTCGTCCGGTTATTCATATTTGTTGTAGTGTATATATTTACAAATGAATGAATGGAAAAGTACTGCCACTAAATGCTCCATACTGACAGAGTGTGCATGGAATTAATATTTTATATGTTTATAATGTGTTGATAATTAGTAATGTATGCAAACGGAAAAAGAAATGTTATTATTAAAGAAACGCTAAAGTGGCAGTTGTCAGTGTCAGTAGGGAATAAAGGACTTTTTAATGGTGCAAATAGTATACATATGTGAGTGCGAAAGAACAGAAATACAAAGAGAAAAGAACGAAAAGTGAAAGGAAATGAGGCAGAGGAGTGTAACGATTGAAGTACTTGAAGAGGGAAAATGATGTACAAGAATGTAAGAAGTAAAGTACTGGAGTTGAGAGTTTGAAGTACTTGAGTTGGAAGTATGAAGTACGAGAAACTGCAAGATGAAGTACAAGAGTTGATGGGAGTAAGTACTAGAATCAATGGAATGAAAAATAGCAGACATGCCATTTCTTAGTATAACACACTATCAAAGTCTTGAAAAAAGCGTTTCAATACAATCATTAATACACTGATTTAAGTTATCTTTGCGGTTAAGAATAGATGATTGTCATTATGAAAAGATCAATAAAGCGTTTGCCCAAACGCACACAGGAAGAGTTGGCAGTGCTGCAAGAACTGATATTGCAGTACCTTGTGAATGTACGTATGATTATCCTTTATGGGAGTTATGCACGTGGAGAATATGTCATTTGGGATGAAACATACGACGAACGAGGTGGACTTACTTACTACCAAAGTGACCTTGATATTCTGGTGATATGTGATACGGGCGATGCTGTTAAAGCAGAGAATCATGCGAACGCCTTTGTCGTTCCTAAGTATGATAAACGAATGGAAGGGAAGCGGCACCCGGCACCACCGCAAATCATTGTTGAAAGCACGACGACCGTTAATCGGGCTATAAGAAGAAAACATTATTTTTTTTATGAGATCATAAAAGATGGCATTCTATTATATGACGACGGCACGTTTCAGATTGGCAAACCTGAGAAGTTGCCGTATCGGGAAATTAAGCAATATGCGGAGGAAGAATATGCAGGATGCTTCGACATGGCAGAAAGTTTTTTAAGATCTGGACAGACTGCCAACAAAAGCAATGATTTAAAATACGGTTCGTTCGAATTGCATCAAGCTTGCGAACGTTACTACAAAGCCTATATGCTTGTCTATGGCGGCACTCGCCCTAAATCCCATAAATTGGAAGTGTTGGGCCCGATGGCTAAAAGCCGTTCACGAGGTTTCGCGAATGTATTTCCAGTTAATACTCCCGAAGATAGAGAAGCGTTTGATAAATTATGTCGGGCGTATATCGAAGCTCGGTACAACCGACTATTCACTGTCAGTGAAGAACAATACGAATACATGCTGGCACGAACGGAAGCATTGCGCGAGGTGACTATTCGGGAGTGTGCCGCACGCATTGCGTATTATGATAAGATGATAGAGAAGGAAGAGAATTCTCTGATTTGAAGCTTTGGAATTTTAGGGTGACGCACGATGAAAGTCACCCTACTCAATATACTATTACCGTTTCTTCCGAATCTTAAATGTAGCAAGATTACCTTTATGGTCGCTGGGCCAAATACAAGAAGGCGTCAGAATCTTATCTTTAGAATCATTTTCTGTTATTTTTCCCCGGACAACTGTTTCGGAGGGACCTACCAACTTGCTATTCTTCATGGAAAGCATCGACTCCAATGGATAATAATAAATGAAATCAATCCGGTCACGTTCGTCTGCCTCAGGCGCCCAAGCCAACTTTTCCAGTTTAGCCTCTTCTGCGAGTTTGTTTCCGGCTGGGAATGTAAAACCGGGATATCGAACTGTATTGGGATATTTTTCGCGATATGTATCTTTGAATCCTGCTTTGCTCAACATCATTGAGCAGTCCCAATGAATGACAGCCCCATTATGATCCCACAAATCCTTTGTATCTGCCTGCCAGTCTAAATGAGAGGGCTCATTAAAATCTCCTCCCATGATTATCGGGCGGCCTTGTTGAATGTCAGATTGTACTTCCTGAATAAAAGCACGGATGGTTTCATCCCGGAAAGACTGTCTGTTTGCTTTCAAGACTTCTTCTTCATCCGTTATCGGCTTATCCATTTTCTTCCAGGTAGTACCATTATATCCACGTGGCATATAGCATTGATAATGCCGGTAGTCCAAATGACAAGAATAGAAAGATACGGGTTGGCCTTCGATTGTTGCAACCATTTTCACCATAGCACGACCTTCGTCACCAGGTACGATGCAGCATTTGGTCCAACTGTCCGGCTTGAATTTACTCAAAACACCGATTGCAAGATCAAACGTTTCACCATAGTAATGTTTTCCTCTCTTCTCCAGCTCTTCGATCACATGAGGGATAAACTGTTTTCCGTCTCTGATTTCGCACAGAAAAACGACATCCGCATCCATCTGATCCAGTACATCAATAATGCCTTGATCTCCGTTGGGTACTTTAGTACATCCATGCCACAGGTTTAATTGGAAAACGGTAAAAGTGTCTTTCGCTTTTGCATGGCAAACATTGACCAGACAAAACAAGCAAAGTAATAATAGTAAGTTCTTTTTCATATCGTGTCCTTTATATTCTTTGGAATTTCAGTCATTGTGAAATTCATTGATATATTCCATACCATAGGTCATTAAGAATTCATGCAAAAGTAATACATTTTTTATTTATTCCAATCTATTTATGTGCTTTTTGAATTTTCTTCTTCGGCTAGTTCTTTTATTTCTTTATTCAGAAAGACTGATAATACAGTTCTTACTATAACTACACCTCCTAAAATAGCCAGTTCGTCTAAAGTCGGGTCTACTACGGTCTTTAGTATGTCTGATGCAATTAGAAATTCTAATCCCAATAAGAGGTAACTGCCGAAATCAGCTCTCAGCTGCCGGACATTATTGATGGTATAGGTTCCGTTGATCCGTTTGAATTCGTTACGGAGAAAAGCGATGAATCCTACGAATACTCCATAGGTTACAATCAATAAACTGATTACGCCAATGATGGTGGCCAGTATGTTTAAAAATGTCAGTAGCATCGTTTCATGATGTTTGGTTATATTGTAATAACAAGTTATCCTGTATAAAAGTTTTGTATTGTGATGTAGAAAACGGATAATTAGTTGTAATAGTCAAGACTTGTTCTGACATTTGACTACTATGGAGGAACAGTCGATGAAATACTTGCTGCCCCGTTTTAGCTGATTATGTTATTTCATTATACATATTGGCAAATTCAATCTGCCTTGTACGCCTCTGGTATCTATTCTGCTTTCTTTGGGACCTGGAATCAGTGGGCTATAGTTTAAGATATGGCGTATTCTTTTTCGTTGTTCTAAAGTTATTTCATTATAAAAGCAATATGCATAGTCCATAATGTTGTGTGCTTCATATTCTCCTTTTTCACAGCTATATCGTTTAGCTAAATCTTTTAATTGATATTTATTCTGCTTATCCAAATTGTTAAGCCATTGTTCATACTCACTACGGTTATAACTGGGAGTATCTTTGCAATAATCAGTATCGGTACACATTGAAGTGGTCCCTCCTTCTGAGAATACATGACGTAATCCTAAATAGTGTCCGAGTTCGTGTGCTAATGTTATTGCAGCATCGTTTTGATTAATTCTTTCATCTGTACTTTGCTCATAAATATATGAACTATTGATCGATATACAATATGGGAAACTCAAATTCTCTAAAGTGATCCACGAAGCTGATACCTGTTGAGTCCCTTCTAAAAAAAAGTTCTTTAAACTATATGGAAATGTAGATATGCCTAAAATCTGCGAATCCGTAAAAGGATATACCATTATGTTAATGTATTCATTGGGTTCCCATAGTAAAGATGTATATTTTCCTGTATTATCTCTCATAAACTTTTCGCAATCAATAGGAAGCTCATTAAATGGCACTCTTTCTACTCCAGGTTCTGGTAATGTGGTTCCATTCTTATCTTTGGTTGCTAATACAAATTCGAGATTTATATCAATTCCACACTTTTCAGATTGATAGAAATGGTTAGCTCGCACTAATACATCTTTTAAATGGTCTTCTTTTATATATTGATTTATGTCATTTTCGTTTTGATAAAGAACATGGAAAATAACGGGTAATTGATAGTGTATTTTATCTAAATCTGGATTAACTTCTCCTTTTTGTTGTGAAATCTTGATTGTTTGGTTTATCCCTTGGGCGGATATGATTAGATTAGTTTGTCTGTTTGCATGTTTGGTGTTAGCTAGAATTTTTATAGTAAGTATATCGTTTCCTTCTCCTTGATATTTGTCTGGTATGCACCAATCAGCTGAATTTGCGATGATCCATTCAGAATTAGATGTGATAGCAACAGTTATTTTCCCTCCGTTATTGTCGATGTTGCGGAAGATGTTTTGTGAAATTTCAAGTTTTATATCATCGATTTTCTCCGAATGATCACAGCTTGTGGCTAGAAATAGTGTAAGCATCCGATAAAGTCCCCGTTGTCACTGTTTTAGTTTCGTCGCATCTTTGC
>ERZ773241.3392-NODE-3392-length-10998-cov-15.659326_pt1 | contig 10998 bp, 7 predicted proteins | sample MGYA00580989_ERZ773241 | MGnify/ENA primary metagenome ERZ773241 (study PRJEB29015, sample SAMEA2737804) | human gut metagenome | biome: human gut; feature: human-associated habitat; material: faeces | place: China | collected 2012 ...
ACTGTGCTTGCCAACGACGAGGTAGTAAACGGCGTAAGTGAGCGCGGCGCATCTCGCCCTCGAAGCTCGCCTTGCCGTGCACGATGTTCTCCTCGCGCTTTTCCTTCTTGAACCACTGCTTGATCTTCGTGCGCGCGCCGTTGCTCTTGCAGATATTCAGCCAGTCACGGCTCGGGCCCTTGGCCGTTTTCGAGGTCAGAACCTCGACGATGTCGCCGTTGCACAGCTGCTGGTCATAGCTCGCGATGCGGTTGTTGACCTTGGCGCCGACCATGGCGTTGCCGACGCCGGAATGGATGGCATAGGCAAAGTCGATGGGCGTGGAGCCGGACGGCAGGGACATGACCTTGCCCTTCGGCGTGAAGACAAAGACCTCGTCGTCGAACATATCGACCTTGAGGGAGTGGATATAATCCTCCGCATCGGAGTCCTGCTGCGTTTCGAGCAGGCGGCGGACCCACTCGAACTGCTTTTCATCACCGCCCGCGACGCCCTGCTTGTATTTCCAGTGGGCCGCGATGCCGTATTCCGCCGTCTCGTGCATCTCCCAGGTGCGGATCTGCACCTCGAACGGGATGCCCTGCTGGCCGATGACCGTCGTGTGCAGGCTCTGATACATGTTGGGCTTTGGCGTGGAGATATAGTCCTTGAAGCGGCCGGGGACCAGATTGAACAGGTCGTGGATGTGGCCGAGGACGTTATAGCAGTCCGGGATGGAATCGACGATGACGCGGAACGCATACATATCGTAGAGCTCGTCGATCTTCTTGTTCTGGGCCTTCATCTTGCGGTAAATGGAATAGACATGCTTGATGCGGCCATAGATGGAGCCGTGGATGCCGACTGCCGAAAGGCGCGTGGTGATCTTGCTCTGGATGGCCTTCATAAAGGCGTCCGCCTCGGCCTGATGGGCGTTGAGATAGCGCATGATCTCGTTATAGCCCTCGGGATCGAGGTATTTGAGGCTGGTATCCTCCAGCTCCCATTTGATCTTCTGCATGCCGAGCCGGTGGGCCAGCGGCGCATAGATGTCCATGGTCTCGCGGGACTTGGAGATCTGCTTTTCCGGGCTCTGGAACTGCATGGTGCGGGTGTTGTGCAGGCGGTCGGCGATCTTGATGAGGATGACGCGGATGTCCTTGCTCATGGCCATGAACATCTTGCGCAGGTTCTCCATCTGCTGCTCCTCGAGCGTGGAATACTCCACGCGCGTCAGCTTTGTGACGCCCTCGACGAGCGAGGCGACCGTCGGCCCGAAATTGCGGGCGATGTCGTCATAGGTCGAGTCCGTATCCTCGATGCAGTCGTGCAGCAGCGCGCCCAGGATCGCGTCCGTATCGAGGCCGATCTCCGCGACGATCTCCGCCACAGCCAACGGATGGATGATATAGGGCGAGCCGTCCTTGCGCTTCTGGTCCTTGTGCTTCACGCGCGCGTAGTCCACGGCGCGGTCGATGAGGGCCATATCGACATTCAGCTTGCGCGCCGCGATGGTGCGCTTCATGCTGAGATAGTGTTCCTGAAAGGTTTCCATTCAATCACCTGCTTTGAGCTTGCGGAGCGTGCAGAACAGCACGCTGTTTTCCAGTGGGTTCGTCCGGTGCGGCACGATGCGCACCGCAATGGCGCTGCCGCTGCGCCGCAGAGACACAAGGCCGAGCTCGGCCAGGATCTCCAGGCAGGCAATGGCGCGGCGCGGCGCCTGCGGCCGGGGAGAGGACGCCGCGATCTGCAGGCAGAGGCGGTCGGTATTCTCGCGCAGCTCCGTTCCGGCAGGCGCGGCGCTGCGCAGGAAGTTCCAGACACCGATCACATCCTCGCGGTCCGGGGCCAGCGCCCGCAGCTCGTCCAGGCTGCGCGCCATATCGTACCTGCCCTGATCCAGCGCCAGCAGCACCACGGGCAGCTTCTCGGCGTCGGTGGCTTTCTGGGCAGTGGTGCCAAAGTCTAATTCTGTCGTGTTATCGGTCATAATTCCTCTTTCAAAAGATGGTAGGCGCGGCAGGGGACCGGCGTGCCGTCAAACTTGCGGTCCGTCACGTCATGGTCGTAGACAAAGCCTGCCTTCTGCAAAACTGCGCTGCTGGCAATGTTCTCATTGGCGTGGACGGCGGCCAGCCAGTCTGCGCCCACGGTGTCAAACCAGTAGTCCCGCACGGTACAGAGTGCCTCGGTGGCGTAGCCTTTATTCCACCACTTGCGGCCCAGCGCATAGCCGACCTCCCACGCGTCGCCAAGGCGTTCGGTGTTCAGGTGCCAGCCCATCTTCAGCGCCGGGGCGGGGAAGAGGCTGATCGTGCCAAACAGCACCTTGGTGTGCTTGTCGGTGATGCCCCACTGGTAAAAGGCCGGGTCATCATAGTGCTTTTCCCACTCGTTCAGCGTCTCGGCGGTCTCGCCCCAGCTGCGGTGGGCGTTCCAGCGCAGGTATTGGGTCACCTGCCTGTCGCTGGCCCAGTTGTTGTACATCATTTCGCTGTCGTCGATGGAGAGCCGCCGCAGGACCAGCCGCTCCGTCTCCAGCTCTTGTGTGCCGCAATGCTTCATGTTGTCGCCTTACTTTCTATGGAAGATGCCGCGCAGGATGCCAAGCCCCATGCTCCAGAGTCTGGCGAGCTGTGCGCGGTAGAGGGTGCAGTAGATAAACAAGATCACGCCTACCAGCGCAAATTTTATAAAGAAGTGCTGCCACAGCAGCGTGCCGATGGCCGTGACCGCGAACGCCAGCAGAAAGCCGGAAATCGTCTTGGGGTAGCTGGCCACCGTGCGGTAGTACATCTGCCCCGTGATGCTGCGGTACAAAAACGCAAGGCCGTTGCTGGCAGCCAGCGCCAGCGCCGCGCCGGTCAGCCCGAACGCGGGCACAAGCAGGGCGCAGAGCCCAAAGTTGGACAGAGCCCCCAGCCCGATGCCAATCGTGTCGTGCCACGGCTTGCGGGCAATCGAGTTGCCGTAGACCGTGCCCTCGCACAGAATGTTGAACACAACGGCCAGCATCAGCAGCGGGAAAATGGCAAGGCAGCCGCGCTTGTCCGGGAAGATGACAAAGACGATGTCCTCGAACATGACCAGCACGCAGAAGAAGCCGAAGATCAGCAAATTCAGCACGTCATGCACGCGGCAGATGCGCTCCTGCTCGTCGCGGTAATGGCTGTAGACGTAGGGTCCCCAGTAGGTGGAAAAGCCCGCCTGAATGGCCGTGACGAGCTGCGCCAGGCTGTAGCCGAAGGCAAACAGGCCCTGGGCGTTCTCGCCGCTGGCGTTGCCGACGAACGAAAGGCAGATGCCGCTGGACAGGCTGAACAAAATCTGCGCCGGGGCCAGCGCCACGCCGTAGGGCACGGTCTGGCGCGCGATGCCGCCCAGTTGTGCGCCGGGCAGCGGCGCAAACACGGCGGCGCGGTATTTATACCCAAACGCAATCGCCACAACACCAAAACTTAGAATCGCCGCAACCGCCAGAACAAAGACGTTGGATGTAAAAAAGCCCGGCAGCAGGTAAAACAGGTTGTAGCAGCCCTGCATCCAGAGCGTCTCCGCCGTGTAGGCGCGCAGGTCGTTTTCCAAGCGCAGCAGCACGTTTAAGTAGCGCACCAGCATATACAGCGCCGCGTTGAGGAACAGCAGCGGCACAATGCCCGGCCCGGCGCTTCCCAGACCGAACGCCGCTGCCAGCGGCTGCGCAAAGAACACACTGCCCGCTACGCCCAGGAGCATCATAAACGCCGCCGAAATGCGCGTGCAGGCCGCGAACAGCTGCCGCGGCTCGGCCCCGGCGGGCGGCTCATGGTAAAAGCGCAGCAGCGCCTGATCCAGCCCCAGAATGCCGATGTTCATGATCGTGGCCGTGTAGGTCATGAAGGTGACCGGTGCGCCCAGCACCTCAGCGGGCAGCAGCCCCTTGACGATGAGCGCCAGCCCCGTGATGGCAAAGCCCAGATAGGTCGCCACCGAATATTTCATCACATTCCCGGCGAAGGATTCACCGGAGGATCTCTTCTGATCTGACATAGTTGCTTGTCCTGTCGTAACGTTGTAGGGGCCGGGCATGCCCGGCCCGTGGCCTTGCCTTTGCCGCGCGTTTGCCGTACAGTGCAGGGCCGGGCATGCCCGGCCCCTACGCGGTGGTCGTTATTTCACAAACGGCTTGATCCTTGCTTCCATCGCCGCGACCTGCTCCGGCGTCACATGCGCCTTGTCCACGTAGCCGTAGATGCGCTGGGCAAAATTGGCCAGCGGCGGGCAGAAGGCAAAGAGCTTCTTCGGCTCCCAGCCGCGGCGGTAGAGGAAGTGTACCCCCGCCAGCGCGCAGAATTTCAGCTTGTTGAAGTGCGGCGTAAAGCCGTCGCCCATCGGCTCGTCCCGCGGGGGGTTCTTGTACACGTCCTCCAGCAGGTCGGCCATCCGCTTGTAGGCGGGCGTCTCGCCGGGGTCAAAATAGCCCTCGATGACGTCCTTCGCAATCGGGAACGGCGGCTCCGGCTCGGCCATGGCGGCGGCGAACTCGTCGTAGCACGTCACGTAATGGGCGTCCTTGTAAATGACCGGGTCGTACTCGTGTTCAATGGGGACGGGGCGCAGGATGTGGCAGCTCTTGCCGGCCATGTAGACCTCGGCGATAGCGGTGCTCATCCAGATCGAGATCGAGTCCGCCGCGACGATCCACTGCTTGACCGAGTCCGCAAAGATCACGTGGAAGTTGGGGCGCTTCTTCGCCAGTTCCTCCAGCGCGGGGCTGTTCCACTCGCTGGGATGGCGGCGGTAGACAAGCTCCACCTCCGGGTGTGCGCCCAGATATTCATCGAACCAACGCAGCGTTTCCTGCATCGAAACGCGGTTGGTTTTGGCAAAGCCCGTAAAATCGGTGCCCGCCATTTTGGAAAGCTCGGCGACCTCGTCGTCGTTCATGCTGGCATAGCCGAAGCTGGAAATGTACAGGTGTAGCTGCTTGGCCGGGTCAAGGCCGAACTCCCTGCAGAGCGTTTCCTTGTCCTTAAAGTAGCCGTCAAACTCAGGGCGCAGAAAGTCCATCATGACCGCGCCGGTCACGGGCGTGTTTTTGGCGTCCATGCCGTGGGCCTGCAGGCGGGCGGCGGTGCGCTTGCCCCAGCAGGTCTGCACGCAGCGCTTGGCGTTGCCGTTCATGTTGAACCAGTCGCCCTCCTCCTGCGTGTCGGAGAGCATCTGCTCCCAGTGCAGGTTGACGATTTTGTTGCAGCGGCCAATATTGTTGTACACATGGCTGTTGATGGCCTCGTTGTCATACATGCAGCTGGCGACGAGCACCTCGGGCTTGTCTTTGCCGAACAGCCGCAGATGCTTGGGGTCCAGCAGCTGGCGGATCTCCGCCGTGTAGCCGCGCCGCTCGAGCTCGAGCTTCAGCAAAAGGTCGCTCTCATACTCGCGGACGGTGTGCTCATACAAAATCAGAAAGTCTAAAGCCATGTGTACCTCCTAAAAAGCCTTCCCCCGAAGGGGAAGCCTTTATGCTGCTATATCCCCAACCAGTTCTTCCGTCCACATCGGCAGACCGTATTTTTCATCGAGATGGAATCCGTCAAAAAACTGCTTGTCATCGTCGGTAATAACGCTGCCGCCCCACTCGTAATCCAGCAGGGTAAAGCCGCATTCGTCAGCCCAGGCGGCCAGCGTCGGCAGCACCGTGCCCTGCATGGTCTCGGTGATGCCGAACACATCGCAGACCTCGGTCCGCACATTGTCGGCCATCGGCGGCAAAACTACGATGAGCCGCACGCCCTCGCTCTGGCAGCGCCGGGCCAGCGTGTGCAGGCGGTTGAACTGCTCGTCATTCAGCGCCCAGCTTTTGCAGCGAGGCGTGATGGTCGCGGTGTAGTCGTATAATTTGCGGTGCAGCGGCAAAACTGTGCCATCGTCGGCCAGATAATCCGCCTCGACCCAGTCGCCGGATTCAATCGTATCGGGCGTACCGCGCAGTGTGTCCATGGCAACGGTCAGCGCGTTGACGTTGTACTCGAGGTTGAAGCAGTAGGCCAGCGGATTGTTCAGCGTTTCCTCCAGCGTGGCGAAGCGGTCCGTACTGTAGCCCGCGTTCAGCGTGTAGAACGAGACCTCGACCAGCAGTGTGTCTGCGTCGTGGCCGGAATCCAGCAGATAGTCGGCCAGGTCGAGCGTCTCTTTTAACGATGCACCGCCGAACGCGAGGTTCTGCCACGACTGCCCGGACAGGCTGTCCACAAGGCCCATGTCAAAGTGGGCCAGACGGCTGTCACCCAAAATCAAATTTGTACCGGGATCCTGCTGGTATGCCCGCACCCGCGCAACCGGCTGGCTGGACGTCGCGGAGGCCTTCAGCCCGAAATAGTTGTTCGGCTCAAATGCAATGAAAAAGGCGAGCCAGAGCAGTACGGGAATTGCCAGCAGCGCCAGCTTTTTGAGAATGTTTTTCACGGACCAGAAACCTCCTTCCGTAATTTTTGTAGAACGTAGGGGCCGGGCATGCCCGGCCCGCCACCTGACGATAAATGACATCTGATGGGAAAGCTGCGGGCGAGGCATGCCTCGCCCCTACAGCGCAGCTGTCAGAACCCCGCGTACATACCAAATCCGCTGCTCCCAAACCCGCCGCTCTGCATGATATAGCCTGCCAGCAGGGCGATGACAAGGGCATAATATACGGCCCAGCGGTGTTTTTCATTGGCCAGGCAGATTTCGGACGGCTTGTTTTTAAACGCAAACGCCCGGCGGGTGTCAAGGTAAAACGCCAGCGCCAGCACCAACGCCACAAAGCCGTAGTACGCCGCGACCATGATGGCGTTGGCATAAAATCCGCCGGACGCGGCGGCGTACAGCTCCGATGCGAACCGCGCGGGGCCCCAGCCCATAAAGCAGCGGCCCAGATACGCGAACGCATCCCCGACGGTCAGCGGTGCGGCGGCGGGGGACGACCCCACACGGAAGAACACCATGCTCACGCACCACAGCACAAACACACCGGCGCGCTTGGCCCACAGCACGCGGGCCGGGGCTTTCTTTTTCGGCTTGCCCAAACGGCGGTGCAGCAGCTCCTCGCCCAGGCGGTAGCTGGCCTGCAAAAGGCCCCACACCACAAAGGGCAGCGTGTTGCCGTGCCAGAAGCCGGAGACAAAAAAGACCGTGAACACGCAAAATTCCGCGGGCAGACGGCTGATTTTGCCGCCCGTCAACCCGGAGACATCCGCCCACGCCAGCGGCATGAACAGATAATCCTGCAGCCACGACGAAAAGCTGATGTGCCACCGGCTCCAGAAGCCCGAAAAATTCGTGGCAAAGAACGGCGTCTTGAAGTTCTCGGGCAGCTCCAGCCCCAGCAGCAGACCCACGGCCCGCGCGACCTCGGAGTAGCCGGAGAAGTTAAAATACAGCTGGAACGTGTAAAACACCGCGGCCAGCACCAGCATAGGCCCGCCGTAGCTGCGGTAGTTCGGGAACACCTCATCCACCAGAAGCCCCAGCACGTCGCTGACGGCCACCAACTTAAACAGGCCCAGTGCCATCAGCCGCAGCGCGCGCACCGTGCGGGCGGCGTCAAAGCGGTGCTCCTCTTTAAACTGGGGCAGCAGCGCCCCGGCGCGGCAGATGGGCCCCTGCGTGACGGTGGCAAAAAAGTTCAAAAACAGCGCACAGTCAATGAAATTCTTCTCGACCTCGCAGTCGCCGCGCGCGGCATCAATTAAGTAGGAGATCGCCGCAAAGCTGTAAAAGCTGATGCCCAGCGGCATGGCGACGGCCTGCCAGCCGCCGTCCGACGCGAACGCGCCGTTATACTTAAAGAACGCCAGGATCGCCAGCAGCCCTACAACGCCAATGCGCAGGAACGCCGTTTTGCGGGCGCCTTCCCGCGCGGTCATGCCGCGTCCGCACAGGTAGGTGAACACGGCAATAGCAATCGTGACCGGCAGCATCGACGGCATCGCCAGTGCGTAAAATACCCAGCTGGCCGCCAGCAGAAACGCGCTCTGCCAGCGCTGCGGCAGATGCAGGTAGACGGCGGCCACGACCAGCAGAAAGCCGAAAAATCCAAAACTTTGCAGGCTCATGGCCACACCTCCCCTTTATAATCAGTAATAACTTATTATACATGATTTGCCGTGGGTACGCAAGGGGTTGTTGTGATGCGGCGCGATTTGTGCTATACTATCAGTAAAGCTAAATTTTTGCCGGAGGCCGCTATGTCCTACATCCGCAGCGCAATCTCAAAATTTTTAAAGACCCAGCCCCCGGCGCGTATCATTGCGCTGGGCTTTGCACTGCTGATTTTGTGCGGCGCGGCGCTGCTGATGCTGCCCTTTGCGGTGCACCCGGGGCTGCACATTGCCCCACTGGACGCCCTGTTCACGGCTACCAGCGCAGTTTGCGTCACGGGTCTTGTGGTGGTGGATACCGCCGACACCTTCAGTATGTTCGGCCAGGTCGTCATTGCGGTGCTCATTCAAATCGGCGGCTTGGGTGTCGCATCCATCGGCATGGGGCTGGCACTGGTGACCGGGCGGCGCATCAACTTAAAGGGACGCTCCCTCGTGCGGGAGGCACTGAACGTGGAAAGTCTGGACGGCATGGTCCGCCTTGTCCGCGCGGTGCTGCTCATGACCCTGATTTGTGAAGGCGCGGGCGCGGTGCTAGGTTTCCCGGCGTTCGCCGGCAACCATATGCCGCTGCAGGCGGTGTGGCTGAGTATTTTCCACTCGATCGCTTCCTTTAACAATGCGGGTTTTGACGCGCTGGGCGGCGGCACAAACCTGATACCCTACCGCGGCGATGTGCTGCTGAATATCGTCACCGACGCGCTTGTCATCGTGGGTGGCATCGGCTTCATGGTCATTCTGGATGTGGGACGCTGCCGGGGCAATTTTCGCAAAATGACCTTCCACACCAAGGTCGTGCTGACGACGACGGCGGTGTTGCTGTTCGGCGGCGCGGCGCTGCTGCAAATCACCGACCATCTTGACTTTATGACGGCGTTTTTCCAGAGCATGACGGCCCGCACGGCGGGTTTCTCCACTGTGGATCTCAGCGGCTTGAGCAGCGCGGGCCTGCTGGTCATTATGGTGTTGATGTTCGTGGGTGCGTCGCCGGGGTCCACGGGCGGCGGCATCAAGACGACCACCTTTTTTGTGCTGATGCAGCAGGTGCGGTCGATCTTCTCCAAGCGCCGGCTGGGCGCATTCCACCGCCGCCTGCCGGACGGCTCGCTGGCAAAGGCTGCCACCATCACCTTGATGGGCCTGATCGTTGTGAGCTGCGGTACCTTCGCGCTCTGTATTCTGGAGCCGGAGACGGATTTCCTGCGCCTGCTGTTTGAGCAGGTGTCGGCGTACAGCACAGCGGGGCTTTCCACCGGCATCACGGCGGGGCTGCGGGCCGGCAGCAAAGCAGTGCTGATTTTTACCATGTTCATCGGCCGCGTGGGTGCGGTGACGCTGCTCTCCCTCTGGGTTGAGCGCCCCGAGCCCAGCGCCCACTACACCGAGGAAGCGATTACGATTGGGTAAACGGCGCGGCGGGGTGAGGAACCCCGCCCTACAAATACGGAAAACCGTGTGCCGTAGGGCGGCATGCCCCCATGCCGCCGTGGACGCTTGCCGCAGCACATTCAGAAAGGTATTGCCACTATGTTTGACAAAAAGAAAAATTCTGCCGAAAGTTACGGCGTCATCGGCCTGGGTCGGTTTGGTACGGCGCTGGTCAAAACGCTGGCCGCCGCAGGCAAAGAGGTCATCGCCGTGGACAAGGACGAAGCCAAGGTCAAGGCCGTGCGCGGCTACACCGATTACGCCTTTGTCATCGATGAGCTGAACGAAGTATCGCTGAAAGAAACCGGGATGCAGAACTGCGGCACCGTCACGATCTGCATTGGTGAGCAGGTGGATGTCAGTATTCTGACTACGATGCTTGTCACGAAGCTGGGCGTGCCCCACGTTATTTCCAAGGCCGCCAGCGAGGTCCACGGCGAAGTGCTCAAGCGCCTGGGGGCCGAAGTCGTCTACCCCGAGGCTGACATGGCCGTGCGCATCGGCAAGCGGCTGATCTCTGGCAATCTGCTGGATTACATTGCCCTGGGCGACGGCGTCGAAGTGCGGCGCATTGCCGTGGGCGGCAAGATGCTGGGCAAAAGCGTCCGCCAGCTGGATGTGCGCAAAGTCTACGGCATCAACATCATCGCCGTGGAGCACGGCAACCAGACCAATGTGGAATTTGCCGCGGACTATACCTTTAAGGAGGGGGACAGTGTAGCGGTAATCGGCAAGGTCGGGAAGATCGATAAGTTTGAGAAGGAAATATAAAGAGGCCCCTTTGACAAGGAAGGTTTTGTTCCCCTCTTGTTAAAAAACTAACCGCACAAATTTTGCGCATTTTACCTTGCAATTCGGCCTGTAATGCGGTACACTTAAACTAACAAAATATGGCAAAACAGGAGGACTTCCCCCATGAAACACAGCAATCCGATCCTGATGGGCAACAGCAGCCCGCAGAAGTTTATCACTATCGGCGAAGTGATGCTGCGCCTGACCCCGCCGAACTATGAAAAGATCCGTATGACTTCCACTTTCGAGGCCAGTTACGGCGGCAGCGAGGCAAACATTGCGCTGGCTCTGGCGAACCTCGGCGTGGATTCCACCTTCTTCAGCGTTGTGCCTAACAACTCCCTGGGCAAAAGCGCCATCCGCTGGCTCCGCTGCAATGACGTCCACTGCACGCCGATGATCCTCTCCACCAAGGAAGAAACCCCCAGCCACCGCCTGGGCACCTATTACCTTGAGACCGGCTACGGCATCCGCCCCAGCAAGGTCATCTATGACCGTATGCACAGTGCCCTGACCGAGTACGACCTGACCAAGGTCGATCTGGATGAGCTGTTTGACGGCTTCGACTGGCTGCACCTGTCCGGCATCACCCCGGCGCTGAACAAAAACTGCGCCGATTTTATCCTGCGCTGCCTGCGCACCGCCAAGGAGAAGGGCCTGACCGTCAGCTTTGACG
>ERZ773241.3397-NODE-3397-length-10986-cov-12.836520_pt1 | contig 10986 bp, 12 predicted proteins | sample MGYA00580989_ERZ773241 | MGnify/ENA primary metagenome ERZ773241 (study PRJEB29015, sample SAMEA2737804) | human gut metagenome | biome: human gut; feature: human-associated habitat; material: faeces | place: China | collected 2012 ...
CTAAATCGTTAGGCGGCTTCGCCGTGCGAGAGTTCGAATCTCTCTCGCTCCGCCATTAATTAAAAAAATTCAGAGCCTTTAGGATTAATTTCCTAAAGGCTCTTTTTTTATATAAAATAAGATTTATTTGTTTTTTCATAGATAAAATTATTAATATCATCAATATTATATTCATGATGAACAATACACCAAGATATTATTTTATCAGTAACCATTTTATATGAAAGTGAATAGCCTACTATGTTTAACATTTCTTGTGTTTCATTTAATGATAAATTTAAGGCTAAGCAAATAGAAAGAACTGTAGCTTTGCTAGGTGTGTATGTAGTTTTATTCATGCTGCGAATTTTTGAGAAAATATTTCTAGTTAGATTAGCTTTTTTATATAAATCAATTTCATCGATATTTTTTTGATGACAATAATAGATTATTTTATCATAAAAATAGTTTTTTTCATCTTTTAAATTATTTAAGAAGTCATTAATATCAAAGTGATGAGATGTTTTAGATTATAAGCCTTTAATATCGCTGAAGATGCCTTTTAAATCATCGAGAAAATCAATGATATCATTAGATGATACACTAGAAGATGTGATATTATTTGATAATAAGTTGGAAATATCGAAGTGTTTCATTTCATATTCATAATTATTAATTAAATAAATTAAATCTTTTTGCATAAAAATCTCCTTATAATCAATAATATAATATCGATAATATAAAATTGTTTCTTTAAAAGATACATTTTTATATTATAAAATTGGTATTATATAGTCAATTAGTTTGAGGCTGAATATAAAATTTACGACATATATCATGATAAAAAATATATTTTTTTAACTTAAATGTATACTATTAATGAATAAATTAACCTTAGTAGTTTATAGATAAATATGCTTTAAAGTAAGATAATTATTTAGGGAGGTATGTTTATAATGAATGATGAATTAGATAATATATTGATAGGAATAAATATTGCATATTATAGGAAATTGAAAAAATATACACAGATGCAATTAGCACAAAAAACAAATATTAGTTTAAGTTATATGGCAAAAATAGAAAGTGGCTTAGTAACAGGTTGTGTATCTTTACCAGTATTGTATAAGATATCTAGAATTTTAGATGTTAGTTTAGATAAATTAGTGAAGAAAAACTAAAATGTAGAGGTTTAAAGAGAGAAAGTATCACTAAAAGGGAATATTTTTACTTTATAGGTTTATAGAAAAAAAACAGTATTTATATCATAATGGTTTTTATAAAATAATCCATATATTGAGTTGTTTTCATAGTAAATATTTAAAATATTATTGAATTAAAAGGAGGTTTAATTATGAGTGTAAATTTAAAAAAGGGACAAAGAGTTGAGCTGAAAAAAGAACAAGGTGGGAATTTGCATCGTGTAATGGTAGGTTTAGGATGGGATGCAGTAAAAAAAAGTAGTTTCTTTTTTTCTAATCCTATAGATATAGATTGTGATGCTACAGCTTTTTTATGTAAAAATGATAAATTAACAAGTATAGACGATATAGTTTATTTTGGTAATTTAAAACATTTTACGAATACTGTCATACATATGGGAGATAATCTTACAGGTGATGGTGATGGTGATGATGAACAAATTTTAGTTGATTTAGAAAGATTACCATTAGAATATAATAAAATTGTTTTTGTAGTGAATATATATAAAGCAAAAGAAAGAAATCAAGATTTTGGAATGATAAAAAATGCTTTTATAAGAATTTGTGATGGAGATACTGGTAAGGAATTTTGTAAATATAATTTATCAGAAAATTATTCGGGTATGACAGCTATGATATTTGGTGAATTATATCGTCATAATAATATATGGAAATTTAATGCAATTGGATTAGCAACAAAAGATAATGATATTGGTAGTTTAGCAAATAGATTTATAAATAATTAAAAATAGAGATTTATAAATAGTAAAAGAATGAAATTTAATAAGTATTATTTTTACTAAATGCATAAATATAAAATAATATTTATATACTTGTAATTATATATAGAAGTTTATCTAAATGGATTGATAATAATTTGTAATAGATATGATCTTAAATAATTTATAAATTATAGGAGGAATAAAAAATGGGAGTAAATTTATCAAAAGGACAACGTGTTAAGCTTGGAAAAGATATGCCATTAGCCTTGATAGGATTAGGATGGGATGTAAACAAATATGATGGTGGAAATGATTTTGATTTAGATGCATCTGCTTTTTTATTAGATTCAAATGGAAAAGTAAGAAATGATAGTGATTTTATTTTTTATGGAAATTTAAAACACTCTTCAGGATCTGTTTGTCATACTGGGGATAATAGAACTGGCGAAGGTGATGGAGATGATGAAGTTTTAATTATTGATTTTAGAAAAATTCCTAGTGATATTCAAAAAATTGCTATTACAGTAACTATTTATGAAGCAAAAGAAAGAAATCAGAATTTTGGACAAATATCTAATGCATATGTTAGAGTAGCAAGAATGGCTAATGAGAATGATTTAACAGGTATTGAAGAGTTAAGATTTGATCTTGTTGAGGATTTTTCAATAGAAACAGCATTAGTAGTTTGCGAAATATATAGAAATGGTTCTGATTGGAAATTTAATGCAGTAGGCGCTGGATATCAAGGTGGACTAGAAGCATTATGTAGAACATATGGAGTAAATGTTTAAAATAATAAATTAGTTTAGATGTGAAAGGGCGATTATTATCGCCTTTTTATATTAATTAGTAAAAAGAGGTAAAATACGTTGAATAATAAAAAAATATTGGGATTAAGTAACGAAGATGTAATAAAATCTAGAGAGAGATATGGAACAAATAAGATAAAAGAGGCAGAGCCTATTACTTTTTGGCAATATTTTCTAGAAGGATTTCAAGATCCAATGATTAAGATCTTATGTATAATTAGTTTAATTATGCTTATAATGTATTATCTGGGTTATAGCGATTGGTATGAACCAATAGGAACAATTATAGCGGTATTATTAGTTAACTTTGTTACAGCAAAAACAGGAACTAGCAATGATAAAGCTTATAAAAATTTAAAAGATAGTCAAAAAAAAGATACTGCAAAAATAATTCGTAATAGTAAGTTAATACAAATAGAAATAGATGATATTGTAGTTGGTGATATAATTTTATTACAAACGGGTGATAAAATTTTAGCAGATGGTATTTTAATTGATGGAAAGATTTCTGTAGATAATAGTTCTTTAAATGGGGAAGCTGAAGAATGTAAAAAAATAGCAGCACCTGAAACATATGAGTTAGTAAAAGAAATTACAGGAGATACATTTGTAGATAAACATAGTTTATTTAGAAATACTGTTGTGGTTGATGGCGAAGGATATATGGAAGTAAAAGCTGTAGGGGAAAAAACTATGGCGGGAAAAATGGCTGAAGATATGAAAGATGATGAACCGGATAGTCCATTAAAAGTAAAATTAACTAAATTAGCAGGACAGATTTCTAACTTTGGGTATGTTGGTTCTATTGTAATAGCTTTAGCTTATTTAATACATTATATTATATTGGCAGGAGGTATTTCTGCATATTTAAATGAGGATTTAGGCACAATTTTAGTTGGTATAGTAAATGCTGTAGCTATTGCTGTTACAATAATTGTGTGTGCGGTACCAGAAGGTTTACCATTAGTAATAGCTTTAGTATTAATGCAAAATACTGGGAAATTATATAAAGCAAATGTTTTAGTGCGTAAATCAATAGGTATAGAAACAGCAGGAAGTTTAAATATATTATTTTCAGATAAAACAGGAACAATAACAAAAGGAAAATTAGAAGTAGTAGAAGTTTTAGATGGAAATGGTAAGATTATTGACACTGAAAAAAATAAATATATTATAGAAACTCTTATAGAAGGAATAGCCAATAATACATCTGCTGAATTTGATATTAATGATAATGTTGTTGGTGGAAATATGACAGATAAAGCATTAATATCTTTTATTGGTAAAAATAAATATTATGATAATAAATTTAGAATAGTTAATAAGCAAGAATTTAATAGTGCGAATAAGTTTAGTCAAACAGAATATATTAATAGAGAAAATCATTATATAACGGGATATAAAGGGGCTCCAGAAGTATTATTGGCAAATGCCAAAAATTATATGAATGATAATGGAGAAATATTACCTATAGATATGATTAGCTTGAATTCTAAAATTGATGAATTGGCTAATAGAGGTATGAGAATTTTGTGTTTTGGATATAGCTTAAAATCTTTAACAGAAAATAAAATAAATGATGATATTGTAGTTACAGCATTAGTAGCTATTAGAGACGACGTGAGATTAGAAGCTAAAGAAGCTATAAAAGAAGTACAAAATGCAGGTATTCAAGTAGTAATGATTACTGGAGATAGAAAAGAAACAGCAATAGCAATAGCAAAAGAAGCAGGACTATATTCTAGTAATAATGGAGATTTAGCTTTAACATCAAAAGAATTAAATAAAATGTCAGATGAAAAAATAAAAGAAATTTTACCAAAATTGAGAGTAATAGCAAGAGCTTTACCAACAGATAAAAGTAGAATGGTTAAAATTTGTCAGAGTATGAATTTAGTAGTAGGTATGACGGGTGATGGTGCAAATGATGCTCCTGCGCTTAAAGCAGCAGATGTAGGTTTTGCTATGGGATCAGGAACAGATGTTGCTAAAGAGGCTAGTAAATTAGTTATTTTAGATGATAATTTTAATTCTATAAAAAATGCGGTTTGGTATGGAAGAACATTATATAATAATATTCTTAAATTCTGTAAGATGCAGTTAACAATAAATGTAGCAGCAGTTGTTGTTTCTGCTATTTGTCCTTTTATTGGAATTGAAGCGCCATTAAAAGTGACACATTTATTATGGATTAATTTATGTATGGATGCATTAGCATCATTAATGTTTGCAGGAGAACCTGCTTTAAAAAAATATATGAAGGCTAAACCAAGAAGAAGAGATGAGAACATTATTTCGAAAGAAATGGCAATGCAAATTGGCATTATGGGAGGATGGTTGACACTAATAAGTATTTTGTGGTTTAAATTATCATTTGTTTCTACGTATTTTGATACAGAGGCAGAATTTTATACAGGATTTTTCTGTATGTTTGTATTTGCGTTTATGTTTAATGCTTTTAATGTTAGAACAAAATCACTTAATATATTTGAACATATCAAAGAAAATCCAGCATTTATTAAGATTTGGATTTTAATAATAGGAGTACAGATTATATTAGTTTCTATGGGTGGAATTATTGGTGAGATTTTTAGTTGTGAAAAATTTTCATGGATAGGATGGTGTATAGTTATAATTTTTGCATTTACAATGTATCCAATAGACTTAATAAGAAAACTTTTATTTAATAAATAGTTTTTTATAAGATAGACCGCCAGTATATTATTGGCGGTCTATTTTTCTTTTGCTAAAATATATTTATAAATTTATTTGATAGAAGGTTAATATATGAGTGATTTTGTCAAGCAGTTTATAAATGATAAATATAAACAAATAGATATATGGAAGGAGAGCGATAAGAGTAAGATTGTTTTGGCATATGATGAGTCAGATAGACAAGTATATGTTATAAAATATCTAAAAAATAAAGATGTTCCTTATCAGGAATTAAAAAAAATAGATGATAGGATACTTCCTAGGATTTATTATATTTTTGATGGTGATGAAGAAATAATTTTAGTAGAAGAATATATCTGTGGTATAACATTAAATGAATTGATAGAACAAAAAAAATATATATCTGATGAAGAGATACAAGATATTTTAGTACAATTATGTAAGGGATTAAAGAATTTACATCAAAGGGATATTATTCATCGTGATATAAATTTGAATAATATTATGCTTACAAATGATGGTATTGTTAAATTAGTAGATTTTGATACGGTGCGTATTTTTAAGTATGACCAGAATTTTGATACGACATATTTGGGGACAAAAGGCTTTGCACCGCCAGAACAATATGGTTTTAGTCAAACTGATGCTAGAACAGATATATATGCTTTAGGCATGACAATAAAAAAATTACAGCCAAAATCTAATTTACTACAAAAGATAATAACGAAGGCAACACAATTAGACCCAGAAAATCGCTATCAATATGTAGAGGAAATTTTAAATGAAATTGAAGATGAATATAAATTTGAGCAAAAACAGAATAAATTGACTTTAAAGCAAATAGAAATAATGTTGAATGATAAATTTAACTTATTTGAAATACCTATGCCTGTACAAGAAAAAGATTATCCGTTTGATTTTAATAAGATACCTTTTTATACTCCAATCAGTATGGTTGATGATTTAGATTATGAAAGTGTAGAAGAAGCTCAAAAGGCTATGATAGAGGATTTTGAGAATAATGTATTTTCTTTAATGAAAGAATATATCAAGGATATATTAGAAACATATAAAATCTATCAGTTAAAGAAATATTATACGTACTATGAAAATGAGCAGAATTATTATTTTAAGGTAAATAAAGAAATAGAGCGTATTATAAATTTAATGGTAAAGCGATTTAAATTGGATTTGCCGGAGTATTTAAAGCATTTTAATTATGTGCCTAGTTTTACTAGATTTTCAGGAAAACAAGATGAACAGATGTATCATCTTTGGCAGTTAAAGCATTTAGAAGAAACAAATTATGTAGAAGAAATAAAGAAAGAATTTATAGATAGAATACTAGCTTATGATGCTGAGCGATTTTTTATATATGTAACGCAATACTTAAAAAAAGATATAAATTTAGAAGAATTGACGATAGTTGATGACAAGACAAATGAAGAAAAAAAGGTCTATCATTTTAATTTTGATACTTTAGCACAATGTTTCTTTGAAGAATTATTAAAGAGTACAGAATTTATTATTAAAGATAATCTTTTTGTTCAAGAAGATGTAGAAGGTGTGTTAGTTAAGTATTATTTACCAGAATTAAAAGAGGCTTTAAAAGCAAAGACTAATGAAATCATGACGTTTTTAAAAGAATATAACTAAATATAAATTATGATAAATAGCCTTAGATATTAGTATCTTAAAGGCTATTTTTTTATGTAAAATGGCTTAAATTGTTACTATTAATACGAAAAAGCAGTTAAATTATCCCTATGGGACAACAAAGAAAGTTCTATTTTTATTATATTGTTATTAAAGATTAATACATATTATAAAAGGAGCGAATATTTATGTTTAAGTATTGTACAAATTGTGGTAGCAAGATGCCAGCGGATAATTTATTTTGTACTAATTGTGGTATGAAATTTAATCAAGAGAATAATCATAATGTAAATCCACAAAATAATTTTAATACTCCAGTGCAAAATACTAATTATCAGCAAAATGCGAATAGAATGGTTAATACTAATATGCAGATGAGAGCACAGAATAATTATCAGCAAAATCAGATGCAGCAACATAATCAAATGATAAATAATCAAGCAATGAACAATAATCAAATGGGTATGAACGAATTTAACATAGGTAAAAATTATTTGCAAATGAATATGCCATTGCCAAATTATGCGCAAGCTATAAATTATTTACAAAAAGCAGTGAATATGGGAGTAAAAGAGGCTTCTATTTATTTGATGATTGCACATCTTTATCAAAATATCGATATGTTAAAACAAAATAGTATGTATATAGCAGAACATACAAATGGAATGAACTATATTCAGCCAATGCAAAATGCAAATTATGGTAATAATTTCGCAAATGGATTAAATGGTAATATGATGGCAAATAATTTTAATAATAGAGCTAATAATATGCCAAATAATCAAGCAATGGCTAATCAACAAATACCTAATAATACTAAATTAGCTAAATTAACATTTTGCATTTCATACAAATACTCATCGTATTTTCCTTTGTTATTTCCATAATAAGTCATTATTCCTAAAGGAGATAAAACACCATCTTTTTCTTCACTATAGATTTCTATAGGAATAGTATGTGTAGAACCACTCCAGTATCCAGCCTTTTTATCTTTGCTATTTACATTATCATATTCTACACTCATATTAAAATAGAGTGCTCTATCCGTATTAGCATATTTTTTAGGATTTAATAACTCTTTGTCAAAAGGAATAGTGGCTATCATATCGTCTTTTTTATCATAAATGATAAATCTCAATCCCTTTCCTGTCATCAAACCAAAGAAACCATTATCATCAATTGTTGATACAGCACTGACTTTATAATTAGTATTTTTATTTTTTAATATATCATTAGCTTTTTTTAGATTTTCCTCATCTTGCTTTTGCTGTTGATACGTATCGTCAGTAGCTTTTGCCGTTTCCACTAATGTATTAGTATTCGTATTTACTTGCGTATCTTTTTCATGTTTTTGATAGAGAAAATATCCCAGACCACTGCCTACAACAATAACTACTACAATTACAATAGCTATTATTATTTTCATTTTATTATTATCACTATTGTTATTGTTTATATTATTACTATTTGTATTTGGCTGTATCTGTGGACTTGTTGATACTCCTAAATTAGTACCACATTTAGGGCAAAATTTTTCACCATCATTAACTAGGGTACCACATTTAAAACAAAATTTACTCATTTTATTTACCTCTCATCAAAATGGGTCTGCTCCATAATTATTAGCACCTACATCGCCTCTAATACATAACAATTTAATGCTAAAATAAAGATTTACAAATGGTACCATAAAAATCAATATCCACCAGCCTGATTTATTAAAATCATGAAATCTTCTAATATTTAAAGATATACCAGCTATAGTTCCTACCAATTGCACTATTAAAGTTAATATCATGCCAAAATCAGACATTATACCAAAAATATCTGTTGTTGCTGCATAGATGATAAAATAAAGTACCATTATTACAACTGCGATTATCAAACTGCGTGTTATATAAAATTTTCTATTTATTCTACCTTCAAAACAAAAATATTCATTTTTTATTTTATTTAAAATACCATCAGCACTATTATTGCTATTATTTACATTAAAATTTGTATTCATATTTTGCTGATATGGCTGATTTACTGGCTGTATTGGTTGATTATTATTTACTACATTAGTATTCATATTATTGACCATTGGTGTCTGATAAAATGCTGGTGTTTTTTCACCACATTTAGGGCAAAATTTATCTGCACTAGTTAAAGTATTTCCACATTTTTGGCAAATAATATTATTTGCTACTTGTACATTTTGTTTTTCTAATTTATTACCACAACTTGGACAAAAAAGTACGTTATCATCAAATTGTTTTTGACATTGTCTACAAATATTCATATCTATTCCTCATTTCTGTACGCTTCAATTTTAAATTTACTTTGCATGATATTGAGTCAATATCTTCTTCATTACAGCAATAGCATCAGAATCACGCATATTGTCACCATTTATCTCAATTGTCCAAAGCTGAAATCTAGTATCATTTAAAATGACAAATTGGACTTTAGCTTTTGCTGGTTTATCCTGCCAACGGCATGTACCTGTGAACTCTACAACTTTTGAATTATCTGTAGCCACAAAATACTCCCATTTACCATCGCTGAAAAATTGGTCAAAAGCCTTACCTATTTTTACATTAGGAACAATTTCCATTGTCCCCTCTTTGACTAAAGTTACATGTTTATCTTCTAATAAACTACAACCAGAAAACATCACACTAGATAAAGTAAGTAACGCTATGAATACCATTAAATATCTCTGTTTTAATCTATGCATAAAAACCGCTCCTCATTTTACTATCAACAACTATTACTCAGTACGTATTTTCTAAAGGGTCATTGCCATATTGATTGACACCTTTTGTACCTGGCATCAAAAATAAATATAAATACAGAAAAGGTGTTATCGCTGGTATAAGTGATAATAAAGCAAAATATCCCGATTTATCCAAATCATGAAATCTTCTCATATCCAGCATAAAATCAGCTACTATACATAAACATAAAAGTATAAAGCTCAATAACATCAAGATTAAACTAAAATCATCTGACCTAGTATCTAATTCATCAATTAGCACAAAAAGTATACATTCTATAACTACTAAAACTAAACTACGTATAAAATAGATTTTGCGATTTAATCTTCCTGTATAAGAAAAATAATCTCGCTTTATCATTTGTATAAAATCTGAATTCATCAGTTTATCTATATCATCTTGTTTTTTATTATTCCCAGAAATGTTAGTTTGTATTTTAGCTCCACATTTAGGGCAAAATTTTAAATTAGTATTTCCGTTTAAATTTTGACCACATTTGGGACAATATAAATTTTGCATAATGCTCACCTCTCATTTTGACGACTAATAATCAAAAGAAACTGTCTTCATCCTCATCATCAAAATTGCCAAAAGAGTCTTCTTCTGTGTATTCTTCTTCTTCATAATCTGCCGATGTATCTTCACTATTTGATGTATCATCTTGAGTATTCGTTTCATCATAAGCTTGAATACTATCTACAGGATTTTCTTGTAGCATTTCTTCACTACTTTGTATTTCACTATTATTTTGCATATTATCAGGAATAATATTTTCATCATAAGCTTGGATATTATCCACTACATTACTATTCATGATTTCAGGTGCTACCACATTATTCATATCTGGTACTATTTGTTCACTATAAGCTTGAATATTATCCACTGGATTTGCGTACATTGGGTCAATATAATCTTGAACTGGCTGAACTGTTTCATTTGGAATGTATTCTGTTGGTGCTGGTTGTTCTGTACTAGATGAAGAACTATGATGACCACTAGAAGCTTCCGCTGTTGCATTATGATAAAGAGAACTAGCCATTGCCCCTACAGCAGCGGCTGCTGCATATTTGCCAAAAGTTTTTAAACCACTTTCTTGATTGTTTTGGTTATTATTCATATTATTAGACGTATTGTGCTAGTTAAAATTTTTACTTGCAAAAAAAGTTCAACAAGAGTACAT
>ERZ773241.3401-NODE-3401-length-10976-cov-3.128102_pt1 | contig 10976 bp, 7 predicted proteins | sample MGYA00580989_ERZ773241 | MGnify/ENA primary metagenome ERZ773241 (study PRJEB29015, sample SAMEA2737804) | human gut metagenome | biome: human gut; feature: human-associated habitat; material: faeces | place: China | collected 2012 ...
GCTTACCGTCACGCGCTTTCTTAGAAATAGTCATCAGCTCGCGAGACAGCTCGATGATGCCTTTCTTGTTGACGTCTTTGAATACCGGAACAACCAGACCGTTCGGGGTATCCACCGCCACACCGATGTTGATGTATTTCTTCAGGGTCAGACGCTGACCGTCTTCCGACAGCGAACTATTGAAGCGAGGCATCTGCTCAAGAGCTGCAGCAACGGCTTTCATGATGAAGACAACCGGGGTGATCTTCACATCCAGCTTACGTTTCGCCGCTTCTTCGTTCTGCTGTTTACGGAACGCTTCCAACTCGGTGATATCGGTTTTGTCGAAGTGAGTAACATGCGGGATCATTACCCAGTTACGGCTCAGGTTCGCACCAGAGATTTTCTGGATGCGGCCCAGTTCCACTTCTTCGATTTCACCAAACTTGCTGAAGTCCACCTTCGGCCACGGCAGCATGCCAGGGATACCACCGCCAGTCGCTGCCGGAGCTGCTTCTGCACGTTTGATAGCTTCTTTCACGTAAGCCTGAACGTCTTCGCGCAGGATACGACCTTTACGGCCAGTGCCCTTCACTTTCGCAAGGTTAACACCAAACTCGCGTGCCAGACGGCGGATCAGCGGAGTCGCGTGAACGTAAGCGTCGTTTTCAGCAAATTCAGATTTGCCTTCTGCTTTTGCAGCCGGTGCTGCTGCCGGAGCTTCAGCTTTTGCTGCCGGTGCCGGCGCTGCCGCTTCCTGTTTCGCAGGAGCTGCCGCAGGCGCTGCGCCTTCAACTTCGAAGATCATAATCAGCGAGCCAGTTTTCACTTTATCGCCAACGTTGACTTTCAGTTCCTTCACGACGCCTGCAAACGGAGCCGGAACTTCCATAGACGCTTTATCGCCTTCTACGGTGATCAGTGACTGTTCAGCGGCAACTTTGTCGCCCACTTTCACCATCACTTCAGTCACTTCAACTTCGTCACCGCCGATATCCGGAACGTTAACTTCTTTCACGCCAGCCGCTGGTGCAGGGGCCGCTGCCGGAGCTGCTTCCTGTTTAGCGGCCGGAGCTGCCGCGCCTGCTTCACCCGCGGCTTCGAAGACCATAATCAGCGAGCCGGTAGACACTTTGTCACCCACGTTCACTTTGATCTCTTTCACGGTGCCAGCAAACGGAGCCGGAACTTCCATAGAAGCCTTGTCGCCTTCTACGGTGATCAGCGACTGTTCAGCTTCAACTTTGTCGCCCACTTTCACCAGGATTTCGGTCACTTCGACTTCGTCGCTGCCGATATCCGGAACATTTACGTCTTTTGCCGCCGCAGCAGCGGGTGCTGCTGCCGGAGCTGCTTCTTTCTTCTCTTCTGCCTGAGCAGGTGCAGCGTCTGCTGCACCGTCGGCGGAATCGAAAATCATAATCAGTGCGCCGGTCTGGGTTTTATCGCCAACAGAGACTTTGATCTCTTTAACGATACCCGCCTGCGGAGACGGAACTTCCATAGAGGCTTTGTCGCCTTCTACGGTGATCAGCGACTGTTCGGCTTCAACTTTGTCGCCCACTTTGACCAGGATCTCGGTGATTTCAACTTCATCAGCCCCGATGTCCGGTACTTTGATTTCGATAGCCATTATTCTTTTACCTCTTACGCCAGACGCGGGTTAACTTTATCTGCATCGATGTTGAATTTGGCGATTGCGTCAGCAACCACTTTCTTATCGATTTCGCCACGTTTAGCCAGTTCGCCCAGCGCCGCAACCACGACATAAGAAGCATCAACTTCGAAGTGGTGACGCAGGTTCTCACGGCTGTCGGAACGACCGAAGCCATCAGTACCCAGTACGCGGTAGTCGTCAGCCGGTACGTAAGTACGGACCTGCTCAGCGAACAGTTTCATATAGTCGGTAGATGCCACTGCCGGAGCGTCGTTCATCACCTGAGCGATATACGGAACGCGCGGAGTTTCCAGCGGGTGCAGCATGTTCCAGCGTTCACAATCCTGACCATCACGCGCCAGTTCGGTGAAGGAGGTCACGCTATAAACGTCAGAACCTACGCCGTAATCTTTCGCCAGGATCTCAGCTGCTTCACGGACGTGACGCAGGATAGAACCGGAGCCGAGCAGCTGAACTTTACCTTTGCTACCTTCAATAGTTTCGAGTTTGTAGATACCTTTACGGATACCTTCCTCAGCACCTTCCGGCATTGCCGGCATGTGGTAGTTTTCGTTCAGCGTAGTGATGTAGTAGTAAACGTTCTCTTGTTTTTCACCGTACATACGCTCCAGACCGTCATGCATGATGACAGCAACTTCGTAAGCGTAAGCCGGGTCGTAAGAGATACAGTTCGGGATAGTCAGCGACTGAATGTGGCTGTGACCATCTTCGTGCTGCAGACCTTCGCCGTTCAGGGTGGTACGACCGGAAGTACCGCCGATCAGGAAGCCACGCGCTTGCTGGTCGCCAGCCGCCCAGCACAGATCGCCAATACGCTGGAAGCCGAACATCGAGTAATAGATGTAGAACGGGATCATCGGCAGATTGTTGGTGCTGTAAGAGGTCGCCGCTGCCAGCCAGGAGCAACCTGCGCCCAGCTCGTTGATCCCTTCCTGCAGAATCTGACCTTTCTCGTCTTCTTTATAGTAAGCAACCTGCTCGCGGTCCTGCGGGGTGTACTGCTGACCGTTCGGGCTGTAAATACCAATCTGACGGAACAGACCTTCCATACCGAAAGTACGCGCTTCGTCGGCGATGATCGGTACCAGACGATCTTTGATCGACTTGTTCTTCAGCATCACGTTCAGGGCACGAACGAAAGCGATAGTGGTAGAGATCTCTTTGCTCTGCTCTTCCAACAGCGCGCCGAAGTCTTGCAGGCTCGGCAGCTCAAGCTTCTCGGTGAAGTTCGGCTGACGGCTTGGCAGATAACCGTGCAGTTTCTGACGCTGAGCGTGCAGATAGGTATGCTCTTCAGAACCTTCCGGGAAGGTGATGTACGGCAGTTTTTCGATATCTGCATCAGACACCGGCACATTGAAACGGTCGCGGATATGACGCACACCGTCCATGTTCATTTTCTTAACCTGGTGCGCGATGTTTTTACCTTCAGCCGCGTCGCCCATGCCGTAACCTTTAATGGTATGAGCAAGGATTACTGTCGCTTTGCCTTTGGTTTCCTGCGCTTTCTTGAATGCAGCGTAGATTTTCTTCGGATCGTGACCACCACGGTTCAGCGCCCAGATCTGCTCGTCAGTCCAGTCTGCAACCAGTGCTGCGGTTTCAGGATATTTACCGAAGAAGTGTTCACGAACGTACGCACCATCTTTCGATTTGAAGGTCTGGTAGTCGCCGTCAACGGTTTCGTTCATCAGCTGGATCAGTTTACCGCTGGTATCCTTACGCAGCAGTTCATCCCAACGGCTACCCCACATCACTTTGATCACGTTCCAGCCAGCACCTTCGAAGATGCCTTCCAGTTCGTTGATGATCTTGCCGTTACCGGTGACCGGGCCGTCAAGACGCTGCAGGTTACAGTTGATAACGAAGACCAGGTTATCCAGTTTTTCACGGGTAGCGATGGTGATCGCACCTTTGGATTCCGGTTCGTCCATTTCACCGTCACCGAGGAACGCGTAAACGGTTTGTTTAGAGGTATCTTTCAGGCCACGGTGTTCCAGATATTTCAGGAATTTAGCCTGGTAAATAGCACCAATCGGACCCAGACCCATAGATACGGTCGGGAACTGCCAGAATTCCGGCATCAGTTTCGGGTGCGGATAGGAAGAGAGGCCATTGCCGTGAACTTCCTGACGGAAGTTATCCAGCTGCTCCTGAGTCAGACGACCTTCCAGGAAAGCACGAGCGTACACGCCCGGGGAGATGTGGCCCTGGAAGTAAACCAGGTCGCCGCCATCCTGCTCGTTGCGTGCACGGAAGAAGTGGTTAAAGCACACATCATAAATGGTTGCGGAAGACTGGAAGGACGCCATATGGCCGCCCAGTTCGAGGTCTTTTTTCGACGCACGCAGCACCGTCATGATGGCGTTCCAGCGGATAGCTGAACGAATACGGCGTTCCAGTTCCAGATTACCCGGATACTCCGGTTGTTCTTCAACGGGGATGGTGTTGATGTAGTTGCTGATACCTGTGCCTGCGGCTACGTTTACACCGCCTTTGCGGGCTTCAGCAAGCAGTTGGTCGATCAGATACTGAGCACGCTCAACACCTTCTTCACGGATGACCGATTCGATCGCCTGGAGCCAGTCGCGAGTTTCGATCGGATCCACGTCATTTGGGAAACGTTCTGACATGGGTTATTCCTTATCTATCTAATAACGTTGAGTTTTCTGGAACCTGTCCCATTGAACTCTCGCCGGAAAGCTCAATAAGACAGGTTCTACGTTTAGTTGCCGCGCTTTTATATGCGCTTGATTTACAACATCTTCTGGATAATTTTTACCAGAAAAATCACTAATTCTTTCGTTGCTCCAGACGACGCAGAGAACGCTCACGGCGGCTCTCTTCACGACTTCTGTCGAGCAAAATTTCTTCGATAAAGGCCAGATGGCGATGCGATGCTTCGCGCGCTTCTTCCGGCTTACCGGCCATAATCGCTTCAAATATGCGGGTGCGGTGACTACTCACCAGCGGCAGCATCTCGCGACGCGAATAGAGCAATTCGAAGTTCTGGCGGACATTCTGGGCCAACATCGGCTCCATACACCTTAGCAGATGAAGCAGAACCACATTGTGGGCCGCTTCGGTGACGGCAATCTGATACTGGAGTACGGCGTTTGATTCCGCGTCCAGATCGCCAGACTGCTGCGCCAGCTCTATGGCGTGGTGGAGTTCACGGATGCGTTCCTTGTCTTCATCGGTACTACGCAGCGCGGCGTAATAAGCGGCGATACCTTCCAGGGCGTGTCGTGTTTCGAGCAAGTCATACTGTGACTCAGGATGGTCGGAGAGCAGCTCCACCAGCGGATCGCTGAAGCTTTGCCATAGGCTGCTCTGGACAAAAGTGCCGCCACCCTGGCGACGAAGCAACAAGCCCTTCGCTTCGAGACGTTGAATCGCCTCACGCAAGGAGGGACGGGAGACGTCGAACTGTTTCGCCAGTTCGCGTTCCGGTGGGAGTTTTTCGCCCGGGCGGAGAGTGCCTTCGAGGATCAAAAACTCCAGTTGCTGCTCAATCACATCGGAGAGTTTTGGTTGGCGGATTTTGCTGTAGGCCATGAGTTCCTGTCTTAAGCCACTTGCCGAAGTCAATTGGTCTTACCAATTTCATGTCTGTGACGCTAAAGTAACAAAGTATTCACCTTATGTCCATACAGGTTTTGATTGAAATCATGAAACTGTGCACATTTTAACAACTTGACATATATAACGTTTCAAAGTTGTAACTATGCACAAATGTAGACTTTACGTAGGAAAGGAGTTTTTTAACGATTATTAAACTATAAAAATCCGAATTGAACCGATTCACTTACCAATTTTGTGATTTTTAATTCAATTAAAACGAATTTAAATTCATTCTACATATTGAGAGGGGTTGAGGCTGAGCTTTACAAACGGTTTCTTTTTAAGCAACTCATCTTCAACCATGCATAAAGCGGGTGCATTCGCTGCCGCATACCATTATTCTTGATCTGACGGAAGTCTTTTTGTAACAATTCAAACTTCTTTGATGTAAACAAATTAATACAACAAACGGAATTGCAAACTTACACACGCATCACTGCGTAGTTCAAAAAAACAACCACCGCACGAGGTTTCATGATGGAAGGTCAACAGCACGGCGAGCAGCTAAAGCGCGGCCTTAAAAACCGCCATATTCAGCTTATCGCGCTGGGTGGCGCGATAGGGACCGGGTTATTCCTGGGTAGCGCCTCCGTAATACAGTCTGCAGGGCCAGGGATTATCCTGGGTTACGCCATTGCTGGTTTTATCGCCTTTCTGATCATGCGTCAGCTGGGTGAAATGGTGGTCGAAGAACCTGTCGCAGGCTCCTTTAGCCACTTTGCTTATAAATACTGGGGCAGCTTTGCTGGCTTCGCCTCTGGCTGGAACTACTGGGTACTGTACGTTTTAGTTGCCATGGCTGAGCTGACTGCCGTGGGTAAATACATTCAGTTCTGGTATCCGGAAATCCCCACCTGGGTTTCTGCCGCCGTATTCTTTGTGGTGATTAACGCCATCAACCTGACCAACGTTAAAGTGTTTGGCGAGATGGAGTTCTGGTTTGCCATTATCAAAGTTATCGCGGTGGTAGCGATGATCATCTTCGGCGGCTGGCTGCTATTCAGCGGCAACGGCGGCCCGCAGGCGAGCGTTAGCAACCTGTGGGATCAGGGTGGTTTCCTGCCGCACGGCTTCACCGGGCTGGTGATGATGATGGCGATTATCATGTTCTCGTTCGGTGGTCTGGAACTGGTGGGGATCACCGCAGCAGAAGCTGATAACCCGGAGCAAAGTATACCGAAAGCAACTAACCAGGTTATCTACCGCATCCTGATTTTCTATATTGGTTCGTTAGCCGTTCTGCTCTCACTGATGCCGTGGACCCGCGTTACCGCCGATACCAGTCCGTTTGTGCTGATCTTCCACGAGTTAGGCGATACCTTTGTGGCGAATGCGCTGAACATCGTGGTACTGACTGCGGCGCTCTCCGTGTACAACAGCTGCGTATATTGCAACAGCCGTATGCTGTTTGGTCTGGCGCAGGAAGGTGTGGCACCGAAAGCGTTCGCTAAACTTTCTAAGCGCGCAGTACCAGCGAAAGGGCTGACCTTCTCCTGCATCTGCCTGCTCGGTGGCGTGGTGATGCTGTATGTGAATCCTAGCGTGATTGGCGCGTTCACGATGATTACAACCGTTTCCGCGATTCTGTTTATGTTCGTCTGGACGATTATCCTTTGCTCGTACCTGGTTTACCGCAAACAGCGTCCTCATCTGCATGAGAAGTCGATCTACAAGATGCCGCTCGGCAAGCTGATGTGCTGGGTATGTATGGCGTTCTTTGTGTTCGTGGTCGTGTTGCTGACACTGGAAGATGACACTCGCCAGGCGCTGTTGGTCACCCCGCTGTGGTTTATCGCACTGGGGCTGGGCTGGTTGTTTATTGGTAAGAAGCGGACTGCTGAACTGCGGAAGTAACGGCTTTATCATGCTGGATGGCGCAATGCCATCCAGCTTTTAGATCACTCACCCGCCAGCGCGCGTGGGAACAGTACATTGTTTTCCAGACTGATGTGATCCATCAGGTCATCAATCAGTTCATTAATGCCGTTATACATCGCTTTCCAGGTGGTGCAGGCTTCTGGCGGCGGTGTGACGTTATTGGTAGTGTGTTTGATCACTTCCAGCAGTTCGCCCGCTTCATCGTGCTCGCTTTCCATTACGCTGATTGGCCCCATTGCCTGGCTGCCCATGCCTTGTTTGATCATCGGGAAGAGGATCTGCTCTTCTTTCATCATGTGGCTGGAAAGCTCTTCATGCAGCATGGTCAGGTATTTTGTCAGCCCTTTTGGCACGCTCGGTTTGTCGGCGTGAACGCGCTCGACTTTAGTCGCTTGCAGGATCAGCTCCGGCAGTTGCTCGCGGTGACGATCGTGGTAGCGCACGATGATATGGTCGATGATTTCTGCCAGCGGGGCGCTACGCCAGTCTTTCTCAATCGGTTGTTCAGCAAGCTTTGCCAGCTCAGCTTCAATGACCTCAACATCCAGTTCTTTACGTGCCGCCGCACGCGCCAGCGTTTGCTTACCGCCGCAGCAGTAATCCATATCATATTTACGAAACAGAGCCGAAGCGCGAGGGATAGAGAGCGCCAGTTCACCTAAAGGTTGGTCGCGATAAGCCATAGCTGATACCTCATTCTTAATAAGATAAGATGTATTTTAAATGCATCTTTAAGGCAAATGCTATAACCCTTACGTAGCAGAGGCTTATTTAACTCACTGCCAGTATGTCAACTTTCTGAGACAGATTCAGTTAAAGGCTTTTCCGGTTTTGCTCTGACTGCAATGACCACGCCAACCACTAACAGCGCGATACCGCTCAGCGTCATCAGCGGCGGCATTTGCTGGCGTATCAAAAAGGTGTTCAGCAAACCTGCCAGTGTTTCGAAAACGATCAGCGGCCCGAGAATCACTGTCGGTAATCGCTGGCTGGCGACGTTCCAGCAGAGTGCGCCAACCCATGAGCAAAGCACGGCTATCGCAACCATCAGACTAATAAACACCAGCGGACGGGGGCCAAAAGGTAAGGAGAAGTCCGGCGTTTGTATATTCAGCCAGTAACAGGCGACGAGATAGCCGATGAGAGAAACCGGCAGCGTGACCAGCGCCTGCGCCGTCGCCCACATCATCGGATGTTTGTCGGGATTTTCCCGCAGCCAGCGGGCGTTGCGCAGGGCATACCATGCCCAGCAGACCACGGAAACTAACGCTAGCACGATGCCAGAGGTATAACGTGCCCAGTCAAAATCGGGGAGTCCGTGGTTTAACTCAGCAATATTCACACACGCCAGGCCGATGCCAATACAAATCAGTGCCGGGGCGAGTTTTCCCCACGCGAGTTTGCCGTCGCGCTGGCTATAAAGCAGATTGGCAAAGACAGGAATGACCACCGGCAGGGTGCCAATAATCATCGTAGAAACAGGCGCGCCAGTACGTTGAATGGCACTGGCAAGGCAGAAGTAATAGATGAGGTTGCCCATCATAGTGAGCATCAAGGCGGTAAGCCAGTCGCGACGCGCCAACTGACGCAGACGCACGCGTCCCAGCCAGGCAATGGGTAGCGCAATTAACCCTAACGCCAGATAACGCCCCATCGACTGCAACATCGCCGGGTATTCCGGCACGATCAACGGCCCGACAAAAATAAGCCCCCACATCAACCCTGCTAACAGGGCGTACAGCACGCCGCTAATCATTACTGGCATCCATTGGTCTGTCAGAAGAAAGTTCAGGAAGCAGACATGATTGCTCCCCGCATCCCGTCATTATCAGAGAGGATACGGGAGGATGCCACTTTAATTAACTAGTTATTAACATTAAAAAGATGGCTTACGCTTTCGGCTAACGTTGTCGTTGGGCGGCCAATCAATTTGCTAAGCGTTTTGCTGTCATCAAACAGACCGCCTTTCGATGCGCCAACGTCAGAATCCGCCAGCATATCCGCCAGTCCGTCAGGCAGGCCAACGCTTTTCAGCGCCGCAGCGAAATCGGTTTCGCTCAGATTTTGATAGGTAACCTGTTTGCCGCTCTGTTTGGTCAGCTCTGCCGCTAACTGTGTCAACGTCCAGGCACTATCGCCCGCCAGCTCGTAAACCTTGCCTTCGTGACCGGCTTCGCTAATCACGCGTGCCGCAGCTGCCGCATAATCTGCCCGCGTTGCCGAGGCAATTTTGCCATCGCCCGCGGCACCGATAAATACGCCGTGCTCCAGTGCTGCCGGGGCGCTGGCGAGATAGTTTTCGGTGTACCAGCCGTTGCGCAGCAGGGTGTAAACGATGCCAGAATCAGCCAACATTTTCTCCGTCTCGATGTGCTCATCGGCGAGGCCGAGCGGAGATTTATCCGCGTGAAGCAGACTGGTATAAGCGATAAATTTCACGCCAGCCGTCTTTGCGGCATTAATAACATTACGATGCTGCGGGGCACGTTGACCCACTTCGCTGGAAGAGATCAGCAGTAGTTTTTCCACTCCCTGAAGTGCAGATGTCAGTGCGGCTTCATCGCCGTAGTCAGCCTGACGCACGGTAATGCCTTGTGCTGTCAGTGCCTGGGCTTTTGCCGGATTACGAACGATAGCCACTATTTGGCTGGCAGGAACCGTTTTCATCAAGGATTTAATAACATAGTGACCAAGTTGGCCAGTGGCACCAGTAATAGCGATCATGGGAAGTCTCCATCGTTTTGTCTTGTGTTTAAATACGCTAACACCTAAACTTACTTTTAGTAAGTACGTACAAAAAGGTAAGTATGAAATGAGTCAGGTTAGCCTGTCACAACAACTGAAAGAGGGTAATCTCTTTGCGGAACAGTGCCCGTCGCGCGAGGTGTTGAAACACGTCACCAGCCGTTGGGGGGTGTTGATTCTGGTGGCGCTACGCGAAGGTACTCATCGCTTTAGCGACCTGCGGCGCAAAATCGGTGGGGTGAGTGAAAAGATGCTTGCGCAGTCGTTACAGGCGTTAGAACAGGATGGTTTTCTTAACCGTATCGCGTATCCGGTGGTGCCGCCGCATGTGGAATATAGCCTCACGCCGCTGGGCGAGCAGGTGAGCGAAAAGGTTGCTGCACTGGCGGACTGGATTGAGTTGAATTTGCCCGAGGTGTTGGCGGTGCGGGATGAACGTGCGGCATAACTGCCGGCTGCGCTTATCCGGCCTACGGTTCATGACTTGTAGGGCGGATAAGATGCGCCAGCATCGCATCCGACAAAAGTGCCGGATGCGGTTGATGATTTATAGGCCGAAAAAGAAGTGTATTACTTACTCAAATCCACCTGATAAATCGCAAACCCGATATCATCGGTCGCGACTTTATTCATCGGATATTGCCCTTTCTCTTTAATAAACGCCGCGGCTTTATCTGATGGAGAGGTTTCGAAACGGATATCCAGTTTCTTATCGCCAGCTATCGGTGCTAAACGCCAGTTGTTATCTGCCGCCGGGTGAATTTCCCCCGCACGTTTCGACTCATCAGCAATCCACGCTGCCAGCACCGAGCGGTTCTCATCCGGTGAAGCAAAAGCGATATGGCTGTCGCCCGTACCGGCAAATTTGCCGCCGTAAGAGCGATAGTTATTGGTGGCAACCAGGAACATGGCGTTCGGATCAATCGGCTTGCCATTAAAGGTCAGGTTCTTAATCCTTTCCGCATTGGCATTAACCATCTGGCACTCGCCGTCATAACGGGCAGGCTGGGTAACATCAATCTGATAATTCACACCATCAATCACATCAAAGTTATAGGTGCGGAAACCATCC
>ERZ773241.3404-NODE-3404-length-10974-cov-4.804744_pt1 | contig 10974 bp, 8 predicted proteins | sample MGYA00580989_ERZ773241 | MGnify/ENA primary metagenome ERZ773241 (study PRJEB29015, sample SAMEA2737804) | human gut metagenome | biome: human gut; feature: human-associated habitat; material: faeces | place: China | collected 2012 ...
GAGCCGGTCGCGGCAGGGGAGTCGCTCGCGACGATCCACGCTGCCGACGAGGCGGCCGCGCGCAAGGCGGTCGCGGAGCTCACTGCGTGCTACACGATCACCCCGGATGCGCCCCCGGCAGCGCCGTTCATCAAGGCGATCATCCGCTGACAGAGCATAAAAACTCCCGGAGCGACTGCTCCGGGAGTTTTTGCTGCCGGAAAACCGCTTGGGTTTCCGACAAATCGGTCACGGGTAGGCGTGCGTGCGCAGATATGTCAGCCATGCCTTCATGCCCTCGGCGTTGAGGTGCATGCCGTCGCCGTCCTGATAGCTCTGCGGCAGGAAGCCGTCATCGGCGACCAGACCGCTTGCCATGTCAAGATACTTTGCGCCGGTGCTCTCCGCTGCGGCGGCGATCCAGCCGTTGACCTTCTGGATGAGCTCGTTGGTGATGTCCTCATACTGATAGTTGGACGCGATCGGCGTCAGCGAGCAGCAGATGATCTTCGTGTTCGGGCTCTTGGCCTTGACGGCGTTGATGAGCGTGGCGTAGACCGATTTGATCTGCTCCTCGCTCGTCATGGAGATGTTGTCCGCGCTCGGACAGATGACGAGATACGCGGGCTTGTTGACCTCACAGATCTCGTCTGCGGGCACGTTGTTGCCGGTCACGGGGGATTTGTATTTTGCCGTGTCGAGCGACGTTGCGGGCAGAGAGCCGGTGTCCGGCACCCAGACCTGCTTTTTGGCGTCCTTGCCGGTGAGCATCGACTCCGTCTGGAGCACCTTCAGCGATTTGTCGCCCAGAAAATAGATCTGATCGACGTAGGTGCTGCCCTTGTCCTCCGTCTGCGCGAGCGCGGCGGCCGACTGAATCGGCGTGATCGGATTGACCTGCGGCGTCGGTGTCGGCGTGACAGCGGCGGCGGGGTCGTCCTTCGGCTTGGAGGTGTGCGTGTTGCCGACGGCGTTGGTGAACACCAGCACGACGGCTACCAGCGCCAGACACAGCAGGATCGCGCCCGACCAGAAGGTGTAGAGCATGTTTTTGTTCGTGTTTTTCATTGGGATCCCTCGCTTCCGGATAGACAAAAGAAGCCCGGGAAAGGGCTTCTTTTGCAGTTGCAGTTACGCTTCCTGTTCTTTCTTTGCTTCCTCGATGACCTTCTGCTGGACATTGCCGGGCGCTTCCTCGTAGCGAATGAACTTGCACGAGAAGGAGCCGCGTCCCTGCGTCATGGAGCGCAGATCGATTGTGTAGGAGCCCATCTCCGCCATCGGGACTTCCGCCTCGACGGTCTGCATGCCGTCCTCCGCCGTCATGCCGAGCACGGTGCCGCGGCGCTTGGAGGAGATGTCGGACATGATGTCGCCAAGGTTGGCGTCCGGGATGGTGACCTTCAGCAGGCCGATCGGCTCGAGAATGGTCGGTTTCGCCTTCGGGATGCCGTCCTGATAGGCGAGGCGGGCAGCCGTCTGGAACGCCATATCGTTGGAGTCGACCGGGTGATAGGAGCCGTCATACAGCACGGCCTTCAGGCCGACGAGCGGGTAACCGGCGAGCACACCCTTCTGCACGGCGTTGCGCAGACCCTTTTCAACGGACGGGAAGAAGTTTTTCGGCACGCTGCCGCCGAAGACCTCCTCGGCGAAGATCATGTCGTCGGACTCATCCTGCGGCTCGAAGCGGATCCAGACGTCACCGAACTGGCCGCTGCCGCCGGACTGCTTTTTGTGGCGGCCGTGTGCTTCGACCTTGGCCTTGATCTTTTCGCGGTAAGCGACGCGCGCCGGCTTGAGCTCGGTCTCGACGCCGAAGCGGCTCTTGAGCTTGGCGCACAGCACGTCGACCTGAATGTCGCCCGCGCCGGAGATGACCATCTGGTGGGTCTCGGCGTTGTTGACGAGCGTGAAGGAGATGTCCTCCTCGTTCAGGCGGGCGAGGCCGGACGCGACCTTATCGTCCTGTCCCTTGGTCTTGGGGCTGATGGCCATGGAGTAGCAGGGCTCAGCCAGCTTGATGGCGGGCAGCTCGACCTCGTTTTTCGGGTCGCAGACGGTGTCGCCGGTCTTCCACTCCATCTTGCCGATGGCCACGATGTCTCCGCAGCAGGCTTCCTTGACCTCGGTGCTCTTCTTGCCGCACATGGTGTACATACGGCCGAGCTTGTCGGTGCTGCTCGTGCGCATATTGCGCAGAGACAGATCGGACACGACCTTGCCGGACAGCACCTTGATGAAGGAGTACTTGCCGAACTGGTCGGAAATGGTCTTGAACACGAACGCGCACACAGGACCGTTCGGATCGACAGCGAGCTTGCCGCCGTCTGCCGTGGCGACCTCACCGATGTCGGCCGGGCTGGGCACGTAATCGACGATCGCCCGCAGCACGCTCTCGGTGCCGATGCCGCTGCCGGCGGCGCCGCAGAGCACGGGGAACACGGTGCGGTCCTTCAGACCCAGACGAAGACCCTTGACGGTGTCCTCCTCGGAGAGCATCATGTCCTCGAAATACTTCTCCATGAGCGCCTCGTCGGCGCCGGCGGCAGCCTCAAAGAGCGTCTCGCGCAGCGACTCGACCATGTCGGCGTCGGCGGCGGGAACGGCGATCTTCTCGGTCTTGTTGCCCTTGGTCTGGTAGGCAACGTTGTGCACGAGGTCGATGACGCCCGTGCCGTCGCTCATCGGCGCGGTGACCGCGCAGACGGCGCTGCCGTACTTGTCCTGCAGGGCGGAGAGGACACCGGCGAAATCGCCGTGATCCTCGTCGGTCTTGGAAATGTAGAACAGGCAGGGGATGTTCTCGCTCTTGAGGTATTTCCAGCAGCGCTCCGCGCCGACGGCGATGCCGTCCTTCGCGGTGCAGAAGATCATGCCGGCCTCAGCCGCGCGCATGGCGCAGCGAGCGTCACCCGCAAAGTCGAAAAAGCCCGGGCAATCGAGGATGTTGATCTTGCAGCCGCCGAAATTGACCGGCGCGATGCTGGTCGAGATCGTGATTTTGCGCTTGATCTCCTCGGGATCATAGTCACAGACGGTGTTGCCGTCGGCAGTTTTGCCCTGACGGTCGATCGCGCCGGTCAGGTACAGCATGCTCTCGGCGAGCGTGGTCTTGCCGCTGCCGCCATGTCCGAGCAGGCACACGTTACGGATGTTCTTGGTTTCGTAGCTCATGTAGTGTACTCTCCTTCTATATTAACTATCGGAAATTCCAACTCCGGAAGCCATGTGCTGTATTTAACACATGACTATAAAAGTATACACGATTTCGAAACTCTTGGCAATCATAAATATGAAAACTCAGCGTTTCATGCCGAAATTCAGCAATATGACAGGAACGAGCCACAGGCCCATATACACGAAGAGGTTGCCGACGGTGGCGGAATCGAACGCGCCGATGGCGCACAGGGCAAACATCAGTATGACGCCGACGACCGTGCACAGCAGAGCGAGGATGACGCAGATGCGCACCGCCTGAAAGAGCTGTCGGCCGGTTCCGGCGACGCCGACGAGCGGACCGAGGCCGTCGCGCGCCACAATGCCCGCGGTCTGCGTGTAGTCCGAGGGCTCGGCGGCCGACATGGCGTAGCGCTTGGAGTACGCCGGGAAGTCAAAGCCGTCGGTGGACATCTTGAACTTCTGGCTGAGCATCAGCGGCGTGATATTGAAGTCACGCACGGCGAAGATCGGCGCGATGCGCGTGCGCAGCAGACCGAAGAGCGCGTTCTGCACCGACTGCACCGGCACGTACTTGATCTTGAAGCTTGCGACGAACAGCCCGTTGATGGACGCGAATACGGCGTTTTTGACGTTGAGCTGCTGCGGCAGATGCACGCCCTTGAGGTTCATGAAGGCACTGCTGCCGACGAGCACTTCCTCGCCGTTGACCAGCGCCGTCAGGCCGCCGCTCTCGTTGCAGGTGAACGAGTCGACCGGCATGAGCGCACAGTTGTTGCGCTGCATGAGATCGGTGAACACGGAGGCGAGGCAGCTGCCGGAGGCGACGATCACGCTGCCGGTGTAGGAGATGACCTTGTCCGGGAACGCACCGTCGAGAATGCGGATGTCCTCGATCGAGATGTTGCGCGCGGTGAACAGATCCTTATCCGTCACGATCAGGTGCTTGCTGCGGCCGATATCGCTCGCACCGTTCCAGCCGGCGATGGCGCTGCCGGTCTGGGCGAGCTTGCGCGCGGCCGTCCGGAACGGGACGGCGAACGCGACCAGCGCCGCAAACGGCGCACACGGCGCGGTGACGGCGGCGAACACGTGCAGGATGTTGGCGTAGTTGCCGCTGAGGATCGTGGCAAGCAGGCCGAGGATCACGGACGCGGCGATGAGATACGGCGCGAGACCGGCATAGATCGTGTCGGCCGGGCCGGCCTCCTCGCTGCGGTGGATGAAGCCCGCCGTGTCGCGCTTGGACTTGAGCACGGTGATGCTGTCCTTGACGACCTCGCTGTCCGCGCTGACGGTGTAGGGGTCTTTGTCGACGGCGAGCGTGCGGAACGTGTACTTAAAGCCGCGGCAGGTGTTCAGCGCGCTCCACAGGCAGCAGGCGACGGAAAACGCGGACACGGCGCAAAACGGCAGACCCACGGCATCCGAACCGGTGACGGCCAGCACGACCGCGTCCAGCGCGGAAAAGACACAGTTGAGAAACACGAGCGATTCCAGCCCCGGCGTGCGGCGCACGAGGTTGAAAAAGCCGTTGGTGATCACGTCCAGCCCGATGAGCATCACGGTCAGCTGCATCATCAGGCACACGAGCGCGGCGACGGTCGGGCTGCTTTTGAGCACGCCGAACACCGGCAGGCCGAGCGAGATGTAGATCAGCGGGATGCACACGAGCATGGCCGCGCGGCAGCGAAAGCGCAGGGATTTGACCTGACCGCCGTAATACTTTGCGGCGTCCTCCGCACTCGGCTCCGGGCCGAGCGCCTCCTCGGCGTCAGCCGAGGCATGCACGGCGTTGTTGTGCGCGCGCACGCGGTAGGCCACGGCAGCCAGCCGCGCCATGAGCGGGTTGAGCACCGAGTCCTGAAAGTTGCGGCGGGCGGGCGCGTCATCCTCGTCGCGCGTGTAGCTTCCCGCGCGGGCGTAGGCCGCGTCGCCGCTTTCCGTGCCTTCCTCGGTGATGGCCTGAAACACACGCGTCGGCTCTTCCGGCTCTGGTTCAGGGTCATACAGGCCCTCCGGCACATCCGGCGGGGCGGAGACGGGGATGGATGCATCCTCCTCCGGCAGGTCGTCCTCGGGCTCGACCGGCTCATCCGGCACGACTTCCGAGAGCTTGGAGGCGAAGCTCTTGAGCCCTGAGAGCCCTTTTTGTGCCAGACGCTTGGCGCCGGCCTTCGTCTCGTTCCACTTTTCGATCTCGGCCGCGGTCGCATGGTCGCGCTGGCGCTTCGGCTGATAGCGCTTGACGTCGTGATCCTCATGCACGGGTGCGGTTTGTGCCTGTGTGCTTTCGGCATCGTCCAGCGCACTGTCGAGCTCGGCGGACATGAGGATGTCCTCGGTCTCGGCGTCGGCCGCTTCCGCTTCCTCGATCATCTCCGCTGTGACGGGGCGGCTGCGGTAAGCCGGGCGCGGACGCGGCGCCGGCTTTTCCGTCTGAAAATCTTTATATTCGTCCAGAATGGATTCCAGGGAGAATTCCTCCGCATTCAGATCAAAAGAAATGTCCTCTGGCGAGCGATCAAATTCGTCCATATGGTCAACTCCTTTTTATAGTGAGGGGCACGGACGTTCAGCTGCGCTGGCGCAGCGCCTCATAGAGCAGCACCGCTGCGGCAGCGGATGCATTGAGCGAGGAGATCTGTCCGTGCAGCGGGATGCTGACGAGAAAATCACACTTTTCGCGCACCAGCCGGCTGATGCCGGTGCCCTCCGAGCCGATGACGATGCAGGCGGGGCCTGTCAGATCTGTCTTCCACAGCTCGTTTGAGCCCTCGGCGGCCGTGCCGTAGATCCAGAGACCGTTTTTCTTGAGCGTCTCGATCGCGGCGACCAGATTCGGCACCCGCGCGATGGCCATGTGCTCAAGCGCGCCCGCGGACGCCTTGTCCACGATGGCGGTCAGTCCCGCGCTGCGGCGCTTCGGGATGATGACGCCGTGCGCGCCGACGCACTCGGCCGTGCGGATGATCGCGCCGAGGTTGTGCGGGTCGGAGATCTCGTCGCACAGCACGAGAAACGGCGCCTCACCGCGCTCGGCGGCGACGGCGAGCATGTCCTCGATCGTGCTGTACTCCTTGACGGCGCACAGCGCGATCACACCCTGATGTGCGTGCGTCTGGCTCATGGCGTCGAGCTTGCGGCGGTCGGCCTCCGTGACGACGATGCCGGCGCTGCGTGCCTTCGAGGCGATGTGCCCGAGTGTCTTGTCCACGTCGCCCTTGGCGATGAAGATCTTGTCGATCGTGCGGCCCGCGCGCAGGGCCTCGATGACCGCGTTGCGGCCTTCGATCAGATCATTGCGCGCTTCTGTTTCAAATTCTTGCATTTGTTCCATGTGATAACCATACCTTGCGACATAATAATACAGATATCATCATACCACACGCTGCGCCATTTAGAAAGCACAAATTACGATTCCGGATATTTTTTTATGGACTTTGCGCCTGGAAGAAGGTATCATGGTCATACGTTGTTTTTACGGAGGAACCCCATGAGAAAACTGATGAACAAAATCGACCGGTTTTGCTATACACATCCGCGCTTCGGCATTCCGAACCTGATGCTGATCATCGTCATCGGCAACGCAGCCGTCTGGCTGCTGGCGCAGATGGACACGACCGGACAGATCGTGTCGCTTCTGAGCGGCTCGGCGCAGGGCATCCTGCACGGGCAGGTCTGGCGGCTGATCACCTATGTGTTCGTGCCGACGGAGTCACGGCCCATCTGGCTGCTGCTGATGCTGTACTTCTACTACTGGATCGGCTCGTGCCTTGAGCGCGAGTGGGGCAACGGCAAATTCACGATCTATTACGTGAGCGGTATGCTGCTCACGGCGATCTATGGTGTGGTGCTCTCGGCGATCCTTGGCCGCGACGTGGTCGTCTCGACCACGTACCTGAACCTGTCCATGTTCTTTGCCTTTGCCACGCTGTATCCGGATGTGCAGGTGCTGCTGTTTTTCATCATCCCGATCAAGGTGAAGTATCTGGCGTATCTGGACGCGGCGCTGTTCGTGTTCGGCGTGATCACGATGTCCTTCCCGCTGAACCTGCTGCCGGTGGTTGCAGTGCTCAACTACCTGGTCTACTGCGGTGATTGGCTGTTTGACTTTTTCCGCCCGTCGCATGTGCGTCAGCGGCAGAAAACGGTCAACTTCAAGCGCGAGGCACGGCGCATTCAGCGCGAGCAGGCGAACAAGCCCTATCACTACAAGTGCGCCGTCTGCGGCCGCACGGACGCGGATCACCCGGAGCTGGAGTTCCGGTATTGCTCCCGCTGCGTGGGCTACCACTGCTTCTGTCAGGACCACATCAATAACCACATCCATTTCACGGAGTGAGCACCATGCAGACTTTGCAGCAGAAAAGAGAATACACCGTCGCGGTGCTCGACCCGGCGGGGAATGTCACGGCTATCGTCTGCTCGGACGTGCCGGCGGCCGAGCGTGCGCGCGTCGCGGCGCAGATCCTGCGTCTGCCGGAGCTGGGCATTGAACAGGTCGCCTTCCTGACCGAGCCGCGCAGCGGCGGCGAGATCCGGCTGGAGATGATGGGCGGCGAGTTTTGCGGCAACGCCCTGCGCTGCGCGGGCTTTTATCAGGCGCTGCGCAACGGCGAGCAGGGGAAAAGCTGCGTCCTTGCCGAGATCAGCGGGGCGGACGGCGTCCAGCCCGTCATGGCGGATACGGCGGAGGGCACGGCGTCCACGGTGATGCCGCTGCCGCTGTCCGTGCAGCCGGCCGGCTGGGCGGACGTGCAGGCGGCGCGCGTGACCTTTGCCGGTATCACGCACTTTGTCATCGACTGTGCGCAGCCGGATGAGACGCTCGTGCAGCGCGCCATCGCCGCCGCGCCCGAGGCCAGCGCCGTCGGGGCGATCTTTCTCGACCGCGCGTGCGGCAGCATAAAGCCGGTCGTGTTCGTGCGCGAGACCGCGTCCTGCGTCGCGGAAAACAGCTGCGCCTCCGGCAGCGTCGCCACGGCCGTCGTGCTCACGGCGGACTTTGCCGACGGCATCACGGAGATCGGCATCGGCCAGCCGGGCGGCACGCTCGAGGTCGGCGTGCAGCGCACGGACGGCGCGGTGACGGGCCTGTCGATCGGCGGCGCGGTGCGCCTGACGCAGACGCTGACCGTCACGTTGCCGGGGCCGGTGGACGCGCCGTGTTAATTCGTAAACTATGCTTGCATATTGGCGCATAATCATGTAGCATATTCTAAGATATTGAACAGGGCGCTGTGCAAAACACACCCGAAACTGCCATATTCGGAGAGGAGAATGTGTGATGAAATGTCCCCGCTGCGGTCATGAAATGACGCTGGATACCCATCGGAAATACGCACTGAACATGTGCTATGAGTGCGGCTATATCGAAGGCCGCCTGATCGACCCCGAAAAGAAGGGCGAGACGAACTTCGAGCGCCTGAAAAAGCTCAACTTCAACGAAATGGTCGCGTTCCTGACCAAGGGCCTGAAGCTGGATGAAGCCAAGCTGGCCGACTGGCTGGACGACGAGGTCAAGTGACCCGCACCACCGTATTTTGCACGCCGTGTCCGGAACGGGCACGGCGTGTTTTTGCGCAGCGGAGAAAGCCGGTTGGTGAAATCGCCGAAACTTTTTTCGGCTCCCGATTCGTTTTTCGGCAAATGCGCGTCTTGACGCGCAGCGAATGCGGGTGTTATCATCAAGCAATCAAACGCGAAGACACAGAGTAGTAAGCAGGAACGTCCTTTCAGAGAAGTGCCGGGTGGTGCGAGGCACAAAGCGTACAGACCTGCCGAACTGGCTGAACAGCGGCTGCGCTGAACGATGAGTAGGTGCAGACGGGTGCGCCCGTTATTGTGCAGGGATATGATGGTATCCCGGATAAGTGCGTCCCCGATCGCGGGGGCGAAGAAGAGTGGTACCGCGGAGGGTTTTCGGCCTTTCGTCTCTTCTGCCAGAGGGCAGGAAAGACGGAGGGTTTTCTTTTTTCCTGCCAGACCATCAGACTATGCTTTTGCAGGAGGAATGCATCATGAAAACCCGGACCAAGACCAGAACCATACCCAAGACCCCGTTTTTCGCCGCCTTCTCGGTCGGCGCGGTGCTCTTTTCCGCGCACGCCGGCGGCGGCTTTGCGACCGGAAACCAGGCCAACACCTATTACGTCGGCCTCGGCTGGGCCGGCATCGTGTCGGCGATCGTTGCCATGCTGCTGCTCACGCTCACGATGCGCGAGGCCATGATCATGCACAATTCCCGCGGCCTGACGAGCTACAAGCAGCTGTTCGAGACACTCTATCACCCCTTTGACAAGATCGAGTGGCTGTTCGAGATCTTCTTTTACATCATGGTGCTCATGGCCGTCGCGGCGGCCATCTCGGGCGCGGCGTCCGCGCTGCGGAGCTATTTCGGCGTGAACTATTATCTCGGCGTCGTGGCCGTCGGCTGCCTCGTCCTGCTCCTGACCATTTTCGGCGCCGGCATCGTCCGCGCAGCGTCCACCTATATGGGCATCGCCATCCTCGTCACGGCCATCACCATCTACGCCATCGGCATCTTCAAGAGCGAGTCGCCGCTGTTCACCGTCCTCAGCGCTGATTTTCAGACGACCGGTTTTGCCAATGTCCCCAAAGCAATCTTTAACGCCTTCACCTATGCCGGCTTCCAGTGCGTCACGCTGCCGACCATGATCGCCTGCGGCACGACCATGCGCAGCAAGCAGGGCTGCGCCAAGGCCATGTGGATCTCCTTTGCCATGAATGCCGTTGCGCTCGTGCTGTCCGTGTTCATGCTCATTTGCTGGCGCGGCGTCTACACCGCCGTCGACGGCGGCACGACCATCCCCACGCTCACGGTCTGCAACGCCATGGGCATCCGTGCCCTCACCGCAGTTTACGGCGTGTGCCTCATGCTCTGCCTCATCTCCACGGGTGTGACGACGATTTTCGGCTTCGTCGCCCGCTTTGAGAAGCTGCCGATGTTCCGCGGCATCCAGTCCGCGCCGGTGCGTAGCGCCATTGTGTCTGCGTTCATCATCATTTTGTCCATGTCCATCTCCATGGCCGGCCTCACGAACATCATCAAGTACGGCTATGGCTACTGCGGCTATCTCGGCATCGCGGTCGTGGTCGTTCCGTTCCTGACCGTTGGCGTGTACAAAAACCGCAGGTACATCCGCGAGCACGGTCTTGTGCAGGGCTTTGCCGCTGCGCAGCCGGAGGCTGAAGCGGCCGAAGCCGCGCAACCCGCTGCCGTTCCCGCTGCAGCGAAATAACATATTACGAAAATCGCCCCGCAGCAGAGCTCTGCTGCGGGACGTGCTGTTCTCTCAGAATTTACGTTATGCTGCCGGTTCCCATTCGACCGTGTCGAGCATGGCGAGCACCTGCTCACCCTGCGCCGCGAACCATGGAGCGTTCGGGTCGGCCCAGGCAACGATGCCGCTGTTTTTTCCCTGATAGCTGAGGAAGGCCCAGTTTTTGTCGCCGTCATAATATCCGGCGGAGACGCTGTCTCCGGCGAGCGTCAGCGATTCTTCCTTCAGCCCCGTGCCGCACACGCCGAAGCTGTCCGACCAGTACAGCTGCACACAGCTGTCCGAGTTGCTGTCCGGCCAGATCTTCACGCCGAAGCAGGCTTCCGAGCCGTCGAGCGTCCCTTCGGGGCAGATCTCATACTTCCAGCCGTCCGGAACCTGCACACGCAGCGTCCCGGCAGCGCCGGATACGGTCGCGGTCTCGGTGGGCGTGGGCGTTTGCTGCGGTGCGCCCGTGGTCTGCGTGCCGCAGCCGATGCAGGTTTTGCGCGGTGCGGGCGTGGCACTG
>ERZ773241.3420-NODE-3420-length-10930-cov-3.396322_pt1 | contig 10930 bp, 6 predicted proteins | sample MGYA00580989_ERZ773241 | MGnify/ENA primary metagenome ERZ773241 (study PRJEB29015, sample SAMEA2737804) | human gut metagenome | biome: human gut; feature: human-associated habitat; material: faeces | place: China | collected 2012 ...
CCGCTCCAATGTGAGCTACCTCTTCGGAGACACCTGGGCCGCCCAGACGGCGTACAAGATTCTCGCCCTGATCATGATGTTTGTCGGCGGACTGACCGCCTACACCTTTGTCTGGGATCTCGGTGATGTCGGTGTCGGTCTGATGACCGTCTTCAACCTGATCGCGCTGAATTTGTGCTACAGCGTAGTACTTGCTGTCCGGGTGGCTGAAGTACCAACCCGAAACCGATGCACCGGGCCACATGGCGAAAGATTCTGTGAGTTTCATGCCAGTGTGTTTTTCCACTTCCAGCAGCTCCCAGATGGTGGCTTTTTCCGTATGTTCCGGGCAGGCCGGATAGCCCGGTGCCGGACGGATGCCCTGGTAGTTTTCGCGGATCAGCTCTTCGTTGCTGAGGTTCTCGTTCGGCGCATAGCCCCAGTAGACTTTACGCACACGCTCATGGAGATACTCCGCAAAGGCTTCGGCTAAACGGTCGGCAAGCGCTTTCACCATGATTTTGTTGTAATCATCGTGCTGCGCTTCAAAGGCATCAGCCAGTGCGTCCTCTTCCAGCCCGCCAGTCACGGCAAATGCGCCGATGTAATCTGCTTTACCAGAAAGCTTCGGCGCAACGAAGTCAGCGAGACAGTAGTTAGCGAAGCCTGTTTTTTCGGTCTGTTGACGCAGATGGTGGCTGACGTTGATCACATGGGTACGCGTTTCGTCACGGTAGATTTCAATGTCATCGCCCACACGGTTTGCCGGGAACAGGCCCACCACGCCACGCGGATTCAGCGTTTTCTCGGCGCTTAATTTATCCAGCATGTCGTTGGCGTCTTTAAACAGCCGCTGCGCCTCAACGCCCACCACTTCATCTTCCAGAATGCGCGGATACTTCCCGGCCAGCGACCAGGTCATAAAGAACGGTGTCCAGTCGATGTAATTACGCAGCGTTTCGATGCTGGCTTCGACTTCCTGCACGCCGAGACGGTGCGCCACCGGCGGCGTGTAAGCCTGCCAGTCAAAAGCGAAATCGTTATCGCGCGCCGCTTCCAGCGTGACCGGTGGTGTGCGCGGTTTCTTGCGCCCGTGCTGAATACGTACGGTTTCGTACTCCTTGCGGGTACGAGCGACAAAATCATCACGCTGGGTATCGGAAAGCAGCGCCGCCACCACACCAACGGTACGCGAGGCATTCTGCACATACACCGTCGGGCCGCTGTAGTTCTGCTCGATTTTCACCGCCGTGTGCGCTTTTGAGGTCGTCGCGCCGCCAATCAGTAACGGAATAGTGAAACCCTGACGCTCCATCTCTTTCGCCACGTTAACCATCTCGTCCAGCGACGGCGTGATAAGCCCCGAAAGGCCAATCAGATCAGCATTCACTTCTTTAGCGGTACGGAGAATTTTTTCCGCAGGCACCATAACGCCGAGATCGACAATTTCGTAGTTGTTACATTGCAGCACCACACCAACGATATTTTTACCGATGTCGTGGACGTCGCCCTTCACGGTGGCGATCACCATCTTGCCGTTGGTTTTGCCCTGCTCTTTGCTGGCTTCAATAAACGGTTCGAGGTAGGCCACCGCCTGTTTCATGACGCGCGCCGATTTGACCACCTGTGGCAGGAACATTTTCCCTTCGCCAAACAGGTCGCCGACCACATTCATGCCGTCCATCAACGGGCCTTCAATCACTTCAATCGGGCGCGTAGCCTGCTGGCGGGCTTCTTCGGTATCCTGCTCGATAAACTCGGTAATGCCTTTGACCAGCGAGTATTCCAGACGTTTATTCACTTCCCACGAGCGCCACTCCGCCTGCTGGGCGTTGGCGGTGTCGTCGGTTTTGCTGCCGCGATATTTCTCGGCAAGCTCCAGTAAACGCTCGGTGCCATCGTCGCGACGATTAAGAATCACATCTTCCACCGCGTCGCGCAGTTCAGCGGGTAGGTCGTCGTAAATCGCCAGTTGCCCGGCGTTGACGATCCCCATATCCATGCCATTGCGAATAGCGTAGTAGAGGAACACTGCGTGAATGGCTTCGCGCACCGGATCGTTGCCACGGAACGAGAAAGAAACGTTAGATACGCCGCCGGAAATCAGCGCGTGCGGCAGTTCGCGTTTGATGTCTTCACACGCGCCGATAAAGTCCTGCGCGTAGTTGTTGTGCTCTTCAATGCCAGTTGCGACCGCGAAGATGTTTGGGTCGAAGATGATATCTTCTGGCGGGAAGCCAACCTCTTCGGTGAGGATTTTGTACGCCCGACGGCAAATCTCGATTTTCCGTGCGCGAGTATCGGCCTGTCCCTGTTCGTCAAAGGCCATTACCACCACTGCCGCACCGTAGCGACGCAACAATTTCGCGTGATGGATAAAGGCATCGACGCCCTCTTTCATCGAGATAGAGTTAACAATGCCTTTGCCCTGGATACACTTCAGACCTTTTTCAATGACGTCCCATTTTGAGGAGTCGATCATAATCGGCACGCGAGCGATATCCGGTTCACCGGCAATCAGATTGAGAAAACGCACCATCGCCGCTTCGGCATCGAGCATCCCTTCATCCATGTTGATATCGATAATCTGCGCGCCGTTTTCCACCTGTTGACGCGCGACATCCAGCGCCTCGCTGTATTTCTCTTCTTTGATCAGGCGCTTGAACTTAGCGGAACCGGTGACGTTGGTGCGTTCACCCACGTTCACAAACAGGCTATCTTCGCCAATGTTCAGCGGCTCCAGGCCGGACAAACGGCAGGCTACGGGAATTTCCGGCAGTTTGCGCGGCGCTAATCCTTCTACAGCACGACTCATCGCTGCAATATGTTGTGGCGTGGTGCCACAGCAGCCGCCGACGATATTGAGAAAACCCGCTTGCGCCCATTCACGTATCTGTTTTGCCATCGTGTCGGCGTCGAGATCGTACTCACCAAAGGCGTTGGGTAGCCCGGCGTTCGGGTGCGCGGTGACGTAGCATTCCGCAATCCGTGACAGCTCCTGCACGTACTGGCGCAGTTCATCGGGCCCCAGCGCACAGTTCAGGCCAAAGGTCAGAGCTTCGGCGTGGCGCAATGAGTTGTAAAATGCTTCGGTGGTCTGCCCGGAGAGCGTGCGCCCGGAGGCGTCGGTGATGGTGCCGGAGATCATAATCGGCAGCTCAACGCCCAGCGCTTCAAACTCCGTTTTCACCGCAAATACCGCCGCTTTGGCGTTAAGGGTGTCGAAAACGGTTTCAATCAGGATCAGATCCGCGCCACCTTCCACCAGCGCTTTGGTGGACTCTCGATAAGCCGCCACCAGCTGGTCAAAAGTGATATTACGAAATGCCGGATCGTTGACGTCCGGAGAAATAGACGCCGTGCGGTTGGTCGGGCCGAGAACACCGGCAACGTAGCGCGGTTTCTCTGGCGTGCGCGCGGTCCACTCGTCAGCACAAGCTCGCGCCAGTTTCGCCGCCGCAAAGTTGATTTCCGCCGACAGGGATTCCATCTGGTAATCCGCCATCGCAATGGTCGTGGAGTTGAAGGTGTTGGTTTCGATGATATCCGCGCCCGCTTCAAAGTAGGCGTTGTGGATAGCGGCGATCACTTCCGGTTTACTGAGTACCAGCAGGTCGTTGTTGCCTTTGAGGTCGCATGGCCAGTCGGCAAAGCGTTCACCACGAAAATCGGCTTCGTTCAGTCGATAACTCTGGATCATGGTGCCCATACCGCCGTCCAGCACCAGAATACGTTCATTTAACTGCGCACGCAGTTGTTCCACTTTGCTGCTCACACTTGCTCCCGACACGCTCAACCCAGATTTAATAAAAATTCAACAAACCATACTGGCATAAACGCATCTGTGGTAAAAGCGACCACCACGCAACATGAGATTTGTTCAACATTAACTCATCGGATCAGTTCAGTAACTATTGCATTAGCTAACAATAAAAATGAAAATGATTTCCACGATACAGAAAAAGGAGACTGTCATGGTCGCACCCATTCCCGCGAAACGCGGCAGAAAACCCGCCGTTGCCACCGCACCAGCGACTGGACAGGTTCAGTCTTTAACGCGTGGCCTGAAATTACTGGAGTGGATTGCCGAATCCAATGGCAGTGTGGCACTCACGGAACTGGCGCAACAAGCCGGGTTACCCAATTCCACGACCCACCGCCTGCTAACCACGATGCAACAGCAGGGTTTCGTGCGTCAGGTTGGCGAACTGGGACATTGGGCAATCGGCGCACATGCCTTTATGGTCGGCAGCAGCTTTCTCCAGAGCCGTAATTTGTTAGCGATTGTTCACCCTATCCTGCGCAATCTAATGGAAGAGTCTGGCGAAACGGTCAATATGGCGGTGCTTGATCAAAGCGATCACGAAGCGATTATTATCGACCAGGTACAGTGTACGCATCTGATGCGAATGTCCGCGCCTATCGGCGGTAAATTGCCGATGCACGCTTCCGGTGCGGGTAAAACCTTTTTAGCCCAACTGAGCGAAGAACAGGTGACGAAGCTGCTGCACCGCAAAGGGTTACATGCCTATACCCACGCAACGCTGGTGTCTCCTGTGCATTTAAAAGAAGATCTCGCCCAAACGCGCAAACGGGGTTATTCATTTGACGATGAGGAACATGCACTGGGGCTACGTTGCCTTGCAGCGTGTATTTTCGATGAGCACCGTGAACCGTTTGCCGCAATTTCTATTTCCGGACCGATTTCACGTATTACCGATGACCGCGTGACCGAGTTTGGCGCGATGGTGATTAAAGCGGCGAAGGAAGTGACGCTGGCGTACGGTGGAATGCGCTGACTTTTTCTGGCGGGCAGAGGCAATATTCTGCCCATCATACCTGAGTGGCAATAGAATAAGGGTGTCTGTTAATCGCATTGACGCCAAAATAACTTAATGTCATACACTTCACACACTTTTATTAACTCAGCATTATTTTTAAACATCAAACCACTTAATTATTAACAAAATCGCAAGATCTCATTCCACCGAAACTTTTACGGCTGCATTATGAGATTGAGCGATTTATGATATTTCTTTAGTTGTAATCATATTAAATTTTTTCACTGTTCTGATAGTTAAAATTCAAGACATCAATAAACAATGAGATATTTAAATGATTACTCGTATTCCTCGTAGTTCTTTCTCTGCAAATATTAATAATACAGCCCAGACAAATGAACACCAAACCCTGAGTGAATTGTTTTATAAAGAACTCGAGGATAAATTTTCTGGCAAGGAGCTGGCGACGCCTCTATTAAAAAGCTTCTCAGAGAACTGTAGACAAAATGGTCGTCATATCTTTAGCAACAAGGATTTTGTCATTAAATTTTCCACGTCCGTCTTACAAGCTGATAAGAAAGAAATTACGATAATTAATAAAAACGAAAACACGACACTTACTCAAACCATTGCCCCAATATTTGAAAAATACCTAATGGAAATTTTACCTCAACGCTCAGACACTCTTGATAAACAAGAATTAAACCTAAAATCAGATAGAAAAGAAAAAGAATTCCCAAGAATTAAACTTAATGGTCAATGTTATTTTCCGGGGCGACCCCAAAACCGTATAGTATGCCGACACATTGCTGCACAATATATTAATGATATTTATCAGAATGTTGATTACAAACCCCATCAAGATGATTACTCTTCAGCTGAAAAATTTCTCACGCACTTCAACAAAAAATGCAAAAACCAGACTTTGGCGTTGGTTTCCAGCCGTCCTGAGGGGCGTTGCGTTGCTGCCTGCGGTGATTTCGGGCTAGTTATGAAAGCATATTTTGACAAGATGGAATCAAATGGCATCAGTGTTATGGCAGCCATATTACTGGTGGATAACCATGCTTTGACGGTCCGGCTAAGAATAAAGAACACAACTGAAGGATGTACCCATTACGTGGTTTCGGTTTATGATCCTAATGTAACTAACGATAAAATAAGAATTATGAGCGAAAGCAAAGAGAATATTAAACACTATTCTCTGATGGATTTTATGAATGTAGATTATAGCCTCCTGAAATGGTCAAATGATCATGTTATTAATCAATCTGTTGCAATAATTCCAGCACTTCCGAAAGAACAGCTATTGATGTTAAAAGGATCTGTGGATGAAATAACCCCTCCATTATCACCTGCAACGATGAATTTGCTAATGGCAATTGGTCAGAATCACCAACTTACGCAACTGATGATTCAACTCCAGAAAATGCCAGAACTACATAGAACAGAAATGTTGACTGCCTATAATAGTATTAACCTGCCAGGTTTATATTTGGCTATAAATTATGGTAATGCGGATATCGTTGAGACTATTTTCAATTCATTGTCAGAAACAGGATATGAAGGATTACTCTCGAAAAAAAAATCTCATGCATATTCTGGAGGCAAAAGATAAAAATGGTTTTTCTGGATTATTTTTAGCGATATCACGTAAGGATAAAAATGTTGTAACCTCGATTCTGAACGCCTTACCTAAACTTGCTGCTACACATCATTTAGATAACAAACAGGTGTATAAAATCCTGAGTGCCAAAAGTAGATCGTCCAGCCATGTTTTATACTATATTATGGCGAATGGTGATGCCGACATGCTGAAAATTGTTTTGAACGCGTTACCTTTGTTAATTCGCACATGTCATTTGACTAAAGAACAGGTACTCGATCTCCTGAAGGCAAAGGATTTTTATGGTTGCCCAGGACTATATCTGGCGATGCAAAATGGACATAGCGATATCGTGAAAGTTATTCTTGAAGCATTGCCCAGCCTAGCCCAGGAAATTAACATTTCAGCTTCCGATATTGTAGATCTTCTGACCGCTAAAAGTCTTGCGCGCGACACGGGTTTGTTTATGGCCATGCAGCGCGGACATATGAACGTTATTAATACTATTTTTAACGCATTACCCACTCTGTTTAATACGTTTAAATTCGATAAAAAAAATATGAAGCCCCTCCTCCTGGCAAATAATTCTAATGAATATCCCGGTTTGTTTTCAGCGATACAGCATAAACAACAAAATGTTGTAGAGACGGTTTATCTTGCTTTATCTGACCATGCACGCCTGTTTGGATTTACCGCTGAAGATATTATGGATTTTTGGCAACACAAAGCCCCACAAAAATACTCTGCCTTTGAGTTGGCTTTTGAATTTGGTCACCGGGTTATTGCTGAATTAATCCTTAATACATTAAATAAGATGGCTGAAAGCTTTGGCTTTACGGATAACCCTCGATACATTGCGGAGAAAAATTATATGGAAGCTTTACTCAAAAAAGCATCTCCCCATATCGTACGCTAAATCTTTGCCTGCGCCGATACGCATAAACATCTTCCACATGCCCTTCACGTATGCGGTTTTGTAGTGCGCGCCAGTAATCAGCGCGGAACAGGTCGGCGTGCATCTCTTCAAACAGCGGACCAATACGCGGGTCGGCGCATAGCCAGTGGCGAAACTCTTCCGGGAAAACATCGCCCGGCGAGACGCTGTACCACGGTTCGCTGGCAAGTTCGTCTTCCGGATAGCGCGGCGGCGGGATGTCGCGGAAATTCACTTCCGTCATGTAGCAAATTTCATCGTAATCATAAAAAACCACACGCCCGTGACGGGTGACACCGAAGTTTTTAAACAGCATGTCGCCAGGGAAAATGTTAGCAGCGGCAAGCTGGCGAATAGCGTTACCGTATTCTTCAATGGCGTCGCGCAACTGCTGACCTTCCACTTGTTCCAGCCAGATATTGAGCGGCACCATCCGCCGCTCAATATAAAGATGGCGAATCACAATTTGTTCGCCGAGATCGGTGATTTTTTCCGCTGCTTCCTGAAGCAGTAATTCCATTAATGCCGGGGAAATATGCCGCTTCTCCAGCACAAAGTTTTCAAACTCCTGGGTGTCCGCCATTCGGCCCACGCGATCGTGCTCTTTCACCAGTTGATAGCAGGCACGAACGTGAGCGGCAGACATCTCTTTCTGCGGCGCGAATTTGTCTTTGATGACTTTAAATACCCGGTCAAAACCTGGCAGCGTGAACACCAGCATCACCATCCCACGAATACCCGGCGCTTCAATGAACTGCTCATTACAGCCCTGTAGATAAACGAGATATTCGCGGTAGCTTTCGGTTTTGGCGTGCTTCTGGCAGCCGATAGCCATATACAATTCAGCGGTGGTTTTACCTGGCAGAATTTCCCGTAGCCACTCGACCAGCGCTGCGGGCAGCGGCGCATAAACCATAAAATAAGAACGCGCAAAGCCAAAGACGATGCTCGCTTCGGCGGTAGTCGTCAGGCAGGTATCAATAAATAACTCGCCGTCGTCCGTCTGGTGGATCGGCAGCAAAAATGGCAATGTGCCGGAAGGTGTGATCAGTTTGCCTACCAGCCAGGCGGCTTTATTGCGGTAAAACAGTTCGTTCGCCACCTGTAAATGACTTTCCGCGAGGTTGTCTGTCCCCAGCGTTTCCGTCAGATGGCGAATAATGTAATGGATGTCACGGCTTTTATTCTGCCAGCGCAGGCGCAGCGGTAGGTCGCTGATAACGCGCATCAGTAGAGATTCCCAGCCGTGATCGGGGTGAAAGTCTTTCGCCAGCGGGCGGGGAATGGTACGAAAGCGGCGCTCTGGCTGAGAGCTAAAGATAAAAAGCCGCTCGGGAGTAAGCGAGCGGTGGTCAAATAACCGACAGTACACGGAGTTAAAAAAGCTCTCCGCAATCTCGAAGCGCGGGTAATCCGGCAACAGCCGGGTGTAATGCTCTTTAACACGTAGTAAAAATGCCGCGTCCGTACTTTGGCCGTTAGTAATGCAGCGCAGTTGCTCCACGACCAGACCAACGTGATGATCGTAAAGATGGATACGGTTTTTCATCGCCTGCTGGACAGCATGCCAGTCGGCCTGTTCGAAACGCTGCTGCGCACCGGAGGTCACTTCGAGGAATCGACCATACTGAGCATCGAAGCCTTGCAAAATGGTTTGAGCAATCAATAATTCCAGGCCACGCGGCATTTAGCGCCCTCATCAGGAGCAGAGAATTGCCGGATGCGGCGTAAACGCCTTATCCAGCCTACAAAAACTCATAAATTCAAAGTGTTGCAGGAAAAGGTAGGCCTGATAAGCGTAGCGCATCAGGCAATCTCTGGTTTGTTTTCAGATGAAAACGCCGGAGTGAAAATTCTCCGGCGTTTTGGCCGTGAATTACTGCTGCGGAATTGCCGGTACAGCCGGAACGTTAAGAGCTGGCATCGCAAACATGCCAACAAAATCTTCTAACGACATTTTCTGCCCATTTAACGTTATCTGACCGTTAGCATATTGCAGGCTGGTGGTGATGGTATTGTCCTGCAAGGTGGTCAGACGGAACATCTGCCCCATTGCTGATGCACCTTCAACTTGCTGTTTCGCCAGTTTTTTCGCTTGATCTTCCTGATAACCTTCCAGCTTCGCTACCTGAGTCATAAACTCAGTTGCCATATCCACCGGAATGGTCAGTTTCGCATCCAGAGATTTAACCGAACGATCTACTTCCTGCGCCAGCGTTTGCGGCGCTTCTTTAGTCGTTGCCGGATCTTTCAGGAACAGCGACAGATTCAGCGCACTTTCACCCTGACTGTTTTTCCAGCTTAGCGGCGCGATAGTAATCACCGGATCGCCTTTCAGCATCAGCGGCAGGGCGCTAAAGAAGGCTTCCGTCACTTTCTCCTGATAAAGTTCGGGGTTGTTGGCAATTTCTGGCTGTGCCAGCAGCGCCTGAGTTTGCGCGTTATATTGCTGGCTAAACTGATGCCAGGCTTCACCATCAATCTGGCCGACTTTTAAAGTCAGCTTGCCGCTGCCCAGATCCTGATTCTGTACCTTCAGGCTGTTTAGCGAGTAATCCAGTTGGCTATTGATCGTTTTACCGTCATTGACCAGATCCGATTTACCGCTGATCTCCATGCCTTCCAGCAGTGCCAGTTCTTTGCCTTCCACTGAAATGGTCATTTTTTCCAGTGACAGTTTTTGATTTCCTACACGCTCACCAAAACTTGCCAGCGTGCTGGAACCGTCGGTTTTCAGATTATTAAAGGTCAACTGCACTTTCTGGTTGTATTCGTTAACTGCGTCTATCCGACCACTTTGCGCCTCCCCGGAAAGGGAGATGGCTTTGCCGTCTCTGTCAGCATTTAACTGGAACTCGCCGCCGCTAAAGGCGACTTTTTCATCCTTTTGCTCGTAATTCAGTGGCTTGAGCGAAATATCGGAACTGGAATCACCGCTGTAACCAATGCGCGAGTTAATCTCAAAAGGCGTTTCACCTTTTGCCATATCAAACAGTGGTTTGCTTACTTCGTTATTAACCAGCGTGGTTTGAATTGATGCCATCGACGGGATCAGGTTCAGTTTTTTAAGCTGGGCAAGCGGGAAGGGACCATGATCAACCGATTCGTTGAAGATGACGCTCTGACCGCTTTTAATCCACGGATTTTCTTTCCCGGCAATGGGTTTCACCAACAGTTGCAACTGGCTGCTGAATACGCCGCGATGATAGTTTTGATAACTCACTTCCAGGTTGGATTCAGGAGCTGTCAGTTTGAGTTGCGCGTTCGCCTGCGCGACCATGTCTTCGAGATGGGTTTCAATCTTCTTGCCTGTATACCATGCGCCGCCTGTCCAGACTACGCCTAGCGCAACAATGACGCCTACCGCTACCAGCGATTTATTCATAATGATTATCCATAAAATGAAATCAGGCGGACTGGCCGCCTGAAGGTGTTATAAGCCTTTAATAAGCTTAGCAAGAGATGTTAATTTTTTCAGTAAGCTCTTACAGCTTGTTGTAAACACGCGCTAAACGGCCGTGGCCTTTCACTGTCACCGGTGATTCGTTGGCGGCAATAAACGCTGATTCACCCGGTTTAAGCTGTAACTGCTGAGAACCTTTACACAGCGTTGCATCGCCTTCGACGCAG
>ERZ773241.3424-NODE-3424-length-10922-cov-7.427533_pt1 | contig 10922 bp, 10 predicted proteins | sample MGYA00580989_ERZ773241 | MGnify/ENA primary metagenome ERZ773241 (study PRJEB29015, sample SAMEA2737804) | human gut metagenome | biome: human gut; feature: human-associated habitat; material: faeces | place: China | collected 2012 ...
CCGGGCTTTCGCTGGGCGAATACTCCGCGCTGGAAGCTGCCGGGGTGTTCACCGCCAAGCAGGCCATTGAGCTGGCCGCCTACCGGGGCAAAGCCATGGCCGATGCGGCCAAGGGCATCGACTGCGGCATGACCGCCGTGCTGGGCCTGGACCGCACTGCGCTTTCCGCCTGCTGCGAACAGGCTGCGGCGCTGGGCTGTGTGCAGATCTGCAACTACAACTGCCCCGGTCAGCTGGTCATCGGCGGCGAGAAAGCCGCTGTGGATAAGGCCGCCGAACTGGCCAAAGCCGCCGGTGCCCGCCGCTGCCTTCCGCTGAAGGTGAGCGGCCCCTTCCACACCCGGCTGATGGCCCCCGCCGGGGACGCCCTCGCCGAACGGTTCAAGACCGAGCGGTTCCGTGAGATGCAGATCCCGGTGCTGTTCAACTGTCTGGGCCGCGAAAAGGCCGACGCGGACACCATCCCGGACCTGCTGGTGAAGCAGGTGCAGAGCAGTGTTTACATGGAGGACACCCTGCGCCGTCTGGGCGAACTGGGTGTGGACCACATCCTGGAAGTCGGCCCCGGCAGTGCCCTGTCCGGCTTTGTGAAAAAGACCCTGCCCGGCGTGCCGTGCGCTTCGGTGGAGACACCGGAGCAGCTGGATGCCGCGCTGGCCGCATGGAGGGACGAAGCATGAGCGAAGAGACTGTGACCCGCGCGGCGGTGATCACCGGCGGCAGCCGGGGCATCGGCGCGGCTGCCGTGCGCGCCTTTACGGCCGCTGGCTACGCCGTGAGCTTTTTCTATGAAAAAAACGATGCGGCGGCAGCCGCTGTCTCGGCCGAGACCGGCGCAGAGGCCGTCCGCTGCGACGTGGCAGATGCACAGGCTGTGCAGGATGCCGTTTCGCGCCTGCCGGAGACGGACGTGCTCGTGAACAACGCGGGCATCTGCCACTATGGCCTGATCTCTCAAATCACGCAGGCACAGTGGGACCGGCTGTTCGCCGTGAACGTCGGCGGCATCTACCACTGCGTGAACGCCGTGCTGCCCGCCATGCTGCACAGGCAGAGCGGCTGCATCCTCAACGTCTCGTCCATGTGGGGGCAGGTCGGCGCATCGTGCGAGGCGTGCTACTCCGCCACGAAGGGCGCGGTGCTCGCCCTGACGAAAGCGCTGGCGCAGGAGCTCGGCCCGTCCGGCATCCGCGTCAACTGCGTCTCGCCCGGCGTCATCCTGACGGACATGGTCGCAAACGTCGCGCCGGAGGTGCTCGCGGAGCTGGCACAGGAGGCCGCGCTCGGCAAAAACGGCACGCCGGAGGACGTGGCGCAGGCTATGGTCTACCTCGCCGGCGCCGGGTTCGTCACGGGCCAGAACCTGCCCGTGAACGGCGGCTTCGTGCTTTGAGGAAGCTCTGATTCAGTCAGCAGGAGTGGATGACGAGAGAGTTTTTGTCGAGACAAGGTTTGAAAAATGCGGGAATTCAAGCTTTTCAAACCGATGGATTGGCGAAAAATTTACGGCAGCTGCCGCAGATGATTGATCAAGAGCCTCCCTAAGCCGGAATTCCGGAAAATGGGCCTTGACGCGCTCCGTTTTCTGCGATATAGTGTAGTTGGTGCGGTAGGGCCGTACCTTTCCGAATACAGATAGAAAGTAGAGAGTTTCCCTATGACAGTGCTTCTGAAGGTCTTCACTCTGCTCGGCGGGCTTGCGTTCTTCCTCTATGGCATGAACGTGATGTCCGGCGGACTGGGAAAGCTGGCAGGCGGCTCGCTGGAGCGCTCCCTCAAAACGATGACGAAGAACCGCTTCGCGGGCATGGCGCTCGGTGCGGTCATCACCATCGCCATCCAATCCTCGTCCGCTATGACGGTCATGCTCGTCGGCCTGGTCAACTCGGGTATCATGCAGCTCGGGCAGACAATCGGCGTCATCATGGGCTCGAACATCGGCACGACGCTCACGCCGTGGATCCTGTCGCTGTCCGGCGTGAACGGCACGGGCTGGATCCAGCTGCTCAAGCCGGAGAATTTCTCTCCGATCATCGCGTTCATCGGCGTTGTGCTCATCATGATGTGCAAAAAGCCCCGCAAGCGCGACATCGGCAAGATCTTGGTCGGCTTCGCCGTTCTGATGTACGGCATGACGCTCATGGGAAGCTCCGTTTCCGGCCTGGAGGATTCCGCGGCCTTTACGAGCATCCTGACGGCGTTTGAGAACCCGCTGCTCGGCGTGCTCGTCGGCGCGGTCGTCACGGGTGTGATCCAGTCCTCCGCCGCCTCCGTCGGCATTCTGCAGACGCTGGCCGCCACGGGCCAGATCTCCTATGGCGTCGCTATCCCGATCATCATGGGCCAGAACATCGGCACCTGCGTCACCGCGCTGATCTCCTCCGTGGGTGCCAACAAGAATGCGCGCCGCGCCGCCATGGTGCACCTGTACTTCAACATCATCGGTGTCACCCTGTTTCTGACTGTTTTCTATGGTGCAAACCTGCTGCTTGACTTTGCCTTTGTCAATGAGACGGTCACTGCCTGGGGCATTGCCGTGGTCCACTCCATCTTCAATCTGACTGCCACCGCTGTTCTGCTGCCCTTTGCAAATGGGCTGGAAAAGCTGGCCATCCTCACCATTCCGGACGATGCCGAAAAAGAGAGCTTTGCTCTGCTGGATGAGCGCCTGCTGAACACTCCCGCCGTGGCTGTGGAACGTGCCCGTGCCGCCACTGCAGACATGGCCGAGCTGGCCCGTGTGGGCGTGGTGCAGGCCATGAGCCTGACCCACAAGTGGGACGATTCCCTTGCCCAGAAGGTGCGGGAGGAAGAGGAAAAGGTGGACAAATATGAGGATGCACTGGGCACCTATCTCGTCAAGCTGTCCAGCCGTGAAATGAGCCATGCCGACAGCCAGAGTGTGAACACTCTGCTCCACACCATCAGCGATTTTGAGCGCATCAGCGATCACTCTGTAAATGTTCTGAGCTCCGCCGAAGAGATCCACGCTAAGAGCATTGAGTTTTCCAAGGATGCACAGGAGGAGCTGCAGGTGCTGGAGGGGGCCGTGCAGGATGTGCTGAGCCGCACCACCGACGCATTCCGCAAAGGCGATCTGCACATGGCCGGCAAGGTCGAGCCGCTGGAGACCGTTGTGGATGAACTGGTTCGTGCCATCAAGGCCCGCCACGTGGCACGCCTGCAGACCGGCAGCTGTTCCATTGAGTATGGTTTTGTTCTGGAAGATCTTCTGACCAACTACGAGCGTGTCTGCGACCACTGCAGCAATGTGGCTGTTGCCCAGATCGAGGTGGCACAGGACAGCTTTGATACCCACGCTTATCTGAACGACCTGCGCTACGGCAACGAGACCAAGGAAAGCGAACAGTTCCAGCGCCGTCTGGATCGTTACCGTGAGCGCTATCTCTTCCCTGACAGCGACACTGCACCCGCAGACGCAAAGGAGGAACCCAACAAATGATCTACATTGTAGAAGACGATGCCGCCATCCGCGAGCTGGAGCAATATGCACTGCAATCCAGCGGATACGAGGTACAGAGCTTTGAAACCTCTGAGCCTTTCTGGCAGGCCATGCGCGCCGCAGAGCCTGAGCTGGTCATTCTGGATGTGATGCTGCCCGGTGAGGACGGTTTCTCCATCCTGAAAAAGCTCCGCAATACCCCTGCCCTGCGCCGCCTGCCCATCATCATGGTCACAGCAAAATCCAGCGAGCTGGATACCGTGCGCGGGCTGGACTGCGGTGCAGATGATTACATCACCAAGCCCTTTGGCATCATGGAATTTCTGAGCCGGGTGCGGGCCGCCCTGCGCCGCTCTGCCCCCGAGGAAAAGCAGAATGTTTATGCCTTCCATGAGATCCTGCTGGACAACGCCCGCCACAGCGTGACTGTGAACGGCACCCATATTGATCTGACTTACAAGGAATACAGTCTGCTGCGCCTGCTGCTGGAGAACACGAACCTTGTCGTGACCCGCGAGACCATTCTGCAGGTGGTATGGGGCACCGATATTTCTGTTGAAAGCCGCACCGTGGATATGCACATCCGCACCCTGCGCAAAAAGCTGGGGGACGCGGGCAGATATATCTGCACCGTGCGCAAGGTCGGCTACAAGCTGGCCGACAATGAGGAGGGCGAGGAAGAATGAAACCGCAGAGCATGGAAGAAAAAATCAGTTACCGGCTGTTTTTCATGGGCTTCGTCGGTCTGGTCTGCACCGCCGTGCTCTGTCTCTTCGTCTTTCACAAAGCGTTCCGGGAACAGGCGTGGACCTCGCTGGAGCATCAGGCCGATCTGGTTTCCGCCGGATACGAACAGCTTTCCTCTCCGGATCAGCTCTCCGTGTTCGTCAACGGAGACCTGCGCATTACCTTGATCGCAGCAGATGGCAGTGTGGTGTTTGAATCCGCCACTGACCAGCAGATGGAAAACCATCTGTCCCGCCCGGAGATCCAGCAGGCCATGCGGGAGGGTGTAGGCCGTGACTGCCGCGATTCCCAGACCATGGGGTACGAGACCTACTATTACGCCATGCTGCTGCCCGGCGGCGATATCCTGCGTGTGGCCCAGGATTCCGAGACCATCTGGTCGATCTACGACGCGGCCCTGCCCGCCATCATCCTGAGCTGCATCCTGATGATGGGTGCCGCAGCGCTGATTGCCGGGCTGCTGACCCGCAGTCTTGTCCAGCCCATTCTGAAAATGACGGATGACCTTGAGCACATTCAGGAAAACGTTCCCTACCGGGAACTCATCCCCTTTGCTGAGAGCATCCACTCTGACCGGCTGCTGCGGGAAAACAACGAGAAGATGCGGCAGGATTTCACGGCAAACGTCAGCCACGAGCTGAAAACTCCTCTGACCAGTATTTCCGGCTATGCGGAGCTCATTGAGACCGGCATTGCCAAACCCGCCGATGTGCCCGAGTTTGGCCGGAAGATCCATGTAGAAGCCAGCCGGATGATCCAGCTGGTGAACGATATCCTGCAGCTGTCGCACCTGGACAGCGTCAGCGAGACCCATGCACAGCCCGACATGGAAACGGTCGATCTGCTGGACGTGGCCAAGGATTGTGTGGAACGTCAGAAACTGAACGCGCAGCGCTCCTTCATCTCCCTGACCTATCTGGGCGAGAGCGCCAAAGTACTTGGCAACCGGGATCAGCTGGATGAGCTGTGCCAGAACCTGTGCGACAACGCCATCCGCTACAATCGCCCCGGTGGCAAGGTCCAGCTCATCACCTCCTGCACCCGGGACGGCCATTGCACCCTGACCGTCAAGGATAATGGCATCGGTATCCCGAAAGACGCGCAGTCCAGCGTGTTCGAACGCTTCTATCGAGTGGATAAGAGCCGGAGCAAGGCCACCGGCGGCACCGGTCTGGGGCTGGCTATTGTCAAGCACATTGCCCGCATCCACAATGCCCGCATCAAGTTGGAAAGCGAAGTGAACGTTGGCACCACCATCACCATCGTTTTTGAGACCGCCCACTAAAACTGCAAAAAGCTCACGTCTGCCTGCACCTGCGGGCAGGCGTTTTTTGTTGTCAGCGCTTCTCGCCCTGTTCCCTGCTTCAGCGCCCGAACTGCTCCCAGAGAGAGCAGATCATACCCGTTTTCCCAGCAGCGCTGAACGGTCTGCACGCAGAGTTGCTCCAGCGCCGCACACTGTGCTGCTGTGGGCAGAGCTGTGCCCGCCCTGCGCTGGCCGGTCAGGGTCACGGCAAAGCCATCTTCTACAGCTTCCACCGATACCACACAGCGCCGGAAAGTCACCTGCCCGCTACCCAGCGGAAAAGTGTGTTCTCCGCTCTGCCCCAGCAGCAATTGTGCCATCTGGCTCTCTGCCGGGGTGAGCTGGGTGTTCCCTGTTTCGGTGAGCAGAAGTATTTCCTCCGCATTCTCAATGGCACCATCCGTCAGGATGAGTACCGGGGCCAAAAGAGCGTTCCGGCTCTCGTATAGGTGCGGAGCCTGCGGTGCAGCTTCTTTCACGACCTGCAAAAGTCGTTCCGGGAACAGTTCGTTTTCTCCGTCTGCTGCGGCCAGTTCTTCTCCGGAAAGATCCATGCAGAGGACCCGGGCAGACAAGCCCTGCACCGGCTCCTCTTTCAACACGGTCTCCGCCTGTCGAATGGTTTTTAAAGTTGTTTCGGAATTCAAAAGCAGATACTCGCACAGCCGGTAGCTTGCTTTACGGGGCAGGCCGCGCTCGGCTTCAGTCAGAGCCGTTTGCAGGGTGTTTCCCTGCCCGGTGCAGAGCTGCACCTGTGCGGCGGCATCAGAGGCATCGGCAGCGGCTTCCGGAAACTGGTAGAGCAGGCTCACCATCCAACTCTGCACTGCCACCGTGGGCGGGGTAAGAATCAAGGCACGCACCATGCTTTTCTCGGTATTCTCTGCCCGTAAAAATCCCCCGCACCAGAGCACCAGCACCCCTGCCGCCAGCCACCGGAGGGCATGCTGTTGGCCCGTCATGCGTTTTCCTCCGCAGGCGTAGCTCTGCCCCACAGCCGCCCGGCCAATTGACGCACCACCTGCACCAGCACGCAGAACCGGAACATTGCCGCTGCCAACCAGACCAGCAGCACAAGGGCATCAAACTGGGAGATGCTGCCCAGCCTGCCCGCCCGTAAAAGCTCGATGCCGGGCAGGGCATTCCCCGCCCCAAACACCAGTTCCGTGCAGAGCGCAAAGCTGCCAGCCAGTATAAAAGCTTTCACCGGAAGCCAGACAGCGCACCGCACCTGCTTTGCCGGGCAGAACAGCGGCAGGGCAAAGTATTCCGGATACAGGGGCAGAGTGGGCGTTAAAGGTTCGGTGGGCAGCATCAGCTTTTCCCAGTGGAACTGGCCATTCAGCCCCAGCAGGCAGAGCAAACCCGCCAGCGCCGCCGCCCAGCACAGGATCGGCGCACAACGGGCCAGTACGGCAGGTTCCAGCTTCCATCCTGCCCAGAGCATCAGCGGGAGAAGCCCCAGCATGGCCATGGAAGAAAAATTCCCCCAGCAAAGCTCCTGCGCCTGACGGAAGGTCTCCACAGCCTCCCAGACAAACCAGAGTCCCAGCCCGCCGCAGACTATCCGGGAACGCAAGTCTGTACCCAAAAAACTGTCTGCACGCTGCTCTGCCCCGGCTGTCAGGGCGGTGATCAGAACCAGCGCCAGTGTCATGGGCAGGCCGCGAAGCAGAAAACTGCGGGCTGTTACAGGCGCACCCGTCTGTAACACACACCGAGCGAACTCTGCTGTGAGCACACTCAAGGTCAGTGTTTTTTCAGAGAAACAGGATCGTTCCAATTTCAACCACCTCTTTTTTGCCAAATGGTAAAGGGCCGCCAGGAAAGTTTTGGGTAGCTGCGCCGGGTCACACCGTCCGGCGAGAGCGGCACCTCGGGGAAGATGGCATCCCGCAGGTAGGGCACACCCAGCGCCGAGACCCGGGTCAGCCCAAATAACACGCCCAGTGCGCAGGCGGCAAGTCCCACCGGGCCAGCCAACCCTGCTGCCAGCAACACCACCAGCCGCAGAACGGTTGCCACCTCGTAAAGCGAGGGCGTGACGAACACCGCAATGGACGCGGCAGCGGCGGTCAGGATGACCGGTGTGCTCATCAGTCCGGCGGCAATGGCGGCATCCCCGATGATGAGGGCCGCGATCAGGCTGACAGAGTGCCCCAGGGTCTGGGGCATCCGCAGGCCAGCCTCCCGGATGATCTCCAACATCAGGATCACCAGAAGCATTTCCCCAAACAGCGGCAGCGGCGTTGCCTGCTCTGCGGCCTCGATTTTGAACAGCAGCTGGGGCGGCAGGAGTTCTGGCAGGTAGACTGCCCAGCAGACGAACACGCCCGGTAGGAAAATGCTCAGGTAGAACGAGATATATTTCAGCACCCGCAGAAAGGATGCAAAATAGGCCGTTCCTGCATAGTCATCCAGGCATTCAAAGTTTTCGCAGAACAGGGTGGGCAGGATCAGCGCTGAGGGGCTGCCATTGACCAGAATGACGAATTTCCCCTCCCGCAGCTTTGCCGCTGCCACAATAGGCCGTTCGGTATAGCGCACAGGAGCAAAGGTTCGGATCTTACAGGGAAAGAGCCATGGCACAAAGTAGCTGGAATCCAAAAGCAGCTGCGGCCTGGCCCGCTGCAAGGTCTGCCGCACCTTTTGCACCGCTTTTGGGTCTGCCGTATCCCGGCAGTAACAGAGAGCATACTCCGTTTTCATCTCACAATCGGCTTGACCGATCTCAATGACCAGAGCATCATTGCGGAAGCACCGCCGCAGCAGGCTGGTATTCACCCGGAGCAGATCCGCAAAGCCTTCCCGGGAGCCGCGGAGATTTCCCTCCCCTGCCGGTTCATCCACCGAGCGGGCGTTCAGGCTTTGCACCGAAAAGGCGATACCTTTTGCGCATCCGTCCAGCAAAAGCACTGCCATGCCCGCCGTCAGCCGCCGGATCAGAGCATCCCAGTTCTCCACAGGGGCAGGCTCTGCGGGCAGTGCGGAGTGCTCAAACAACAGTGCAAACACCTGTTCCCCGGTCAGCTGTTCTGCCCGGCCGGGCGGTGTGCGGCGGCTGGCGGCATCCAGCAGCAGCTGCCACAGCCCTTTCAGGCTGGCCATTCCATCAAACAGAACGATGGCTCCTTTGCAGTGGTAAAGCTCAAGCTCCTTCGCATAAAAATCTGCCGATCGGCCAAACCTAGCGTTGAGCTCCGCAAGATTTGCCGCCAGATGGCTGGAAAGCTGTTCCATTTTGCCGCCCCCTTTCTGGTAGCTTGTCCGCCGGGGCGGTGGTTATACGCTGGGAGGTGTTCCGGTTTGAAACTCTTGATCTTCCGTACCATCCTGATCTATCTCTGCGTCCTGTTTGCCATGCGGCTGATGGGCAAACGTCAGCTGGGGGAACTACAGCCTGAGGAATTGGTATCCACCATCCTCATCTCCAATCTGGCTTCCATCTCCATTGAATCTGAAGAAGTACCGGTCACAGCCAGCCTGATCCCCCTCTTTCTCATTGCGGCGCTGGAGCTTCTTGGGTCGATCCTCAGCTTCAGGAGCCAGCGCTTTTTCAACCTGATGTCCGGGCGGCCCAAAACGGTCATCCTGAATGGTGAGATCGATCAGAACGCCCTGCGCACCCTGCGGCTGACTGCCGCCGATCTGATGGAGGCGCTGCGCGGCAAAGATGTGTTCGACCCCCGGGATGTCTCCTATGCGGTCGTGGAGACCAACGGCAGTCTCTCGGTGGCTCTGCGCCCGGAAAAGGAACCGGCCACCCTCGCCGACCTTGGGGCAAGGGTACAGCGGGCACAGGCCACCATTCCCTTTGTGCTGGATGGTCAGGTGCTTGCCGAAAACCTGACCACCTGCGGCAAGGATGCTGCCTGGCTGGAACGCACCGCACAGGCCAACAGCCTGCTTCTGGAAGAGATCCTGATCCTGGCGGGCAACGATACCGAGGATTATTTTCTGCTGAAAAAGGAGCCTCGTCAAACGGCGGGGCTCCGGCAAGGGGGTGCGGCATGAAACGTATTTATGTCTGCATTGGCATCGTAGTCCTGCTGCTGGCGGCAGCCTTTTACAGCAGCTTCCGGGTACAGCAATTCGCCGAGGATATCTCCGAAGACATCGACACCGCCATGGAGGATATCCGGAACAGCGATCTGACCGGTGCGCGGCAGGCACTGGCCGAAGGAGCCGAGCTCTGCGACACCATGCGGGAGGGCATGAACCACCTGCTCCGCACGCAGGACTTCACGGAGCTGGAAGCCGCCCTGCGCGCCGCCGATGGCCATCTGGAACTGAATGCACCCGAGGAAGCCTTCGGGGAACTGCGCCGGGCGCAGGTTCAGGTAGAGACCCTGGCCTGGCTCTCTCATCGTATTCTTTGAGGGTATTTGTACTGAGCTGAACAGTTGAGGTGAGCACAACAAAAAGCCAGGCTTTCTCGTGAAGTTCACGAAAAAGTCTGGCTTTTAACGCTGGAACCTTAGTTTTTCTCTTTGCGGTCGCCCATCAGTTTTTTCAGCTCCGTGAAAAAGCTCTCGACATCGGCAAACTGCTGGTAGACCGAAGCAAAGCGGACATAGGCCACTTCATCGATCTTTTTCAGCTCCTGCATGGTCAGTTCACCAATGCGCACACTGGACACCTCGCGGTCATAGGAGCTCATCAGGCTTTGCTCAATGCTGCTGACAGCCCGTTCCAGTGCATCGTAGCTCACCGGGCGCTTTGCGCAGGCCCGCAGCATTGCGTTGAGCAGCTTCTGACGATCAAAAGGCTCACGGGAGTTATCCTTTTTGATGACGATCAGCGGGACGGTCTCCACCACTTCATAGGTCGTAAACCGCATGCGGCAGCGCAGACACTCGCGGCGGCGGCGGATCCGCTCACCGTCTTCGGTCGGGCGGGAATCGATGACCTTGGATTCCTCATCGCCGCAATAGGGACATTTCATAAATCGTTCCTCCTGATGTTGGTTTTTGGCCTGTCGGGCAAAACACGGTCAGGCTTTTTTGGTTTCAGCCTTTTTGCTCTTGCGGTCGTTCCACAGCACCCAGGCGGAGGTGGAAACACAGAGCGAGGTATACACGCCGCTCAGCATACCCATCATCAGCGGGAAGGCAAAGGTAAAGATGCTGTCCAGACCGTACAGCTTGGAGACCACGCACATCACACCCAGTGCCATTACAGTGGTCACCGTAGTGATGATGGTACGGCGGGCAGACTGGTTGACCGAGTGGTTGACCAGCTCCTCGAACGGGGTCTTTTTCCCCATCAGGGCGCGGTTCTCGCGGATGCGGTCATAGACCACAACCGTATCGTTGATCGAGTAGCCCAGAATGGTCAGCATGGCGGCAATAAAGTTGCCGTCCAGCGGGGTGCGCAGCAGCACAAAGGTGCCAAACACCACCATCA
>ERZ773241.3430-NODE-3430-length-10912-cov-6.195450_pt1 | contig 10912 bp, 8 predicted proteins | sample MGYA00580989_ERZ773241 | MGnify/ENA primary metagenome ERZ773241 (study PRJEB29015, sample SAMEA2737804) | human gut metagenome | biome: human gut; feature: human-associated habitat; material: faeces | place: China | collected 2012 ...
CGGGTTTAGGCAATATCCGGTTTTCCCGGAAGAGCTGCATAATTCTTGCGGTATCGAATCCCCCGCTTCCACAACGCCTTGCGAAGTAAGACTTCCGGTTTAGTATCCTTGGACCGGATATGACTCATATTTTTATGACGCTGTTCTCTGGTCATATCATCCATAACTGCTCTTCCTGTCTTAAAATCTTTAATGCATTACTTTTCCCATATATATGAAAGTATTTTTTCCGCAATTACCCTTGCCAGCATTGGTGGCACAGCATTTCCAACCTGCTGGTATTGGGAATCTTTTGTTCCATAAAAGCGAAAAGAATCCGGGAAGGTCTGCAAACGCGCTGCTTCCCTGATAGATATAGCTCTATCCTTATGAGGATGAATCCACATGGATTTTCTTACATTGACTACCGTACCTGAAGGTTCATCATATTTAAGCCGCAGATAAATTGTATTTTGAGTTCTTTTAGCATCTGTATATGTATCCTCAATTAAGGCTTTATCTAAAGAATGAAAATTTTGCCCCTCTTTAATCGCTTTAAAACGCTTCAAGACCCGAGCAGTTGTTTGAGGAATTATATGATTATAAGCAATGCCATCGTTATCTCTCAAATTGTTTAACTTTTCAGCTGCATCTCTAGACCGTGCTTGAAGCCTAATCCCCCCCTTTTCTTCATCTTCCTGCACAGTAAAATACGGCGTTACATCTTCAAGATCTTCAATAGCATCTCTTACTGTAGCAGGTTGTATTTTCTTAGAAGGCACCGGCATCTCTACTTTATCTGTATATTTTTTTTGAACCCCCATCAGGACAAATCGTTTCCGTTTCTGCGGAATCCCAAATTCAACAGCAGATAAAATACTGTCGCTAATAGAGTACCCATGTTGGACAGATCCAAGGATTTTCACCAAATAATCTCGTACTGCACATGAATGGGTTTCAGCCACTATGTTTTCATCTTCCTTAAAATCCGCTTCAATGTGGTTTTTATAAATCTCTTCTGCTCGATTAAGCATTCTCTGGATTGCTATGGCTTCATATGCATTCGCAATAAATTTATCATCAAATTCTTCTTCATTAATTTCCTGTTCAAAATATGCGGAGAAGATTTTAAATAACTTTTCATTCACTTCATTTATATGTACATTATTTGACGCATTATGTTCGGAAATAAGTTTAATGATAGATCTGCAATGCCGATTTAAAGCTTCATTTAATTTGTCTTTATTTTTTATACTTTTATACAATATATTAACATTTTTATAAAGTTCTGATTTCCACTTATTTCTACGCACACTGCTGTATTCCTGTAAAATATCCATAACACCGTTAAAACGATATTTCTTCGAAAGTAGAAAAATCTCTGTTTTTTCAATTGGAATTTGATATTCAGCCACTAAGGAAGAATCTGACTCTTCTATATAAAACCGATGTACATCCGACTTAAGCATGCCAACATTTTCCATCACAAAGGCTTTAGGCTTAAGTGCAAGTATTGCCTTTATGTATTCTTTGACAAGTTTATTATTTTGGTTAATCGCATGATTATGCTGTCGATTGGCATTACTGAATCCTTGGCAGGGAGGGCCGCCAATAACAACATCTATTTTTCCGCATCTCTCTAGAATTTCATTAAAATTAACATTTCTGATATCCGAATAAAAATCAACTCCTTTAAAATTATGTTCATACGTTTCTTTTGCATGGATATCCTTTTCAACAGCAGCAACAATATTAAACATTTCCGTCTTTTGGAATCCCAAGCTTAATCCCCCAGCCCCCGCAAAAAGATCAATGACATTTAATTTATCCATATCTATTTTTAATCGCTCCTTTTTCATAATTCATGATTCTGATATCGGGACTGTAAAAGTTGCCAACATTCTTCTTTTTTACACCACTGGCTGATGTTGACGCCTTTAATAACAGGGTTTTGAAAATGTTCCCATACCTTATTTGCCAAATCAGTAATAATATTTATCACTTCCGGAGAAATCGTCTGATTTTTCCATATATAGTCTGCATCAAATTGACTTTGATAATACTTTCCAAACAGTGCTATGACATAATAGTTAATCTGAGCCTTATATCCGCCAAAATTTAATCCAGCAACAATCTTATCGCATTGCTGAAATAAAATAACCTTTGCAATCATATCAATATAAACATTTCGAGTAGGCTGCGGAATAGTTCCACTCTTAACCATGTCAGAAAAAATGACAAAATTCGATTCAAGGCCTTTACTTACATAATAAGGAAATCCCATATAAGTCATAATACATTTTGCCGCTACTGTTTTTGAAACACACCGTTTCTTCGGTATACGATTTTTAAATTCCCGTTTAGCTTTCGGTGTTGGTTGACGATTCAATTCAACCATATATTGGCCTCTTGCTCGTTCATAAAACCACTGTTCTGTTTCTTTGCCTTTTTCTACAGGAATAAAAGTTCTCCTAGAAATCTGTTCCATTTTAATATGGTAATCATCATTGGCATTAAAATCGGACATATTGATTTTATTTTGACTATTCGCATATTTTGAAATATTGCTTGCTATTTCAGTTGCCCTCTCAGTATCTTTAATGACTGAAAGTTTTACTTGAACATTAACCTCATCAAGAGGCAATTTACTCTGCATAGCATTATAAATAGAGGCTGTCGTCTGCCCACCATTAACAATCTGCCAACCGATTATGTCCGTAATCACAACAATCTCTTTATTAGATTTCTTTTCATCTATTTTTATAGAATCTGCAATTGTAGATATTCCATTATTGTAAGCCATGAACATTTCCGGCTCTTTAGAAAGCGAATTCTTTATTCCTTTATTTACTTTGCCTTTTGCCTGTAGATAGGATCTAACATTTTTTTGAATAAGTTCTTGTCCTTCATCTATATATATATCTGCCAATAGTTCCCCTGAAATAACACCAACATAGCAATCATAAATTGCATTATTCCCAAGAACTTTAATCATAGACAGCTCTTGATGATATTTATTTTTCAATCGTATCACCAAAGGTTTATAATCTATATCTCCAGCCATTACCATATGATATACTTTTTCGATATCATAGACATCAAATTTAATAGTACATTTCCGAAATTTCATATCAGCTGGAATATAATTCTTTGCAACATCATTAGTGATGAAAACAACATTTACTGTCTCAACGTTTTTAACAACATTTTTAATCGCTTGAAATGCATCATATCCATCGCTGGTTGGTTCGAGATTTTGGAAATAGTCACTATCGCAGGTTTTAAGAAATTTAACAGCTTTCTTTACATATTTATCTATATCTTTTTTCCAAAGCATTGCCGGATTCGGACTTGAATTATATTTACATACCAGCAAGGTTAAAGAATGGAAATATTCATTGTAGGAATATCCATCAAGCCGCATATTTTCTGAATCTTTTTTGTATTCTACGAAATCCATATCAGCAAGAATAGTAACCGCATTTTCATTCAAGTACGACAAAAAAACCTCTTTGAAGGCTGCATTTTGAGACATACTATAATTGGTCATATATTGTTTGACTTCTTCATTCATTTCTTGATAGAAATCCTGCATTTTTTGTTCCATTGCTATTCCTCTAATTTTCTAAAAAATTCGTCATCTTCAACAGCATAGTTCATTCCTTCGCTGATAGAGATATCATATTCTATATGGTAAATGCCATTAGGTATATCTTTTTTAACCAATCTAGGAAAACCTGGCTTCACCTCAAACAAATATACATCACGGAGTGTATATCCAGTATAATAATAGTCTTCTGCTGCATCAAAATAACCTAGCGTCTCCAGTTTTTTATCAAATATATTCAAAACAGCAATATCTGATTTTAGCAAATCTCGGATATTCCAGATTAATTCCGAAAGTTTTTGTCCGCCGCTCCTATCGCTTCTCAGTGCATACATTTTCAAATACAAATGGCCATTAACATCGCTGTCATCCAGCTGATATTCACTATTAATATGTGCATAGTAAGGTGCTTGTTTATCAGATGTTTTGACCTCAACACCATGCTGGCCTATATAAAAATCATGTGTATTTTTTTCACTATACCACGTATTTACCGCATTAAGACCAAACCGCTGAATAAGGCCTTCTAAAAACAGCAATTCGCCATAAAGCCCCTGCGCTTCACTAGCTGTCAACAAGGGAACTCTCCCATGGCTGAAAAAAAACTCCCATTTTTTCAGTACATTAAGCACTGTATCAGCAGTCCCCTTCGAAGAAGACAACGTTTCCACGACACGTCTGAGATTTTCAACTACAATTTCAAAAATATAGGCCTCTGTCCCGGTTATTTGCTGAAGCACAATATACGTCCGGGATGGGTCATCATATTCCGGCATTGATGCAAGATAAATTTTTACACCTTTCCATACAGGGAACTGCGTTTCACTCAGCGTTTTGTCTGAAGGAATTGCAAGTGCCCTCATGCGCTCTCCTGAAAAAACAGAATAAATCAATCCAATTCCATTGGAACTAGTATATTTTCTACTGATAATTTTATCCGGGCCAATCGTTTTTTCTTGTAGCTCCTGCAGTAAAGAATCATATATTTCTCTAGTCTTATTCATCATCCGTCATCTCCACAGCTACTTCATTCAATTTATACGAACGAAGATTCCCGACTCCCTTGCGGTCTGGAAATACAACAGCAAATGCATATGGAGCTTTGTGGTTCTCCGTCTTTAAGTCGCTTGCAGCCTGTTCAATAGGATATAGCAACAGAAATCCATGTTTAAAATCTCTAATTTTTATTCTAACTTGTTTCGCAATTGATACCGTATTCGAAATGTTTTTTTTCAATTTTTCTTTTTCCTCATACGCTTTATCCAAATCAGACTGTAAATAATCCAGTTCTTCATCACCAGCTGAAGTCAAAACATGCAAATCCCGTGTAACCTTATCAACAAAAGAATCGCTATCCTGCCTGTTTTTATTGCGAGTAATGCCGTGAACCCAAATCGGATAAGCAGAGCGTGAAGCAATAACAGATGTCTTATTAGGTTCATTTGTTCCAGCAAGGCAGATAGTCCAATCAATTAAGCCATTGTGTTCCAGCATTTCATCGATATAGTCCGCAATATGACTGCTACTGGCTTTTACTGCGGATTTCGATGTATGATACTGTTTGAAAAATTGGGATACTGTCCGTCCAGGAACACCGACCCAAAAAGTTTTTCCGCCTGCTTTTTGTTTTCTGTGAGTATATTCAGTATAAGACGGCCTTCCCTTAATATCGAGACGATACATGTCCAGAGAAGAAAGCAAATTGTCAACAGCTTCATAGTTAGAAACAATAATATCTGAATCTGCATCAAGAAGTCTTGTCTGAGTCAATACACCCGAAAAATCAGATTTATAATCCGAACCAGTGCGTACCTTGTTTCTTGCTGAAATTAAAATACTTGGATCCATCGCTACTTTAAGCCCAAAATGTTCCGGATCAGCCTTCAAAAGATTCATGTCATCAAACTGTGCAATCAAATTGGCCACAGAATAGGAAATAATTTCAAATTTATTAAAAAGGTCCTCAGTTGTAAACAACCGGCACAAATCCAAATACCCTGGCCGATAGCCAAACCATCTTCCCATCTGCATAAGCGTGTCCATAGTTCCGGCAGCTCTTGTAAAATAACTGATTGTCAAGCCTTCCAGAGTAAGTCCCCTTGAAAGTTTGTCACCACCGATAGCAATAACATTAAAAGGGGTATTCTGGTGGTTCTTATAAATCAAGCCATCCTTAGACTGTGAATTAACAGTCCAAACTTCAATTTCATTATGCTTAACAATCCGAATGATTTCATTCCAGACCTCTTCAAAATCAACTTTGCTGCATCCTTCCATATATTTCTTAAATTGACTTCTGAGATGTTCCGCAGTTGGAATATAGTCTTCATTATAAAGAATTTCAAAGCCACTGCAAATTTCAGTATCACCATATTCAATCAAATCGAAAAGATAGTTTTTATATTCTTCTAATTTTCGTTTAATCAATCTTTGATCATCAATTAAACGAATAATATGTACAAGCATAGTGTTTGGCTTATTTCGCTGTCCACGAAGATTTCGAACTGCAGTAGAAATAAGAAAACATTTGACTGCCTGTTTCAATTCATCCGGTATTTCTGAAACAGTATAATTTTCATCTCTTCCTTTAGCTAAAAAATTACGACCTTTATCAATCAGCCTCCATAAAGACATAGGGTTAATATCCGCATCATCTCCAAGTCCAAAAAATTCCTGTGCCCCTATATATAAATTAGGGCGCGGCGCACAGGCAATAAAGTCTTTCGGAAAAAGATCTTTTCCATATATATCGTCTTCTGTTCTATGCGGAATAAAAATATTGGCAAAAGGAGTTGCCGTATATCCTATGTAGGACTTACACTTAAATATGCTGATAATTTTTCTGATAAGGCCATTGATAGTCGTCGGATCACTCTTTTCATCCTTTGTATTGATAGAGGCTTGATCTGCTTCATCATCAATAATCAAAGCAGGGTACTTAGCAGGTATGACATTTTTTCTATTTTCTGATTCGGCAATCGTGCTGGACGATAAAAATTTTAAAATATTCTGCAACGGCGTTTTAATTTTCTTAGTGACTATAATATAAGGAGGTATAAATGAGCCTTTTTTTAAGTCTTTATTAAAATCGCCATTGTTGTCGCGGTTAGTAAGCGACTGCAGAATAGCACCAACTTTTGAATTAGTCATCACCTTAGCTACCCCAATAGAATTTTGAATAGCCTCTTCTGTTCCTTTGTTCATAAATTGGCTGATAAGTTCCGAACTTGTTTCATATCCCAGAACTTCTTCATCAATTCGAGACTGAGTCTGGCTACGGAGACTGTTCTGCATCCCAGTAAGAACAATAATAATTTTATATCCGGCACTGTATGCTTTATTAATTATCCCAATATAGTGAGCTGTCTTTCCGGATTGTACATCCCCATATACCAGACCTCTTCGTTCATCGGCTTTACCGATTCTCGGATTAGCCAAGGCATTCATCACTTCATCAGTAGATTTATCAAGATCATCAATAGAAGTACGACTCCATCCCGTCTTGCTGGATAAATAATCATAATATCTTATCCAATAATTTTGAGGGAAAGATGTATCATCCCTAAATTCCGTCCACCAATTACGATTTTTCACGTCTTTCGACTTGATTGTATTATATCGACTGCTTACCTGCGATACTTCTTCATATAAAGCTTTCCTTAATCGCCCAAAATCAGAAATAATCGTAAGCTTTTGATATTCAGATATAATTTGCTCAACTGCATCTTTAATAGATACGTTTTCATCAATTTTCTTTTTACAACAATCTATCGCTGCCAAATAAAAATATCTTTCAGATGTACTGAGATCACTAATGTCACTAATCATAAAGTTTCCTCCACTAAACGAATGATTGTATCTCTTAAATATTCATATGAAGGCATCCGCAGCAGCGTATCCTGTATTTCCTGCTTGGAAAAGCCGAGATTCGTAAATACAGTAATATATTTTTTTATATCTGCAATATTTTTTACTGTTTGACTTTCATCATGCTTTGCTGTGCCGGTATTAACAGTATTAACAATTCCATTATGCATAAAAGGAGCAAAATCCTCAACAAGCGCAAGATAAGTACTCAGCTGACTCCGTCCTTTTTCATCCAGCTGCTGGCGGACAGCATTCAGCAAAGCATGCTTCTTGTTAATCTTAAAAGTATAATTTCCATTATTCCTTACTTGTTCCCAGACAAAATCAAGATTCGGAGCATACGGACTCTTTTTAGTATAAGCCCCTCTTGAATTAAATACCTTAGTCGATCTTGTCGTGCAATTTTCAACAGCTGAACGGACTCGTTCGCGCAAATAAACAGGGAGAGACGCTCTAGATTTTTTAATATCGATTTTCCAGTCAGCATCTGCACTTGAAGAGATGTCAATGCGAATGCGTGCCAGGCTGAAAGCCGGCTCTTTTCGTATTAAGTCAAACCAAGTCCCATATATAATCAGCCTTCGATTTCTGTATAAATAAATACCTTGATGCCGATTCCACCCTTTATATCCTTCAGCATCTTTATATGACTCTTCCGAATAAAATTTTGTTTTATGAGGAAGGACATATGGTTGGATATATGTGACATTTTTATTTTCAGGGTCCCATACTTCTTCATCTGCTAGTTCCTGTGTTGCTGGATTACTGCGCACAAACGGATCCCATGCTTTAATAGGTTCATTACTATTGATAAAAATATGCAGACCATCTTCACTGATAAAACGATGAAATATTAAACTTAAATGATTTTTCACTCTACGTATTACCGAATAAAAGTACTTTTTGGATTTTATTGGGTCCGTATCATCAATGATTTTATCTAAAGTACTGATTATTACTGCAGTCCCGTGCTTTTCAAGGCCCTGCAGAAAAGAATCATATTTTTTATCATCACTCACCAGAAGATTCCAGCCAATATCATCAACCTGATTGAGATCCCAAGCCGCGTTGCTAATATAACCATCTTTGGATGTGACAACGGTCACTTTCTTCCCTAAAGAAAACGCTGCTGTCTTCATTCCAATTCCAAAACGCCCCAAATCATGTTCTGAACGAGCCATATTAGGATTTGCTGAACCAATCTGCATATTTTTATACAGTTCATCTTGAGCCATTCCTTGTCCGTTATCTATAATTGAGATAATTTTGTTATCCCAATCAAAGGTAATATGAATTTCAGATGCACCTGCAGCTATGGAATTGTCTGTAATGTCAGCAATCGCCGCTTCTTCTGTATATCCGACCGACCGCAGCGAGGCAAGCAACATTCCGGCTTGTGGTATAGATGGAATTTTCTTCATAAACAAGATTCTCCTAAAAGTAATTAATCATTGTCCTACTATCCTTATATTATATTGCATTAATTTATTTTTATTTTACATTTATATTCAATATTAATACCTATTTCATAAAAATGCCGGCATAAAAATAATTCACTTTTATTATAATAAGCTAATAGTGTCTAGTCAACAAAGCATGAATTATTAGCCATATAATTTTGATGATTTATATATAATGGTGCTTAAGCATATTACATAGTGACCTCAAGATCCTCCTCAAGCCACTGCAACTCGATAAAAAAAAGACTGTTTACAACGATCATCATTGTAAACAGTCTTTATGATATGCATCAGTGTTATATTTATTTATTAATTTGTTTTTATAATCTCATCTCCACTGGCTGAATTATCCTTGCTCAACAAAATCCGCATCCTCAGCAACCCCCTTTTGACATAATCCCCGACGGTGCTTTTCCTGAAATCGTATTTTTGAGCAATCTGCTTATACGAATAGCCATGGATGAAGTGCAGGCGAATGAATTTTTGCTGTAATTCGGGCAGCTGTTCCAAAGCCCAGTAGAGCTGCGTCCGTACTTCGTCTTCTAAATAGCAAAGTTCCGGACAGGCATCTTCAGAAACAAGGTCTTCCGGCAAATCAGTTAATGTATCGTTTTCCATAATCGTTTTTTCGACTCGCTGGTAGTAACAGGTCCGGCTGTAAGACTCCCGACGCAGGTGATTGTGTACCGAAGCGACCATCATTTCGGTGACGGTTTCGGATTGACTCAGATCATACTGATAGATACAGTCTATGGCCCCATGATAGGCCGTCGACAAGGCCTCATCGAAATTCTGATAAAACCGCTGGTATTTCTTGGCCTGATGGTGCAAATAGGGTTTAAAAGCCTTAATCAGTTCTTCTGCCGCTATTTTGTCGCCGCGCTGAGCTGCGCGGACACAATGTCGCATCTGAATAGTCATTACATCACGTCTCCTTACTACAGTTACATTAAAATTCGATTAAAACCTCTTTTCATTTTTTCTTCATAAATTAAAATTTTTTAATGTTGCCTTAAATGGAAAATACCCTGGGCAGAAATTCTGCCCAAGGTACCTTTATTATGCTACGCTTATTCCAGCGTTTCAACCTTGCGGGTTACGATCTGGCTCGACTTGAGTGCTGTCAAATTGCCGCCTTCCGTCGTAGCAAAGATTTTGCTGTCGACGATGGTCTGTGCGGCTGTATCGACAGTTGCTTTAGTCAAGTCCGCTTTCGGATTGGAAATAGAGTAGCTGACATTTTTGCTGATTCCATCAACAAAAGTGAGCTGCAGCGTTTTCGTTTCCGATTTGATTGCCATGGTAAATCCTCCTTTCTTTGGTATTGTGAGAAGAGCAACCTCTCCGGCCCTTCGGACCACCTCCAGCTCAGCTCTCCGTTTTGGCAACCGCCCTGTGCTTCCCTGTGGTCAGCACCTGACGGGCCAAAAAGGGCCTATGAGGGGAGGCTAGCCACGAGCCACTAATATTATACGTTATGGAAGGGGCTGCTTCAAGTCTTAAGCGCCGAGGCCGGCCATGAGGGCCAGGTGATAGGTGACAAAGGCCAGGACGTACGAGAGTACGAGGCACATGGCATCGCTGGCAAGGAGCATTTTCCACGAGCCTGTTTCACGTTTGATGACGGCCATGGCAGCGACGCACGGCATGTAGAGCAGTACGAAGACCATGAGCGACAGGGCGACGGCTGGGTTGAAGTCCGGGTCATCACGGAGGTAAGCGACGATGCCCGATTCGTGGGTGTCGTCACCGCCGACACTGTAAATCGTACCCAAGGTCGAAACCATGACTTCTTTAGCAGCCGTGCAGGCGATGAGGCCTACGCCGATCTTCCAGTCAAAGCCAAGCGGTGCGATGACCGGTTCTACGAAGTGCCCCAGGCGGGCAGCATAGGACTGTTCCAGTTTTTCAGCCGTCTGCTGGTCGTCGAGTTTGGACGTTTCGTCGTCAGCATCGGCTTTGGCATCGAAGAGCGGCAGAGCCTGGGCGAAGACGGCCG
>ERZ773241.3436-NODE-3436-length-10899-cov-3.418941_pt1 | contig 10899 bp, 7 predicted proteins | sample MGYA00580989_ERZ773241 | MGnify/ENA primary metagenome ERZ773241 (study PRJEB29015, sample SAMEA2737804) | human gut metagenome | biome: human gut; feature: human-associated habitat; material: faeces | place: China | collected 2012 ...
AGTTTCCGCTACTAATAAAAACTCCAAGATATTTTCTTGGAGTTTTTATTATATTCTTTTCCTTTTCATCTGTTGTTATCCCCCTCACCCCTCTGCTTTTTCTCACTTTTGAACATAAGTCTGCCCCCCCTCCTGCTCTGACAATATTAAATGATCATACAAAAGCAGAGCATACACTCGCATATGCCCTGCTTTTGCATTACTGACTTTTTACTTAAAATATTTTACTCCGGATTCAAAAATCTTAAGATCCTGCTCTCCATAAATATTAATCGCAACAGAATTACCCCTTCTTTCAGAGTGAGCCATTTTTCCGAGCACTCGACCGTCCGGACTTGTGATTCCTTCAATCGCGTGATAAGATCCATTAACATTCCATTCTTCATCCATCGTAATATGTCCTTCAGGACTACAATATTGTGTCGCCACCTGACCATTCGCAAACAACTTGTCAATCCATTCTTCACTCGCAACAAATCGTCCTTCTCCATGAGACGCAGGATTTGTATATACGCCTCCGAGTTTTGCCTCTGCAAGCCATGGAGATTTATTTGTAACCACTTTTGTATAAACCATCTTCGATATATGACGTCCTATTGTGTTATACGTCAAAGTCGGAGAATCATCGGTCTGTCCGACGATCTGTCCATATGGAACGAGTCCAAGCTTGATCAAAGCCTGAAAACCATTGCATACGCCTAATGCAAGTCCGTCGCGTTCATTTAGCAATTTATCTACCGCTTCTTTAATCTTTGCGTTTCTAAACGCTGTTGCAAAGAACTTTGCCGATCCATCAGGTTCATCTCCCGCACTAAATCCACCGGGGAACATAATAATCTGCGCTTTAGAAATCGCTTTTTCAAACTCTTCCACCGAAGAACGGATGTCTTCTGCATCTAAGTTTCTAAACACCTTCGTAATCACATTTGCACCGGCTCTCTCAAAAGCCCTCGCACTGTCATACTCACAGTTTGTACCTGGGAATACCGGAATAAACACCGTAGGCTGTCCGATCTTATGGCTGCACACATGCACGGTTGAAGCATCGTATAACTTTTCCTCTACCGGTATATCCGAACTTTCCGCTGATTTTGTTGCAAATACTTTTTCAAGCGGTTTTGTCCATGCATCCAGCGCATCATCCATACCGATCTTCACATCGCCATATGCGAACGCCTTTTCATTTGTCACTTCACCGATCAAAGTATATTCTCCCACAAGCTCTTCAAACGTGTCTGCTTTAACCTCTGCGACGATATCGCCAAATGCAGGAGCAAAAATCGCATCTTTATCCAAACTGCTTTCAAGACATACACCCATTTGATTTCCGAATGCCATTTTGCTGACTGCCGAAACAACACCATGTCTGTCAAGCGCATAAGCCGAAACAACTCTTCCATTTCTGATATCTTCTGTAAACTTGCTATACTGTTCCATAATCCGGCTATAAACAGGAAGGTCATACTCATCACGAGCCGCTTTCAGCCACACAAGCTTATTTCCTGCCTCTTTCAATTCCGGCGTAATAATTTCTTTTTCTACTGCCATATCTACAGCAAACGAAACCAAAGTCGGCGGAACATCTATATCCTGAAATGTTCCGGACATACTGTCTTTTCCTCCGATCGACGGAAGTCCGAATCCGATCTGTGCCGCATAAGCTCCAAGAAGCGCTGCAAAAGGCTGGCTCCAACGTTTTGGATCTTCTGACATTCTTCTGAAATATTCCTGAAACGTAAATCTGATCTTACTGTAATCTCCACCTGCCGCAACTATCTTGGCAACCGATTCAACAACCGCGTAAGCTGCGCCATGATACGGACTCCAACTTGAAAGATACGGGTCAAATCCATAACTCATCATAGACACACTGTCAGTTGTTCCGTTTTGCACGGGAACCTTTGCTACCATGGCCTGTGTCTCTGTCATCTGATATTTTCCACCGTGAGGCATAAAGACCGAGCCTGCGCCGATTGAACCGTCAAACATCTCAACAAGTCCTTTCTGAGAGCAGACATTCAAATCGCTTAATACATCCAGCCATTTTTCCTTCACATCACTTACTGCTGTTTTAACAAATAAACTTTCTTCTTGACGAGGTATTTCCACTTCTACCGCCGTTTCCTGATGCGCTCCATTCGTATCCAAAAACGCTCGGGAAAGATTGACAATCTCTTTTCCTCTCCATACAAGAACAAGTCTTGGCTCTTCTGTAACAACCGCTACTTCCGTCGCTTCCAGATTCTCTTCTTTCGCATAGGACATAAACTTCTCTACATCTTTTGGATCTACAACAACAGCCATTCTTTCCTGGGATTCCGAAATTGCAATTTCTGTTCCGTCGAGACCTGCATATTTCTTCGGCACTTTATCAAGTTCAACCCGGAGACCATCTGCCAGTTCGCCGATTGCCACAGACACTCCTCCCGCACCGAAATCGTTGCATTTTTTAATAAGGCAGCTTACCTCTTCACGGCGGAATAATCTTTGAATCTTACGCTCTGTAGGCGGGTTTCCTTTCTGAACTTCCGCACCGCATGTTTCGATCGACTCTTCTGTATGCACTTTAGACGAACCGGTCGCACCGCCACAGCCGTCACGTCCTGTACGTCCGCCAAGCAAAATAATAATATCTCCCGGATCAGAATTCTCCCGGATTACCGCCCTTCTCGGAGCCGCTCCCAATACCGCTCCTATTTCCATTCTTTTTGCAACATAATCAGGATGATAAATCTCTTTTACAAGACCTGTAGCCAATCCTATCTGATTTCCGTAAGAACTGTAGCCTGAAGCCGCTCCCCTAACAAGTTTTTTCTGCGGAAGCTTTCCTTTTAATGTTTCTTCTACAGATACTGTCGGATCTGCAGCTCCTGTCACTCTCATTGCCTGATATACATATGTACGACCTGACAGCGGATCTCGAATCGCACCGCCAAGACATGTAGCCGCGCCGCCAAACGGTTCGATTTCCGTCGGATGATTATGCGTTTCATTTTTAAAGTTGATCAGCCACTCTTCTTCTACGCCGTCCACTTTGATCGGAACCACAATACTGCATGCATTGATTTCATCTGATTTTTCCTGATCCTGAAGTTTTCCTTCTTTTTTCAATCTGCGCATTGCCATCAACGCCAGATCCATCAGGCAGACAAACTTGTCCTCTCTACCAGCGAAAATCTCACTATGATCTTTCAGATATGCTTTATATGTATCCTCAATCGGTTTCTTATAAAAACCTTCATTAAAAGATACTTCCTTCAACTCTGTCGAAAATGTTGTATGACGGCAATGATCGGACCAGTATGTATCAAGAACTCGGATCTCCGTCATCGTCGGATCTCTATGCTCTTCATCTTTATAATAATTGCGAATATGAAGAAAATCTTTAAAAGTCATTGCCAGCCCCAATGAACTATAAAGCTTTTCTAGTTCGTCTTCCTTCATTTCTTTGAATCCTTCAAATACGATCACATCTTCCGGATCATCAAAAACCGTCACGAGTGTTTCCGGTTTTTCTTCTCCGGCTTCTCTTGAATCAACCGGATTGATACAATGATTCTTTATCGCCGCAAATTCTTCTTCCGAAATCGTACCTTCGATCACATACGTCGTTGCCGTATGGATCACCGGTGTTTCATCCTCTTTAATAAATCTTACACACTGTTCTGCCGAATCAGCTCTTTGATCAAACTGTCCCGGAAGATACTCTACCGAAAAGCTGTGATCCGCATCAGACATATTAAATGTCTCTTTATAAAGAATATCTACAGGCGGTTCTGCAAATACCCCCTGACATGCCTTTTCAAAAGTTTCATCTGAAATATTTTCCACATCATATCGAATCAGCACACGCACTCCCGTCACATCTGTAATACCGAGATAATGGCGGATTTCATGACCCAGCTCCTTCGCAGCAACAGCAAACTCCGGCTTCTTCTCTACAAATACACGTTTCACATTACTCATATGTTGTCTCCTCCATTTTTAACTGAAAACCTCTGTTTGTATCGTACCACACTTCACATCATTAGTATAATTAATATAACTAAACTTTCTAATAAGCAATACTAATCATTTTTCTTTTTTCCTGTTTTTTCTTTTACTTTTCGACTGTTTTCTCTCCATCTCATATAAAGACTTAACAGAAAAAGTATTACAAGAATCCCGGCAAATAGGCTTCCGACTCTGAATGCCATATCATAAAAAAGACCTTCGGGAAGCATTCGGATCATAAAATCTTCCGCCGGATCAAACAGCCAAAGATCATTGTCAAAAAAGATATTATGAAACTGTACAAATACTGAATTAAAATCAATCGCCGCGGCAATTCCGATCCCTGCTGTCGGGATCAAAACAATCCCCACTGCCACCTGATATGTCTGTGGAAGGATCTTCTTAACATCCGCGCGACACATATATAGAATCAAAAGGGAGACTGCTGCCGCCACAAGCGCCGCAGTTCTCAATCGCAGCCCTCCGGCAAAAATATCTCTGACCTCTCTCATATGAAACCTATCCTGTTCATTAAAAAAATCTTGTCTTTTCCCCTCCACTTCTGTGATAACAGATAATGTTTCCTTATCTCCCCGCAAATAATCCATCATTTCACGTGTCACATACATTGCATCATCCATCGTCATATCCAATTCATCCAACACTTCATACTTTTCATATTCTTTGCGGTAAACACTCATATCCGAATACAGAACAATTTCAAAAGAAGAAATCAAAATTACAAAAATGATTAATAATGAAAAAATCACCCCCGCTGTCCACTGAATAATTTTCTTGGTTTTCCCATTCATTCTACGTCTCCCATACATCTCACTTTTTTATGAATTTCAAACAATAATCTTCCTGTCACCGCTCTACTATCCTCCAAATTTATTGTAATTTTATAAAATATATCTTATAATACCTGTAGTATTTATTAGGAGGTCTAATAGTGATCGATATTAATTATGAACTTTACAAAGTTTTTTATCACGTTGCTTCTACTTTAAACTTTTCAGAAGCATCCAAACAGCTCTATATTTCACAATCCGCAGTCAGCCAGTCTATCAAAACATTAGAGAGAAAACTAGATCAGACACTTTTTATCAGAAGTACAAAAAAAGTTCAACTGACTCCCGAAGGAGAAATTCTTATGCGGCATGTTGAACCCGCTATGAATCTGATTCAAAAAGGTGAAACCCAACTTCTCGACGCGGCATCAACCGGAGGGCAAATACGCATCGGTGCCAGCGATACTATATGCCACTATTTCCTGATTCCTTACTTAGAGCGCTTTCATAAAGCATTTCCCGGCGCGCATATCAAAGTAATCAACCAAACGTCCATGAAATGTGCCGAGCTTCTGCGAAACGGACTTGTAGATCTTACTGTTGTAAACTTTCCGAACAATCACCTCGGAACAACAACTTCCGTTATGCGCATCAAAAAATTCAGAGACGTGTTTATCGCCGGAAATACTTTCCAAAAACTAAAAGGAGAAACTCTGACTTTCTCCCAACTGTTGAAATATCCCATCTTAATGCTGGACAAAAACAGTACGACCAACGAATTTCTTCATCAGGTATTTCAACAACATCAGCTCGATCTTGTTCCCGAAATCGAACTTACGAGCAATGATCTGCTGATCGATCTGGCACGCATAGGATTAGGCATTGCTTTTGTGCCGGACTATTGTATTTCCCCTGACAGCGAAGACGTATTCATCCTGCACACAAAAGAAGAACTTCCCGAGCGCGAACTTGCTATCGCATACAACGAACACCTTCCGCTCTCACGTGCCTCAATGGAATTTTTGAGTTACTTCCGTGATAAAACATGCTAACATTCCCAAAATTCCTGCATGTAACTCGTCAAACTTTCCGCAGTACAGTGTCGGGCATTACTCCATTCTCTGGGAAATAATTCCCGATACCTTCCTGTGGAAAACCGCTCATCGAGCAAAAGGATCAGTCCTCTGTCTTTTTCTGTCCTGATCACCCTTCCTGCAGATTGAAGCACTTTATTCATCCCCGGATAGAGATATGCATATTCAAAACCATCTGAACCGATTCCGCTAAAATACTGTTTAACAATCTCCCGTTCATTACATACTTGAGGAAGTCCTGTTCCAACAATGATCACACCGATCAACTTATCTTCCGGCAAATCTATCCCTTCAGAAAAAATTCCTCCCATCACGCAAAAACCGACAAAGCTTTCTTCCCTTATCTCATCGAACTCTTTAAGAAACACCTCTCTGTCTTCTTCACTCATAAACGGAGACTGAACAGCAGAAGAAATTTTTCCGCACTTTTCCGAAAAAACACTATGCACTTCTTCCATTACCCGATAGGACGGAAAGAACACCATATAATTTCCCTTTTTCGCATCTGCTGCACCCACAATATATGACGCAATCCGCCGGTACATCTCCGGCCCACGCTGTGTATATCTTGTACTCACATCTCTTCCGATCAAAAGCAGCCGACTGTCTTTCGGAAACGGAGAATCCGCATAGATCGCATAATCATCTGTTTCAATCGATAAAAGCTTTTTATAATAACGGACCGGAAGAAGCGTTGCCGAAAAAAAGACCGTTCCGATACCATATTCTAAATATGCCTGTAAATTCACTGCCGGATTTACACAAAAAAGCTTTACCATAAATCTGCCGTCTTGCTGATACTCACTATATATAACATAATTTTCATCCAGAATATCATGAATATTTAAAAACTCTCTTACTTTAAAATACAATTCTAAAACTTGATCCCGTTTATCCGATTCGGAAGATTTCTCAAAAAAACGTTCCATCTCCGCCAAAAGATTCATCAATTTTATCGCCAGATGAGAAACACTTTCAAGCACTCTATATTCTTCACATTCTCTCTTTAATAAAAGAAACTGTCGGTTTACTTCGTCTGCTTTTTTTGAAAGAATCGGTTCTTTAACACGCATCATTTTTTTCAATTCAAGGAAATCTTCTTTATACAACCGGGCACTGTACATTTCCCTTCCTCGTTCGACAAGATTATGCGCCTCATCTACAAGAAAAATATATTTTTTCCCTGCATTTTCAGAAAAAAAACGTTTCAAATGTGCCGTCGGATCAAACGCATAATTATAATCACATATAACTGCATCTACCCATAACGAAACATCCAATGACATTTCAAAAGGACAAACCATATATTTTTCAGACTGATTTTCAATCACGTCTCTTGTAATTTCATTGTAATTCATTATCAGATCATACACTGCGTCATTCACGCGGTCAAAATGACCTTTTGCATATGGACATGAAACAGGATTGCATTCTGTCTCCTCACATTTACATATCTTTTCTTTCGCAGTAAGCGTAATCACTTTCATCTGCAGACCTTGTTCTCCCAGTATCCGAAACGCCTGTTCCGCAACAGTTCTTGTAATTGTTTTTGCCGTCAGGTAAAAAATCTTTTCTCCCAGCCCCTCTCCTATCGCTTTTACCGACGGAAACAAAGTAGATATCGTTTTTCCGACTCCGGTCGGAGCCTGAAGAAACAGCTTCTTTTTCCGTAATATAGTACGGTAAACCGCCGCTGCCACCTCTCTTTGCCCTTCCCTGTAAGAAAACGGAAATTCAACCAATCGAATTGACGAATTCCTCTTTTCCTCCCACTTAATCTGAAATCGAGCCCATTTTTCATAACTACTGATCAATTCTTCAAACCAGCATTCCAATGCTTCATACGTATAGTGTGATAAAAATCGTCGAATCTCTTCTGTATCCAAATTGCAGTATGTCATCTGAATACCGATTTCACGCAGGCTATGCTGCTTTGCATATATATACGCATAACATTTTGCCTGAGCAAGATGGACATTCACCGGCTGTTCGATCAAACTCAAATCACGCAAAATACCTTTAATCTCATCTATAATTACTTCAGATGTATCCCCTTTTATAATAACTCCGTCTGCCCGCCCCTCAACTCTAAGATCGAATTCTCCACATGGAATCTGAAGCTTCATCGCTGTTTCCGCATGATAATCCGATCCCATCTGCCGTTGTATTTTTCTGTGAAGCCTTCCGCCCATAGCCATAACATCTTTATCTGACATTCCTATTTTTCGATTATCGATATCGCCTTCCCGCAAAACAAATTCAACTAAATCTCTCACGGAAATACGAACAATCTTCACTTCTTCTTTCAATAATATCTCTGCCCGTTCTGTCACTTCGTATTTCATCAAAATTTCGGATATTCATATAAGCACTTTCACTTCACCGCATCTTATCTGCATTTTGAAATTTTCATGATAGTTCTATCATAATCCTATTTTATCTTCCGCACAACTAAATTCCGTCATTTCCCCTCTATATCGAAAAGGAAGGTGCGCCTGCTGACATTTGGGATTCTCCCTCTCTTTGATCGAAACCGAATGAAAAAACCGCTTCCACAAAAACTCATATTTCCGTTCCTCTTCCGATATATTCTCTGCCGCTCTCTCATTAAAAAGCTCTCCCCACACAAGTCTCCATCTTTTCCTAACTCCGTGTACAAGACATACTTTATGCGTTTTATCATATATGATCCAATTTTCCAATGGAAACCTATCCTCAAAATGATCTGCAACACAAGTTAAAATCTGCGCTTTCGGAGTAATCTCCGAAAACAAAATTCCGTTTTCAAGTTCTCTGAAACGAATAAATTCTTCATATCTATGCGCTTCATTGGACACGCTCCTGCTCATAGAAAATACATCCGCAACTGCCGGACACCCTAAATGTTCCATTATCTTTTCACTCTGCCTGATTTTTCTGGCTTCCTGCAGCACTTCAAATACTACCGTTCCTTTTCTGTCATCTGTCGAAAGAAGCGCATGGTAAATCTCCCAGTAGGCATTGTATCCGAGATGATGCTTTATCATTCTTTCTAATCTCAGCGCTTTTTCTTCTGATTCTTCTACTATTCTGTACTCACAAAAAAGCTGCCGCTGTGTCCTCCCCCTCAGTTCGACACCCGCCTGCGTATCTCTGCATTCTTTCCAGGCATCATGCAAAGCTGAATAAATGCCGGTTATCGTATCTTCACATATATAGATCTGTTTCATCGCTTCCCCCAATCTGCCGGATATTCTCTTATTTTTCAAAGTAACCAAAAATCAGCAGCTCTTATTTTACCTCCTATTCTATCCCCATATCGTCAAATAACGACAACTGACGAAAGCTCATCCCATCTGCGCCTTCGGGCAGTTTTTCTTTTGTATTAAGGAGATTTCTTGTAATATAATCTTCATCCATTCGAATCGGATACATCATTTTTCCTTTACATGTAATAAAATAGAGCGCCCGCTTCAAAACAACTCCCATTTTCTTTAAATCTTCAAAATCAAGCATCCCCATCCTGCGCGCTTTCACAATGCGCGATGCTGATTTATACCCTATTCCGGGAACTCTAAGAAGCATATCATATGCCGCGTAATTTATCTCGATCGGAAATTCTTCGAGATGCCTTAACGCCCAAAAGCATTTCGGATCAAGATATGCATTAAAATTAGGATTTTCTTCATCCAAAAGTTCTCCTGCTTCAAAATGATAGTATCTGAGAAGCCAGTCAGCCTGATAAAGCCTGTGCTCTCTTAAAAGAGGAGGTCGCTGCTCTTTGACAGACGGAAGATTTTTATCTTCGTTGACCGGAATGAATGCAGAATAAAATACTCGCTTAAGATCAAATTTTTTATACAACGACTCTGCCACATGCAAAATCTGATAATCAGACTCCGGTGTAGCGCCTATGATCATCTGCGTGCTCTGTCCTGCCGGGGCAAAACGGGGTGCATAGCGGTATTTCCTGCGCTCTTCCGCACTCTCCAAAACACCTTGCTGAATATAACGCATCGGAGCAAATACGCTTTCATGGTCTTTTTCCGGAGCAAGCAGCCTGAGGTTTTCTTCTTTGGGAATTTCCACATTGACACTCAGACGGTCGGCATACAACCCCGCCTCATTCACCAACTCACGACTGGCTCCGGGAATGCTCTTCAAATGGATATAACCGTTGAAACGATGGATAGTACGAAGGTCTTTGGCTACACGCACCAACCGTTCCATCGTATAATCGGGATTGCGCACCACTCCGCTACTCAGAAAAAGGCCTTCAATATAATTGCGGCGGTAGAACTCCATTGTCAGGTCCACAAGTTCGCTGACGGAAAGAGTGGCACGAGGCAAATCATTACTGCGACGGTTAATGCAATAAGCGCAATCGTATATGCAATAGTTTGTCAGCATCACCTTCAGCAACGAAATGCACCGCCCGTCTTCTGCAAAGCTGTGGCAGATGCCCCATCCGCCCACAGTATTGCCCAGCATACCTGCCTTGTTGGAACGTACAGTGCCACTGGACGAGCAAGAGACATCGTACTTTGCCGACTCTGCCAATATCTTCAACTTATTTAGTACATTTTCGTTCATACCCTGTGCCAAAAGTAATAATAAAACTTCTATTTAAAAGCAAAAGGCCAAGCAATTAATATATTAAAATCGTTGAGGAATATCATAAAAATACGACTTATTTATACAAAACAGCCATTATGCATAAAATAAAAAAGACCGCCGAACGGCAGTCTTTCACAGCATTAAATCTGCGTTTTCTCTTACTTTTTAGAATCTTCCAAAGATGCTTTGCGGAATTCTTTCATTGTCTTTTCGATTTCCAAAGAAGCCTTACGTGCACGAGTACCGGCTGCCTTGTTACCGTTTTCCAACTGAGCTTTTGCATCTTTTTCGAATGCTGCATACAATTCTGCAACTTTTTCAACTAATTCTTTCATAATCCTTTTTTAATTACTTCGTTAATAATGTCCGACAAAAATACATTCTTTCTTGAAATAAATGCAGAAAAACGATATTTTTTTTGAAAT
>ERZ773241.3438-NODE-3438-length-10889-cov-19.955972_pt1 | contig 10889 bp, 7 predicted proteins | sample MGYA00580989_ERZ773241 | MGnify/ENA primary metagenome ERZ773241 (study PRJEB29015, sample SAMEA2737804) | human gut metagenome | biome: human gut; feature: human-associated habitat; material: faeces | place: China | collected 2012 ...
GTGTCCGGTACCTTAGACGCAAAATATTCCGCGTCCCGAGCTTCCCGGATGAACCGCAGCTCGTCGCGCAGCCACTGGATGACCGCGCCGCCGACAAAAATCGAGCCCTCGAGCGCATACTGCACGCGCCCGTTTAAGCCGACAGCGATCGTTGTCACAAGACCGTGCTCACTTTCCATCGCCGTTTCGCCCGTGTTCATGAGCAAAAAGCAGCCCGTGCCGTACGTGTTTTTCGCGTCGCCGGGTGTAAAGCAGCACTGACCGAACAGCGCCGCCTGCTGGTCGCCCGCAATGCCCGCGATCGGCACCTGCACGCCCTGAATGTTGCACGTGCCATAGACCTCGGAGGAATTGCGCACCGCAGGCAGCATCGAGGCCGGAATTCCGAGCTCCCGCAAAAGCCGTTCGTCCCAGCAGAGGTTGTGGATATCATAGAGCATCGTGCGAGACGCGTTCGTGTAGTCGGTGATATGTACCTTCCCGTCCGTGAGCTTCCAGACGAGCCAGGTGTCGACCGTGCCGAACAGAAGTTCTCCACGCTCGGCCTTTTCCTGCGCGCCGGGGACGTTGTCTAAAATCCATTTGATCTTCGTGCCGGAAAAATACGCGTCCAGCACAAGGCCCGTCGTTTTCTTGATATAGTCCTTGAGCCCGCGCCGTTCCAGCTCGTCGCAGATGGGAGCCGTGCGCCTGCACTGCCAGACGATGGCGTTATAGATGGGCTTTCCCGTTGTTTTGTCCCAGACGACGGTCGTCTCGCGCTGGTTCGTGATGCCGATGGCGGCAATGTCCCGCGCGTGGATGTCCGACTGCGAGATGACCTCCATCATGACCCCGTAGATGCTGGAGTAGATCTCCATCGGATTGTGCTCCACCCAGCCGGACTGGGGATAATACTGGGTAAATTCCTTCTGCGCAAGCGTGACGATGTTCTGCGCCTCGTCAAATAGAATCGCGCGGCTGCTGGTCGTGCCCTGATCGAGGGCGAGAAGATAACGCGGCATGGAGTTTCTCCCTTCGTTCATATTGCCTCAAAGCATTTTGATGCGGTACTCGAAATCCTCACAGATCAGAACCGTTCCCTCGCGAATCCCGTCTGGCAGCAGCGCCAGCGCCACCTCCGTGCGCGTCCCGCTCTCCGATACCAGCACCGCATAGTCTCCCGCGATTTCCGCGACTGTCCGTTCAAAAATCATGGCTGCTCCTTCCCGCCGAAAAGGACGTTTTGTTTTTCTTACTATATCATACTTTCTCTCGTTTTGCACAACCTATTGAAAAAGAACACGGGAGGAATCTTCTATGGACCACGATACGAAAGCTCTTTTGCTCGAGTGCGGCGCGGGCGTGCAGATGGCCGTCGGCGCGATTGACGACGTGCTCGGCCAGACGCGGGACAAAAAGCTCGAGCAGGCGCTTCTTTCCTGCCGCGAGGCGCACAAGGCGCTTGGGCAGCAGACAAAGGCGCTTTTAGACGCCGAGCACATTCCGGAAAAGGGCGCAAACGCGATGGCGCGCGGGATGTCCTGGCTCAAAACGAGCACGAAGCTTGCCGTCTCACCTGCCGACGAGACGGTCGCGGACCTTATCACCGACGGCTGCAACATGGGCGTCAAGTCCCTCATCCGCTACCGCAACCGCTACCCGAACGCGAGCGAAACCGCCCGTCAAATCGCGGGCCAGCTCATCGACTCCGAGCAGACGCTCTGTAAGTCCATGCAGGCCTATCTTTAATTTGCACAATTTTTTAGCGCGCAGGCAAAAAAATTTTCATTGTGCTTTTTTTTCCCGTGGTGTATAATGGAAGCATCCAAAGAGCAAGGGGGAATCATCCATGACAAACAAAGTGATTACCATCAGCCGGCAGTTCGGCAGCGGCGGCAGAACCATTGGCAAGAAGGTCGCCGAGAAGCTCGGAATTCCCTACTATGACAAGGAGCTGGTCGATCAGGTGGCCAAGGTCGCCGACTTCGTGTCGATCGGCACGAACGACCTGACCCAGTACACGCTGGCCTGCGACCGCCAGAACAACGACCTGGGCCGCTTCTACGACCCGCATCACCCCGCGGTGCTGCGCCTGATCCGCCTTGTGACCGAGAACGCCCACAAGAACGGCATCTGGGTCGGCATCTGCGGTGAGCTGGGCGCAGACCTGACCCTGACCGAGACCTTCCTCGCCTTCGGCGTGGACGAGCTCTCCGTCACGCCGCGCTCCGTTCTGCCCCTGCGCAACGCCGTCCGCATGACGGACACCCGCGAGAGCAGCGAGCGGATTCTGTCTGACCTTGATTCGGATTATACAGCACGATAAAACGACAAAAAGTAAAGAGACCGTCTGAAACAGGCGGTCTCTTTTTGGTTTATCCAGTTGTTTGCGGGCAGGACGTAGGGCGGGCAGCCCTCTGGCCGCCGTGAGCGCTTGCGGCCACGGGAAAGTCCACGGGCTGCCACCGTAGGGGGCGGCGTCCTCGACGCCCCGCGGAGGAACTGCTAAATGGGCAGCGACGGCAAAGCTGCGGGCCGGGCATGCCCGGCCCCTACAGCTCAACCTTTACTCCAGCTCAAAATCCCCAACTACCAGCAGCTCCAGGCTTGCGTCCGGGTCGGCAACAAGCCGCTTGGACTGGTTCAGAATGGCCTTTTCCAGCGTGTTGCGGGCCATGCGTCCGTTGCCGTTCGTGGCGGCGTCCTCGGCCTGCTTGCGGTCAAAGTAGGTGACCAGCGGCAGCTCACAAGCTGCGTCCAGCGTGTAGCCCTTGGATCTTGCAATCGAGCACAGAATCTTATACAGCTCCGCGCCCGTGTAGTCCGGGAACTCGATCTGATTCGGGAAACGGCTGGCCAGGCCGGAGTTCGCGCTCAAAAACAGCTGCATCTCCTTCGTGTAGCCCGCCAGAATCACGACGAGGTCGTCGCGGTGGTCCTCGATTCCCTTGACCAGCGTGTCAATCGCCTCAAGGCCGAAGCTGTCCTCACCGCCGCGGTAGAGGGCATAGGCCTCGTCAATGAACAGCACGCCGCCCAGCGCGCTCTGGATGACCGAGTTCGTCAGCGGGGCCGTGTGGCCGACATAGCGGCCCACCAGATCGGCGCGGGTGACCTCCACAAGCTGACCGCCGCGCAGTGCGCCGATGGCCTTCAGGTACTTGGCCAGTATGCGGGCAATCGTCGTCTTGCCGGTGCCGGGGTTTCCGGTAAAGATCATGTGCATGTTGACCTCGGCGACCTTCAGGCCCTGAGCCTTGCGGCGCTGCTGGGCCTGCACGTTTTTGGCGATGTCACGCACATAACTCTTGATCTCATCCAGGCCGATGATGCCGTCCAGCTCAGCCTCCACCGCGTCCACATCGCCGCGGTACTGCTGGGGCAGCAGCGCCAACAGGTCAAAGGAGTCGCCGCCGTTCACGGCCATGCACAGCCTGCCGTTCTCCGCCGTCAGCGCGGCGGGCGTGCCGTCGGCGGGCGTCTCGTCGGCATCCAGCACGTACTCGGCAATCGCGCGGTAGACTGTCTCGCAGTAGTCGCGCATAGCCTGCATACCGCTGGTCTTGCCGTACTGCGACGCCAGCAGATCGCGCACATCTGCGCCCATGGTCAGCGCCAGTCCGCACTGCCTGCGGGTGCGCTGGGCCAGATAATTCAGCTCCCGCGCGGCCACGGCGGCCAGCGCCTCGGGGGTGAACGCCTCGGTGCGGCAGATGTCGCCCGCAACGGCGTCCACAAACTTTGCCCCAAAGTGGTCGGCCAGCGCGGTCTCGCCCTTGTTGGAGTAGAACACAAAATACTTGCCGCCGGCCTGCAGCTCGCCGATGGCACCGGGGGCCAGCGCCGTGCCGACATCCACGAGGATGCCGCGCTGCAAAACGTACCGGCTCGACAATGCCAGCGTGCCGTCCATCGCCAGCGTCGCCAGCATATTCAGGTAGTTGGCGGCACAGCTCTCGTAATGCTCAAAGGTCAGCACCTCGGCGTCGGACTGCAGCGCCGCGTAAAGGTCCTGCAAAAACAGCTTCTCCTGCGCGGGGCCGGGGTAGAGCGCCAGATCCAGCGTCTCCACGGCGGCGCTGTGCAGCACACCGCGGGCGGCCAGCTCGTCCACCACGCATTGCAGCGCATAGTGGCGGCCCGTGCCGTTGGGGCCGCAGAGCAGCATCACGCTGCGGGCGTGGGCGGTGTCGTCCGCCGTGCCCAGCACAAACGGGCGGCGGAACGCCTTGACCAGCGCCGAGACAAAGGCATCCTGCCCCAGCACCTGGGCCTTGATCTTTTCGGTCACTCCGGCAAAATCCGCCTTGGCGGGCGCAGCCGGGGCAGGGGAGGGCGCAGCCACGGTGCCGCCCAGCAGACCGTCCTGCTTGAGCGACTTCGTCAGCTCGCTGCTCATCCTGCGCACGCTCTCCGCCGTGGCGGCCCCTGCCTTCTGCACGGCGTTCAGTGCGCTGCCCGCGGCAGTCTGGCGCTTCTGGGCCTCGGTCAGAGCGTCCAGCTGGGCCTGCATCTGCTGCACGGCGTCGTTGGCGTCCTCAGCCTGCTTCGGTGTCGCGGCGTACTTGCCGCCGCCCATCAGGCCGCGGACCCAGGCATCGTATTGGTCTTCCAGGCTCATCGTTTATCCTCGGTTTCCGGGCCGACGCAAGCATCGACCCCTACAGATTTTTTAGGGAGCTTTACGGTGTAAAAATCCTTGACGCTGCACCCGGCGCGCCCGCCGCCTGCACAGGCGCAGGCACACGCGCAGCTGGACGCACACGCGCAGGCACAGCTGCTGGCACAGCCGGAATGGTTGCTGTGGTGGCGGCTCACACCGCCGCCGCGGGTCTTGCCGCCGCCCGCCCTGAACTCCGGCGGCGGGTCCGTGCGGTGGTAGCCGCTGGGCGGGGGTGCGGAGCGGGCGCAGCGGATCGTGTGAACGCCGTTCGTGTACCAGAACCAGTCGTCGGGGTCGATCCCGCTGCCGAAGCCGCCGCCCCACTCCGGGGACTGGGAGGCTATCGCAATGATGATGACGGCAATTGCCAGCAGCACCACAACCAGCGTCACCAGCATACCGATGATCTCGTCCAGGTCCTCGCCGCTGTCATAGTCGTCGGTGGTCATGGCTGCGCCGGGGTCAAACGCCGCGGCGTTCGTGACAGGCACCGTCACATGCACCATGGCCTGCTGGCCGTGCCCCATCGCGCCGAAATCCCAGGTCAGGTAATCGCCGTCCACGCCAGTGTTATCGGCGACAAAACCGTCGTAATTGTGCCAGCGCACCTGCATATTTTCAACGCTCAGGTCGTCGAACCAGCCGGGTGCAAACGCAAAGTTTGCCGTACCGTCATCGTTTTTTGTGAACAAATGGCTTTGGTGCACGCTGAATGCAAAATGTACGCTGCTCTCCCCGCCGTTGGCGGCGGCCACATCGGGCGCGTAGTAACGGTGACGGAACACGACCTTGGCGTAGCTGCCGCCGTCGCTCGTGTACTGTAAATCAGAGATCGTATCGGTCAGCGGGGTCAGCTCGTCCACGCTGGAATTGGCCAGGCCGATCTTGACCCAGCTCAAATAATCGGTCTTATCGCCGTCGATGACCTGCCAGTCGATGTCGTAGGTGATGTCTACGGAGCCGTCCTCCCGCGGGTCAACGGTCACAACATAGCTGCGGATGTAGTCCATGTCGCCGTCCTCGGCGTAGGGGGCATCTGCCTCCGCGGCAGCGGCGGGCAGGGCCAGCAGCATACCGCAGGTCAGCACCGCGCACAAAAGCGCCAACCGGCGCAGAAAGTTCATCTTCATCAGCAGCCCTCCTGCATCGGTGTGGCCCCCAGCTGGCAGCGGCGCTCCATTTTGGCGCTCTCGCCGCGGATGGCGCGGCAGGCACCGCTGTGCCAGATGCGCGGCCAGGGGGTGCGCAGCATATTGCCCAGTCCCTTGCCGGTCAGCCAGCTCTGGCAGGGCAGCACCGTGCCGTCCGGCGCCACGGCCATGTTGGACAGACAGGCGCCGCAGCTGGGGATCTGGGTAAAGCCCAGCGTGCGCAGCGTCTCCTCCGGCAGCCAGCCGGGGCTTGTAAAGTTGATTTCCATGCCGTTTGCGGCGGCGTACTCCATGGCGGGGCGCAGTACATCCTCCAGCTCGGCGGGAGTCAGGCGCACGGCGCGGCTGGCGTCGCTCTCGGCATTGCCCGCAGGGATCAGCCCGCTGCAGGTCAGGTAGCGGACGCCCAGCTCATGCGCGAACCTGACCACCGACAGGTAGTCCCTGTTCAGGCTGCAAAGCGGTGTGTTCAGGCTGACGTTCAGGTCCGCAGCCAGCGCATTTTTGATGCCGTTCACCGTGTCGGTGTAGCCGTCCACGCCGACCAGCGCGTTGTGGATGTCGGCATCGGCGGAGTAGAACGTGATCTGCACCGCGTCCAGGCTGGCGGCGTGCAGGTCCTTGCACATCATGCTGGTCAGCATCCGGCCATTGGTGTTCAGGCGGGTGACAAACCACTGTGCCGCCTGCACGAGCTTGACCAGATCGTGGCGCAGCGTCGGTTCGCCGCCCGTAAAGGTCAGCTGCGGAATGCCGGCGTTGCGGCATTTTTCAATGACGGCCAGCCACTGGTCGGTGTCCAGCTCCGGCACGGCGGAAAGCGGCTGGTTGGCGGCGTAGCAGTGCAGGCATTTCTGGTTGCAGTGCCACGCGCCGTCCTTGACCATCGAGCTGACCATCAGGTCCATGCGGTGGGGCGCGGCCATCCGCGGTGCATAATCGGCCAGACTGACCGGTTCAATCGAGAGCGGCGGCTCACCGCCGCGGGCAATCGTGCACAGACAGTCCACAAGCGTTTTCAGGTCGCTCTCGATCTGCGCGTACTCGGTCTTGCGGTAAATTTTACGGGTCGCAGCCACGGCCTGCGCGTTGATGGCGCTCCACTCCTCCGGGCGTATCTCCTTGCCGGTGTAGGGCTTTAAAGCCTCGATGAAGTTGGTCAGCAGAATGGCCCAGCTGACGTTGAGCGGCAGGATGTCCTGCCCGTTCAGAATGGCCGTGAACGGCGTCTCGCGGTCCGGCTTATGGCAGGGCACAAGATGGATGCGCACAACGCCCGGCCCATCCGGGTCGAGCGTGATATGCCGCACCCGGTTCAGCCGCGCCCGCAGGAACATACGTTCCGCGTAGGTAAGGTGTTTTGAATATCTCATAAAGAGGTTCCCCTCGTAAATTTTGTTTGTAAGCAGCATGGTGATACTTATAGAAAGTATACCATATTTACGGAGTGATTACAACTGTATGCACAGAAAAAGCACCCGCCCAAAAGAGGACGGGTGCGATGCAAAGGCTTCCCCCGCGCAGGGGGAAGCTGTCCGCAAAGCGGACTGATGAGGGCCGGGTTTGCCGCAATTGCCCGATAGCGGGGTTGCTGGTTCGTTGGGGCCGGGCATGCCCGGCCCGCGGCCTTCTCGCAGCTGCGAGCCTTCCTTTCCGCGGAGGGCCGGACATGTCTGGCCCCTACAGGGCGGCACAGCTTTAACTGGCCGCCGTGGGGGACTCCGCCCTCATCCGGCCCTGCGGGGCCACCTTCCCCCTCGGGGGAAGGCTCTGGTTTTTCAAATCGCCCGGAAGCCCTTGCCCACGATCTCGCTGCTGTTCACAATCGTGATAAAGGCGTGGTCGTCCAGACCGCGGACGTGCAGGCGGAGCTTCTGGGCCTGGCCGCGGGTCAGGACTGTGGTCAGCACCCATTTTTCATCGTGGGTGTAGGCACCCTCGGCCTGTTCCATCGTGGCGGAACGGTGCAGGTCGTTCACGATAAAATCGCGCACCGGCTGCGGGTTGGAGGTGACCACCGTGCAGACCTTGCGCAGATTGATGCTTTCAATCGCGCTGTCCGCGACGGTGCTTTTCAAGATCATGCCCAAGATGCAGTACAGCCCTGTGGCAGGCCCGTAGAGATACGCGCCCACCAGCACAATACCAAGGTCACTGACCATCAGCGCACGGCCAACGGGCATGCTTGTGTACTTGTTCAGGATCATCGCCACAATATCTGTTCCGCCCGTGGACGCGCCAATGTTGAACACGACGGCTGCGCCGACGGCGGACAGGATTACCGCGAAGCAGAGCTCCAGAAACGCATCGCTCGTCAGCGGCGCGGAAAGGGGGCAGACCCGCTCACACAGACTGACGTAGAACGACAGCGCGAACGACGAGTAGATTGTCCACCCCATGGACCTGATGCCCAGAAAGACGAACCCCAGCACGACGAGCGCCGCGTTGATGAACCACATGAACGCGCCGACATTCCACCGCGGGAACAGCGTCGCCAGCACAATGGAGAGACCCGATGTGCCGCCGAACGCAAAGTGATTGGGCGTTTTGAAAACGGCGATGCCCACCGCCGTGGCGACCAGCCCCAGATTCAGCAGGAAGAAGAATTTCGCATCCTCCCACAGCTCGTGCGGGGTCAGGTGCTTTTTCAGCTGCGCCAGCATTGGAAACGCCTCCCCTTAGAACGTCAGGTTGCCGAACTCGGAGAGCTTGAGCGCTTCATTGTGCTGCTCGGCCCAGTTGATGCTCCACGGGCTGCCAAAGAGCAGCAGCGGGTTGCCCTTCATATCCTCGATGGCGCGGGTGTCGCTGGTCACGTCCAGATGCTTGATGTCCAGTTCTTCCGGGTCGTTCAGCACCCAGCGCAGATGCTCGTATGGCAGGGTCTGCATACGGATGTCTACATTGTACTCGTTTTTCAGGCGGTACTCCAAAACCTCCAGCTGCAAAACGCCGACGACGCCGACGATGACCTCCTCCATGCCGGCGCCGAGGTCGCGGAAGATCTGGATCGCGCCCTCCTGGGCGATCTGCTCCATGCCCTTGACGAACTGCTTGCGCTTCATCGTATCGACCTGGGTCACGCGGGCGAAGTGCTCGGGGGCGAACGTCGGGATGCCCGCAAACTGCACATGCTTTTTGCCGGTGCAGAGTGTGTCGCCGATGGAGAAGATGCCCGGGTCGAACAGGCCGATAATATCGCCCGCGTAGGCCTCGCTGACGATGGCACGGTCATCGGCCATCAGACTCGTGCCGGTGGCCAGCTTGATGTTCTTGCCCTCCTGCACGTGGAACGCCTCCATGCCGCGCTCAAACTTGCCGGAGCAGATGCGCAGGAACGCAATGCGGTCACGGTGGTTCTTGTTCATGTTGGCCTGGATCTTGAAGATAAAGCCGCTGAACTGCTCGCTGCACGGCTCGACCAGCTCACCGCTCTGCGCGTCCTTGCGAGGCAGCGGCGTGGGGGTCAGGCGCAGGAACTCCTTCAGGAACGGCTCTACGCCGAAGTTCGTCAAAGCGGAGCCGAAGAACACGGGGGACAGCTCGCCGTGCTGCACGGCGTCGAGGTCAAACTCCTCGGCAGCGCCGTCCAGCAGCTCGATGTCCTCGGCCAGCTTTTCATGGTTGGCTGCGCCGATCAGGTCGTCCAGGCGGGCGTCGCCCAGCTCGGCCTCGACCTCCTCGACCATCTTGACGCCGTTGGCGCGGCCATCGCTCTCAAAGGCCAGCACGCGCCCGGCATTGCGGTCATAGACGCCCTTGAAGTCCTTGCCGCAGCTGATGGGCCAGTTCATCGGGTAGGTCTTGATGCCGAGGATTTCTTCAATGTTCTCCATCAGCTCAAATGGGTCGCGGGCCTCGCGGTCCATCTTGTTGATGAAGGTGAAGATCGGGATGTGGCGCAGCGTGCAGACCTTGAACAGCTTGATGGTCTGGGCCTCAACGCCCTTGGCGGCGTCAATGACCATGACGGCGGAGTCCGCCGCCATCAGGGTGCGGTAGGTATCCTCACTGAAGTCCTGGTGGCCGGGCGTGTCCAGAATGTTGATGCACTTGCCCTGATAGTTGAACTGCAGAACAGACGAGGTAACGGAAATACCGCGCTGCTTTTCAATGTCCATCCAGTCGGACACCGCATGCTTGGCGCTCTGCTTGCCCTTGACCGAACCCGCGGTCTGGATGGCCCCACCGTAGAGCAGGAGCTTTTCGGTGAGTGTGGTTTTACCGGCGTCGGGGTGCGAGATGATCGCAAATGTGCGCCGGGATTCGATTTCTTCGCGCAATGATGCCATGATTACTCCTTAACCTGTATTTGTATATAGAGTCCGCAGAGGTGCATTCACCATGCGCCCGCGGCGGTGTGCCTGACGGCAAACGGGTAAGCGGATATGGAATCCGCCCCTGCATTTTGGGGATGCTCATCCTGGTAACGTCACATCGGGGCACACTCCTCTATAATAATCCAATAGTATATAATACACGGTTTTGCGCGGAAATGCAACGGAAATTTTGCAGAGAAATATCGTCGTTTTGTATTATACGGCCATATTATACAAAACGTATTGTATTTGCCATGTATAAAGCCGCGCGGGACGTCCACACTAACGGCATACACAACACCTTCACAAGTAAAGGACGGGGGAAGATGAACCACATCAAACAATTTTTCAGGGAAAAAGGGCTGTATCTGTTCTGTCTGGCCATGGTGTTTGCAGCCACCGCGGCGGGCATTCTGGCGCTGCGCACGGTTGTCAGCAACGTGGCCGACCTGACGCGCACCCGCAAGGAAGCGCTGCAGAATGATTCCGCCTGGACACAGCCCGACACCGCCATCGACAAGCCCGCGCAGGACGTGCCCAAGCCGACGACCACACCCGCCGCAACGGAAAAGCCCTCGGCCACCCCTGCGCCTGCTGCATCGCAGGCCCCGAAGGCCACTGCTGCGCCGCCCCCACAGACCGTCACCAAGCCCGGTATCTGGGACGCGAAGCCGCTGGCGGCGTTCAGCGGCAATGAACTGGTCTACAGTGCAACCTTAGGCGACTGGCGCACCCACAACGGCGCGGACTACGCCGCCCCGGCAGGGGAGAGTG
>ERZ773241.3449-NODE-3449-length-10868-cov-4.015352_pt1 | contig 10868 bp, 8 predicted proteins | sample MGYA00580989_ERZ773241 | MGnify/ENA primary metagenome ERZ773241 (study PRJEB29015, sample SAMEA2737804) | human gut metagenome | biome: human gut; feature: human-associated habitat; material: faeces | place: China | collected 2012 ...
TGCCATTTGCCATTATCTACCTCATTCTCTTATGATGATCACCCCAACTGTCGAGGTATCTTAGTCCTCTTCAGGAGACTGAAACCGTTGAATACACCATCTGGTGAACCAGTTCGCGTTCGGCTGATGAAGCACGAATGGAATTAGGCATCTCGCATATTGATTGCGCTACGCGCGAAGTAAGCGGATGAGAGACGAGTTTCTCGGAGAGCGTCAGATGACTCCGGAAAATGGTCTTATCGTTGAGATTTCGGGCGATGGAACTGGTTTGGTCAATGGACAATAATTCGACAAGTGCGGAATTCCGCCATTTCTTGCCATTATTTTCAGTGTTGTTCTTTCAGCGTGTTTTCAGGTGAATGCTCATGCGCGGAGTAGACTGGGGAACCGTTGGACCACTCAAAGACAGAGTGGACCACCAGTTAAGACACTAGCTCAAAAGGAGAGCCCCTATGGTGTACCGCATGATTTTCAACCAGACTGCATACTTCGGACGTGGCGCGATCAAGGAGATTCCGGCCGTCGCCAAGCAGCACGGCTTCACCAAGGCATTTATCGTCACCGACCCGGTGCTGCTGGAGACCGGCACCGCCGAGAAGGTCACCAAGGTTCTGGATGAGGCCGGCCTGCCGTACGAGGTGTTCTCCAACGTCAAGCCGAACCCGCCGGTCGAATGCATTCAGGATGGCGTTGCCAAGTTCGCCGCATCCGGTGCTGATTTCCTGATCGGTCTGGGCGGCGGCTCCCCGCAAGACACCTGCAAGGGCATCGGCATCATCACCGCCAACCCGGAGTTTGCCGATGTGCTCTCCCTGGAAGGCGTTGCCGACACCAAGAACCCGTCCGTGCCGATCTTCGGCGTGCCGACCACCGCAGGCACCGCTTCGGAAACCACCATCAACTATGTGGTCACCGATACCGCCAACAAGCGTAAGTTCGTGGCCGTCGACCCGCACGACATTCCGATCGTCGCCTTCGTCGATCCTGATCTGACCGACTCCATGCCGCGCGGCCTCAAGGTCGCCACCGGTCTTGACGCCCTGACCCACGCCATTGAAGGCTACATCACTCCGGGCGCCTGGAGCCTGTCCGACTGCCTGAGCATGCAGACCATCCGCATGATTGCCAAGAACCTTGCCAAGAGCGCTGACGGCGACGTTCCTGCAGGCGAGCAGATGGCCTACGCCTCCTACATCACCGGCATGGCCTACTCCAACGTCGGCCTCGGTCTGGTGCATGGCATGGCCCACCCGCTGGGCGGCCGCCTCGGCGTTGCCCACGGCGTTGCCAACGGCATTCTGCTGGCACCGGTCATGGAATACAACAAGGACTTCACCGGCGAGAAGTATCGTGACATCGCCGACGCCTTCGGTGTCGAAGATGCCTACACCGGCGATCTCGAGACGGTTCGCGAAGAAGCCGTCCAGGCCGTGCACAAGCTCACCGTCGACCTGAAGAACCCGACCACCATCTCCGAAGTCGGCGCAACCGAAGCCGATCTGGAAGCACTGGCCCACGACGCCTTCAACGACGTGTGCACCCCGGGCAACCCGCGTCAGGCCACCGAAGAAGACATCCTCGCCATCTACAAGAGCCTGATGTAATGCGAAAACTCTCACGAATCGGCAATCGCATGCAGCGAATCTGCAGTGAAACCCGATTGTGAGAGAACATCGCTGAAAGCATTAAAAATCGTGGTGCGAAACTTCACAAAGCATTCGCACCACGATTTTTATATCTGCACATAAATTACGGATTAATCGAAACAATGTAAACAATAATCCGTGATTATCAATCGCAAGTATTGGAATTACTCGTGCTTTTCGCTCCACTCCTCATCGGTGGGAGTGTCATCGTACCATTCGCGGCCTTCCTGCTCGGCCAATTCCATCTGCTCGTTGATCCACGCCGCCTCCGCAGGATTGATATCGGCGGTGTCAAGCACCTTCTGCCATACCGGATACAGCAGATGCATCACCGGATATAGCGCGGTGAGCAGAATCTCCGGCTTATGTTTGCGCGAATGCTGTGGATGCGCGTCGAACGTGTTCTTGAAACGACGCATGTAATTGTTGAACGACGTGAGCGACGTGTCCATACGGCGGGCGCTGATGCCTGCGATCATACGCGGGCAGTACACGGTTTTCAGATCCTTGCCCATCAGATGCAGGGAAATATCGATATCCTCATGCATCACATCGGCCTTGTCTCGGCACACTTCGTCAGAAATTTCGCGCCAAGCTGAAGCGCGGACCGCCATATTCGAGCCAAACAGCAACGGCTGGCCGCCATCGGCCTTGTAAATACGCTTGCGTGTGGAATTATCCCCACGCAAACCAAAATGGCGGCTCGGCAGATCGTAATACATCACCGGACCAGTGGCACCCATGGCCTCCGGGTCCTCAGTGAAAATGCCGGACACCACTTCGACCCAATCCGGGCGAATCATGCAATCGGCGTCGAAACGGCCCAGAATGTCGCCGGTGGTGTGGTTCAAACCATAATCGCGCGTCGGAATCAGCCCCTGCTCCTCATCCTGATGCAGCAGACGGACGGGTGCTTCCGGGTGGTCTTTGATGAACTGCTCCACCATGGCCACCGTCGAATCGGTGGAACGATTGTCGACAACGATCACTTCATGGGGCATCACGGTCTGCCTAGTGGCATTCAACAGGCAATCGTTGATACGCTCCTCTTCATTCCAAGCGGGGATGACAATTGAAACGTTCAGCATAACTACCACAATAGCTCAGCCTGTACACGACGCCTATCGCTACAATAGGGAGCCATGAGCGACAGCGAACAGCGAATGAACAATACGCAGAGCGAAAACGGTGCGAACACCAGCGAACAGCGATGGGACCTCGGCACCCTGTTTCCAGCCAAAGGAGATCCCCGAAAACCACCGGAATGGCTGGGGCGTGCGCTGCTATACATCGCCATAGCCATTGTGGGGTTTACTTTCTGCTGGCGCAGCTGGGGCGAAATCGAATATCTGGTGATCGACATCATCGTCTCGCTGTTCATCGCGCTCGCGGTGGAGCCGGTGGTGGTGCCGCTGGTCAAGCATGGCTGGAAACGTTCGTTCGCGTCGCTGTTCTCGCTGCTGATGCTGGCCGTGATGCTCGGCGTGCTGTTCACACTGTTCGGCAACCTGTTCGTGCAGCAGATGATCGCCTTGGTGAACGGTCTGCCCGACCTGTATGAGCAGATGTGCCAGTTCGCCAGTCAATACGCGAATTTCCAGCTTCCTGAGATCAATAATCTCGGCAATGAGATTCTGAAGAACATTCAAACGTCGTGGGTCACTGATTTCGCGGGTACCGCGCTGAATACGGTGTCGGGATTGTTTTCGTTCCTGATTAACCTCATGACGATAATCATGACCACGTATTACATTTCAGCGGCTGGTCCGAAACTGCGTCGTGCCGCATGCCAGTGGATGGCTCCGGCGGCTCAGCGGCGATTCCTGTTCGTATGGACGGTGAGCCAGAGCCAGATCTCGTCGTTCCTGTTCTCCCGTGCCATTCTCGCGTTGCTGAACGCGTTCTTCACAGGAATCTGTCTGATGCTGCTGCACGTGCCCTATTGGCTACCGTTGGCGCTGTTCTGCGGTGTGGTTTCGCAGTTCATTCCTATGTTGGGTACGTATATCGGCGGCGCGTTGCCAGTGCTGTTCGCATGGGGTAGCTGCGGATTGTGGCAGGCCGTGGCGGTGCTGGTGTTTATCTGCGTGTATCAGCAGATCGAGAATCTGATTTTCGCGCCGAAGATCTCCCAGCGCACCATGGATGTGAACGATGCCGTGGCGTTCCTCGCGGTGCTGGCGTTCACTTCGCTGTTCGGCGCGTTGGGCGCGTTCCTCGCATTGCCGGTGGTCGCGTCCGTGCAGACGATCTTCCGCACCTATACAAAGCGGTACGAGCTGGTCGATTCCCCGCTGATGGACGATCCGGTGCCTGAAAAGAAGTCGAAGCTGGTGGAAGGTGCCGAAGTACTCAGCGAGCATCTGCACAATATGCCTCGCGCGGTGCAGGGATCCAGTGCGCATGTGCCTATTCCCGACGAAGTGCGGCAGTTGCAGGAGCAGGCGTACAATATCACCCGTTCCGAGGAATCGCTGGAATCGGACGAAACCGTCGCCATTCCGAAGCACGTGTTGGACAAAACGGAACGCAAGCCATTGCAGGGTCTTGAGAGTGAAAACACATCGCAGGAATCCAACGAAAATCCGGAATCCGGCAATGAACGGAAGAACGGCGAGTCGCGGGAAGCTGAAGGAAGTACGAAAAACGCGGATGACAATCCAAGAAGTAGGTGGCGTTAATGGTACTGCTGAGCGTACTTGACATTCTGCTGGTCATCGTCGGTGGCGCAGGGGTGGTCTATCAGGCGGTGTGCATTCTCATCTCCCTGTTCACCAAGCCGATCAAATTTCCCGACGCGCCGATGAACAAGCGTTACGCGGTGCTGATTTCCGCACGAAACGAGGCGAACGTCATCGGCAACCTCATTACCTGCATCCAAACGCAGACCTACCCGACCGAACTGGTCGATATTTGGCTTGTCGCCGACAATTGCACCGACAATACCGCCGAAGTGGCGCGCAATATGGGCTGCCATGTGATCGAACGCTTCAACAAGGAGCTTGTGGGCAAAGGCTACGCGCTGACGTATCTGCTCGATCAGATGAACGATTCCGGTGCATCCGACCCGTACGATGCGTTCTTCGTGTTCGACGCCGACAACAAGCTCGACAAGCATTACGTCGAAGAGATGAACAAGGCGTTCCAGTCGGGATTCAAGATTCTCACCAGCTACCGCAATTCCGTGAATTTGTCTGACAATTGGGTCTCTTCCGGTTCTGCATTGTGGTTCATCCGTGAATCTCGATTCCTGTCGGCCTCGCGCATGTGGCTCGGCAACAGCTGTCATGTAGGGGGTACTGGCTTCATGTTCTCGCAGGAGATCATGCGTCGCAATAATGGTTGGAAATTCCACCTTTTGACTGAGGATTTGGAATTCACCATGGATTCCTTGCTGCACGGCGACCGCATCGGCTACTGCGGTACCGCGATTCTGTATGACGAGCAGCCTGTCACCTTCGCGCAGAGCTGGCGTCAGCGTTTGCGTTGGAGCAAGGGCTTCCTGCAAGTGTTCCGTTATTACGGGCCGGCTTTGGTCAAACGCGCCATCAGGGAACGCGATTTTTCCGCCGTTGATTTCACGCTGTTGTTGTGTCCGTTCACGGTGATCGGTATTGTGCGCGTTCTGCTGGGACTGTTGTTCGCGACCTGCGGATTCGTGACATGGCAGAGCCAGTTGAGCTCGTTGACCGGTTGGACGTCCGGCATTGTGACGTCGGTGATCGGCATGATGGCGTTGGCCGCGTTGACGATTATTGTGGAACGCGATCAGATTGGCGCCACCAACAAGGAGCTGTTCGCGTATGTGCTGAGCTTCCCGATCTACATGTTCAGTTATGTGCCGATCTCGTTCCAGGCGATGTTCGCCAAGTCCGAATGGAAGCCGATCGAGCATAAGGGATGACGTTCGTTCGCTGGCTTGCGCGTTTCCTGCCTTTTCGTTTTCATTTCGATTTCCGCTTATGACTGGAGTGTTGTTGTTCCATGGATGATTCGGCTGAATACCGGCATGTGAAACGCCGTCGATACATCACGGTGGCGCTTTCCGTGTCGCTCACCACGGTATTGTGCGTCGGCTATGTCGTGGCCGACGTTTTCGACAAGTTGCCGGGTGTTCTCACATTGCAGGAAGTCGAGCATGACACGGCCAAAACGCCGGGCAATGCCATTGCGGCCGCGACGATGGTCGGAGGGCTTGACGCTTCGAAAACCGTGGATGCCGTTGCGGCAAAGGCTCTGATCAGCCAGTTTGAGACGGCTGCCTCCGATTTTGGCGGTGAATACGCCATCGCCATCGCCGACGCGGCTGGCAATGTGGTGGCCGAGCAGAATCTCGACACGCCGTATACGCCGGCGTCCACCATGAAAACGCTGACGGCGTATGCGGCTGCGGCCACGCTCGACATGGGGTCGACGTTGGAGACGCAGACCTATTTGGAGCAGCGCGAAGATGGCACTTCGCGATTGGTGCTCAAAGGCAACGGCGACATGCTGCTCGGCGTCGGCGAATCTGATTCGGCGCACATCAATGGGCGTGCCGGGCTGGGAACGCTTGCGGCAAACACGGCCCAAGCGTTGCAGCAGCGGGGCATCACTTCCGTGACGCTCGTCTACGATGATTCCCTGTTCGGCAACGACCGTTGGCCCAACGGCATCGCCGAACTCGATCCGGACCACGTGTACTACGCGCCGACCGCATCCATGGCCGTGGATGGCGGGCGAAACTGGAACGGTGCTAATCCTACGGATCCCGATACGTTCAGCACATATCCCGTTTTGAGCACGCAGCCGGCTCGCGAGGCCGCGCTGGTGTTCGCGCAACGCCTGACTGAGCGGGGCATTGCGGTGAACGGTTCCGTGGAACAGGGAGCCGTTCCCGACGGGACCAGCCCCATTGCGACGGTGAGCTCCGCATCGCTGAACGAGATCATGGCGTTCATGCTTCGGCATTCCGACAATTCGCTGGCCGAGGAATTCGGCAGACTGCTGGCTTTGCACCTTAACGCCGGCAATTCACCGGCCGGAGCGGTGCAGTCGGTTGAACAGGTACTGGCTCAGCGGGGGATTTCCGCCGAAGGCCTCACCATGGTTAACTGCTCGGGGCTGGCTGAGGATTCCAAACTCACCGCGCATACCCTGCTTGACGTGCAGCAGCGTAATCTGACGAGCGGATCCGGTTCCGCCGCCGCTGAGGGGCTGTCGATTGTAGGATTTGTGGGCACTGCTGCGAATCGTTTGAACGATGCTGACGAAGCTGGTCTTATCCGTGCCAAAACCGGCAGTTTGGGAGATGTGACTTCCATGACCGGCAATGTGTCGCGCCATAATGGCGGTGCGTTGAGTTTTGCCGTGATCGTCAACGATCCTGATGATTCCGAAGCCGCGAAATCCGCTATCGACACATTTGTGGCAGCACTACCGAAGTTGTGATGCCATGGTGTATTCGTCACGTTTGCGCAAGGGAATCGGCGAGCTGCGCGTCGCGTTGGAATCGGCCGGTTTGGGATTGCAGGATGCCCGTTTCGCCCGTCATGGCGAGCACGCGCCCGATGCGGACGCTCCGCTGATTATGGTGGCCTGTTCCGGTGGGCGCGATTCGATGGCGTTGGCTGCGGTTGCTGCGAAAACGTGCGCTTCATTGGGATTGCGATGCGGGGCGATTATCATCGACCACCAGTTGCAGCAAGGCTCTGCCGGTGTTGCGCTGGCAACCGCCGATCGTTGCGTTGCGTTGGGTCTTGACCCAGTTCGTGTTCGTGCGATTGACGTACCCGACTCCCGCGGCATCGGTGTTGAGGCAGCGGCGCGTGAAGCACGCTATCATGCGATTGTCGACGCATGCTCCGACGCTTCGGCCGTGCTTCTGGCTCATACGAAAAACGATCAGGCGGAAACCGTGATCATCGGTTTGTTGCGTTCCGCGGGCCTCGATGCGGTTTGCGGTATGAACGGTTCCTTCATACGAGACGGGGTACGTTTTCTACGCCCATGGCTGAATGTGACCCGCGAAGAAACCACCGGCATCTGCGAGGATCTGCGGATTGCCTGGTGGGACGATCCCACAAATGGGCCGGATGTGGGAGATTCGGGGGGAAATGAGCCTCTTCCCGCGAACTATCCGCTGCGATCCCGAATCCGGCACGATCTCATGCCATATCTTGCATCGTTCGCGGGAAGCGACGTCGTGTCGAAACTTGCGCTTGGAGCGAGGCTTGCCGAAGACGATCGCGCATATCTTGACGATGTGGCGCAACGCGTGTGCGAGCAAGGCGTAACCGTGAACAACGGCGAGATAATCATCGACGTGCGTGCGTTGCAATCGCAAGACATTGCCATCAGAAGACGGGTGATTGTGCGCTCGCTTGCAGAAGCAGGCATTTCGTGCATGGCACGGCAGGTTGAAGGGATCGACAGGCTGATCTGCGACTGGCACGGCCAGCGAGGCGTGAATCTTCCCAGCGGATATTCAGCATATCGCCAGAAACACGTCATTCGCGTGTGCCAAGATGGTGGGCATGCGAATCGCTGACGTACAAGAAGATATTGATCACGAGCTGATCAGTAAAGAAGAGATTGCCGACATCATCAACCATGCTGCAGCCCAGGCCAGTGAAGACTACCGTGGCAAGAACCCGCTGCTGGTTTGCGTGCTCAAGGGTGCGGTGAACACGCTTGCGGCGTTCTCGCAGGCCATGAGCATCCACGCGGAGATGGATTTCATGAGCTTGTCGAGCTACGGTTCCGGCACTCAATCGAGCGGCAAGATCACCGTGCGGCAGGATCTGTCCACCGATGTTCGCGGTCGTCACGTGCTTATTGTGGAAGACATCATCGATTCGGGCGTCACGTTGGCGTGGCTCGTCGATGAGCTCAAAAGCCGTGGTGCCGCTTCCGTGGAGATTTTTGCGCTGTTGGAAAAGCCGGCGCGCCGTAAGGTGGATGTTCCTGTGAAATATAAGGGACGTGAGATTCCCGATGAATTCGTGGTCGGTTTCGGCTTGGATTATGACGAGCGATACCGCAATCTTGATTCGATCGCGGTGCTGAAGCCGGAAGTGTATGAAGGAGGTCAGGCATGAGTTTTCCTGGTCCGGGCCAGTCGCCGAATAACAACGGCGGCGGCAATAACCCGTTCACCAATCCGTTTGGACGCAATAATAACGCCGGCAATGGCAACGATTCCAACGGCAAGGGTGACAAGTCCAACGGCAACGGATCCAATGGCGGTCCGCGTCCGTTCTGGCAGTCCCCATGGCTGTGGGTTGTGGTTGTGGCATTGCTTGCCGTGACCATGTTCCAGATTTTCGCCGGAACCGGTTCCCAGACCATCGACACCAAGGAAGGTCTGCAGATTCTCAACGGCAACAATGTTGAATACGCACAGATCGTAGACAACACCCAGCAGGTCAAGCTCAAGCTTAAGAGCGACTACTCCGCTACAGACCCTGATACCGGGCGCATGAAGAACTACGGCAAAAACGTGCAATTTTACTACACGTACGCGCAGTCCGCAACCGTGGTCAAGGCCGTGCAGAAGGCTGATCCGGTCAAGGGCTGGACGGCGACCATGCAGCAGAGCAGCATTTGGACGTATCTGCTGACCTCGCTGCTGCCGTTCCTCATTATCTTTGGTCTGTTCTGGTTCATGATGAGCCGTATGGGCGGTGCTGGCGGCATGTTCGGTATGGGCGGCAAGAAGAACAGCGGCAAGCTGCTCGAAGGCCAGACCCCGACCACCAAGTTCGCCGACGTGGCCGGCGAAGAGGCTGCCGTGCAGGAAGTCGAGGAAATCAAGGACTTCCTGAAGGATCCGTCTCGTTACAAGGCTTTGGGTGCCCGCATTCCGCGTGGCGTATTGCTCTACGGCCCTCCAGGTACCGGTAAGACGTTGCTGGCACGAGCCATCGCAGGCGAAGCCGGTGTGCCTTTCTACTCCATGGCAGGCTCCGACTTCGTGGAAATGTTCGTGGGTCTTGGCGCCTCCCGTGTGCGCGATCTGTTCGATGAGGCCAAGAAGAACGCTCCGGCCATCATCTTCATCGATGAGATCGATGCCGTCGGTCGTAAGCGTGGCGGTTCCGGTATGAGCGGCGGCCACGACGAACGTGAGCAGACGCTGAACCAGCTGCTCGTTGAGATGGACGGCTTCAATAACGACACCAATCTGATCATCATCGCCGCGACCAACCGCCCCGACGTGCTTGACCCGGCACTGCTTCGCCCGGGCCGTTTCGACCGTCAGGTAGCCGTCGAAGCGCCTGATTTGGAAGGCCGCGAGGCTATTTTGAAGGTGCATGCCAAGGGCAAGCCGTTCGTGCCTGATGTCGATCTGCGTATGATCGCCGTGCGTACGCCGGGCTTTACCGGCGCCGATCTGGCCAATGTGTTGAACGAAGCCGCATTGTTGTGCGCCCGCGCCGGTGCGCAGCTGATCGACAACCGCGCCATCGACGAGGCCATCGACCGCGTGCAGGCGGGCCCGAAGCGCCGTTCCAAGGGCATGGCGCTCGACGAACTGCGCAACACCGCATACCACGAGGGCGGCCATGCGCTGGTGGCCGCCGCCTTGAACAACACCGATCCGGTGACCAAGGTGACGATTCTGCCGCGAGGCCGCGCCCTCGGCTACACCGCCGTCATGCCGACCTCCGACCGCTACTCGCAGTCGCGCAACCAGCTGCTCGACCAGATGGCCTACGCGATGGGTGGCCGCACCGCCGAGGAAATCGTCTTCCACGACCCGACTACCGGTGCTTCGAACGATATCGAGAAGGCTACGAGCATCGCCCGTACGATGGTGATCGAATACGGCTTCTCCGATAAGCTCGGCGCCATCAAGTGGGCCGACACCGACGACCAGAGCGCCGATTTCGATGGTCTTGCGCCGCACAAGTACTCCGAGCGCACCGCCGAGGTCATCGACGAGGAGGTGCTCGGCCTTGTCGAGACCGCGCACACCGAGGCATGGAACATCATCAACGACAACCGCGATGTGCTCGATGAGCTGGTTCGCCAGCTGCTCGTCAAGGAGACGCTGAATGAGAAGGAACTGGCCGCGATCTTCGCGAACATCAGGAAGGCTCCGGAACGTCCGGTGTGGCTGTCCGACCAGCGCCGTCCCGATTCCGACAAGCCTCCGGTGGAGATTCCGGAGTCGCTCAAACGTTCCGTCGGCATGAAGCCGGGGGAGCGGTGATTTCGTGCCCGTGCGCCCGACGGTCC
>ERZ773241.3451-NODE-3451-length-10866-cov-4.150217_pt1 | contig 10866 bp, 11 predicted proteins | sample MGYA00580989_ERZ773241 | MGnify/ENA primary metagenome ERZ773241 (study PRJEB29015, sample SAMEA2737804) | human gut metagenome | biome: human gut; feature: human-associated habitat; material: faeces | place: China | collected 2012 ...
TTTCGGCCATTTTGGCGTGCATCTCGGCGGGATCGTCGCCCTCGACAAAGCGCGGCTCCCAGCCGCAGCCGCGGAAGAACATCTCGAGCTCCTCGTGGCTGATGCGGGAAAAGAGCGTCGGATTTGCGATCTTGAAGCCGTTGAGGTGCAAAATCGGCAGTACCGCGCCGTCCGTGACGGGGTTGACGAATTTGTTGCCGTGCCATGCGGTGGCGAGCGGGCCGGTCTCGGCCTCGCCGTCGCCGACGACGCAGGCGGCGATCAGGTCGGGGTTGTCCATCACGGCGCCGAAGGCATGTGCGAGCGAGTAGCCCAGCTCGCCGCCCTCGTGGATGGAGCCCGGCGTTTCGGGTGCGACATGGCTCGGGATGCCGCCGGGGAACGAAAACTGCTTGAACAGGCGCTGCATACCGGCCGCGTCGCGCGTGATGTTCGGGTACACGTCGGTGTACGAACCGTCGAGATAGTCCTGCGCGACCATGGCGTTGCCGCCGTGGCCGGGGCCGGAGAGATAGATCATATCGAGGTCCTATTCGTTGATGACGCGGTTGAGGTGCGTGTAGATGAAGTTCTGGCCGGGCACGGTGCCCCAGTGGCCGACGATCTTCTTCTTGATGTCGCGCTCGGTCAGCCGCCGGCGCAGCAGCGGATCATCGAGCAGGTAGAGCTGGCAGGCGGACAGATAGTTTGCCGCGCGCCACCAGGCGTCCATCTTGGCCAGCAGCTCCGGCGTGGGGGCAAACGCTTCGTTTTTCATCGTGAAAACCTCCTTATATGATATGATAGAATGTGCCGTTCGGCACGGATCATGCTTCGTTTTGCAGCGCTTTGATCACGCACTCGGCGCAGCGCAGTCCGTCCACGGCGGCGCTGGTGATGCCGCCGGCATAGCCCGCGCCCTCGCCGCAGGGGTAGAGCCCCTGCACGCCGGTGCTGCACCGGTCGGGCCCGCGCACGATGCGCACGGGGCTGCTCGAGCGGGTCTCGGGCGCTGTGAGCACGGCGTCCGGGTCGTCAAAGCCGCGCAGCTTCTGACCGAAGACCGGCAGCGCCTGCGCGAGCGTCGCCGTGATGCGCGCGGGCAGCACGTCGTGCAGGTCGCACCACGTCACACCGGGGCGGTAGGTCGGCTGCACGCGGCCGGAGGCGGTGCTTGCGCGCCCGGCGAGAAAGTCGCCCACGCGCTGCGCCGGGGCGTGGTAATTGCCGCCGCCGCACACATAGGCGCGCTGCTCGATGCTGCGCTGCCAGTACATACCGCCGAGGGTGCCCTTGTCCGGAAAATCCTCCGGCCGCAGCGTCACGAGCACGGCGGCGTTGGCGTTTTCCCCGTCGCGGCGGGAGTTGCTCATGCCGTTGGTGCACACGCCGCCCTGTTCCGACGCGGCGGCGAACACCTCGCCGCCCGGGCACATGCAGAACGTGTACGCGCTCGATCCGTCTGGCAGGTGGCAGGAGAGACTGTAGTCCGCCGCGGGCAGATGCTCTGCCGCCGCGCCGTACTGCGCGGTGTTGATGTCTGACTGCCGGTGCTCGATGCGCACACCCATGGAAAACGGCTTCGGCTCCATCGGCACGCCCTGTGCGTGCAGCATTTCGAATGTGTCGCGCGCGCTGTGCCCGATCGCAAGAATGACCTGCCGCGCCGGGAGCGTGTACTCCCCCTCGGGGCTGCGCACGGTCAGCGCCGTGATGCGTCCGTCCTGCGTGGACAGCCCGGTCATCCGGTGACCGAAGCGCACCTCGCCGCCGCGCGCGATGACCTCGCGCCGGAGGCTTTGCACGACCTCGACGAGCACGTCCGTGCCGATGTGGGGCTTGGCGTCATAGGTAATGTGCTCCGGTGCGCCGTGCGCCGCGAACTCCGCGAGCACGAAGCCGATGCGCGCGTCGTGCGTGCCGGTGTTGAGCTTGCCGTCGGAGAACGTGCCCGCACCGCCCTCACCGAACTGCACGTTGCACTCCGGGTCGAACGCGCCGCCTGCGCGAAACGCGGCGATCTGCGCACTGCGCGTCCTGGCGTCCGGCCCGCGCTCGAGTACGATGGGTCTTGCGCCCGCGCGCGCAAGCAGGAGCGCGGCAAACATCCCCGCCGGGCCGAAGCCCACGATCACGGGGCGCGTCTCCGGCGGCGCGACGTGCGGGATAGGATAGGCCTTTTCGTGGGCGATTGCGGCGCTGCGGCAGCGGCGGACGAGCCGCTGCTCATCTCCGCGCACGGTCACGCCGACGGTATAGACATAGCGGATGTCGTCCTTTTTGCGCGCATCGAGTGATTTTTTGCGGATGCGCAGCCCGGTGATGTCGTCGGCCGGGATCTTCAGCGCCTTGGCTGCCAGCGCCTTGAGCGCCGCCTCGTCCGCGCCGGGGGCAAGCTTCAGGTTCGGAATTACAATCATCGGCAGGCCCTCCCGGCCGCGCGGCCGCTGGCCCACGCCCACTGCAGGTTGTAGCCGCCGCAGTCGCCGTCAATATCCAGCACCTCGCCGCAGGCGTACAGCCCCGGCACGAGGCGGCTCTCCATCGTCACGGGGTCGAATTCGTCCGTGCATATGCCGCCGGCCGTGACCTGCGCGCTCTCGAAGCCCTCCGTGCCGCGCACCGGCAGCGCGAAGCCCTTTGCCGCGCGCACGAGCGCCTTGAGCTCATCGTCCGTCACGTCGCCGAGCGGCCGGGCGCCGGGAATGTCTGCGTAGCGCAGCAGCATCTTCCCCACGCGGTTGTGCACCGTGCCGGTCAGTACCTCTTCGCACGGAAGCGCGGGCGCGAGCTTGCGCCGCGTCTGCAAAAACGCCAGAAATTCCGGCGCGCCGTGTTCGCGCAGCAGGTCGAGCGTCACGGTCTGCCCCTCGCCGCTGCAGCTGGCTGCGCGCGAGATCTCGAATATGGCGGGACCGGACACGCCCTTTTCCGTAAACTGCACCTCTCCCGCGCTGCGCGCGAGCACCTTGCGGCCCTGCGTGAGCGTCACGCGCGCATCGGCGCGCACGCCCTTGAGTGCACGCGGATAGGTCGGCTCGGTCGTCAGCTGCACGAGCGCGGGGTGCAGCGCCGTGCGCCGGTGGCCGAGGCTTTGCAGCAGGGTGTAGCCGTCGCGCACGCCACCGGCCTTCGCCCCGGCGATGCCGCCGCACGCGATGATGACGCGCTCGGCGGGAAACTGCCCGCCCTCCGTCTCGACGACGAAGCTGCGCCCCTGGCGGCGCACGGCCGTCACGGCGTCGCCCGTGTGCAGTGTGATGTTCGGCTGCGCGAGCGCAAAGCGCAGCACGTCCACGACGCTGTTGGCCGCGTTCGAGAGCGGGTACACGCGCCCGCCCGGCTCGGTCACGGTCAGAAGACCGTGCGCGGCGAACCAGTCGAGCGCCGCTGTGGGCGGAAAGGCCGCGAGTGTGCGCGCGGCAAACTCCGGCTGCGCGCCGTGGTAGTTTTCGGGCGCGGCACCGGTGTTCGTCAGGTTGCAGCGGCCGTTTCCGGTCACGGCGAGCTTGCGCCCCACGCGCGCCTGCCGCTCAAAGAGCAGGATCTTATTTTCCGGGGTTTCGGCGGCGGTCAGCGCGGCCATTATGCCGGACGCGCCCGCGCCGATGACTGCGATCGTCATGGCGATGCTCCGTTTCTGTCGTAATTTTCTTCCCTTATTAAACCACACTTTGCCCGCAAACACAAGAAAACCGCGCAGCGCGCACAGAGCGCTTGCACCCCCGCAAACGAAAAACGGAGACAGCCGGCAGGACTGTCTCCGTTTTCATGGCGGTGTTTACTTGGGCTGCACGTCGCACTCGGGCATCAGCTCGTCCGACATGACGGCCAGCACGTGTGCAAAGGTCGCCAGCTCCTCGGGCGTGAACCGCTCGCGGATGCGTCCGAGCACGGTGTCGATATAGCTCTGCATGAGACCGTTATAGCTGTAGAACTTGTCCGAGAGCTTGAGATGATACTCGCGCCGGTCGGTGTCGGAGTTCTCCTTGACGATATAGCCTTTGCGGATGAGGTTGTTGACCTTGTAGGTCGCGTTGGACTGTGAGATGCCGAGAAAGTCCGCAAACCGGCCGATCGTCGGCGCGTTGAGCTGATGAATGACCTCAACGGAAAACGCCTCCATTGCGCTCAGCGAGCCCTCACGTTCCCGCACCTGTGAAAACAGGCGGCGGAAAAACTGCAGCTTAAACTTCTCATATACACGCTGAAAATCCTGCTCCATCATCGGCCGCTCCCCCCTTGCTCCTTTTGTTGCAGCATATTTTCTATTCTTTTTTACACCAAAGCGGCAAAAAAGTAAAGAGCCGGACGCGTAGAAATTCCCGCGTCCGGCAGAAAATAAAGCAGGATTTAACGTCTTACGGCGCTTTCGGCCCGTCGTCGGGCTTGTCCTCGCCGACGACCTCACCGGTCGTCTCGACGGCGGTGGCATCGTCCACAAAGTCACGCACGGCGGCCTTGACGTCCTTGACAAAGACGGCGGCGTACACGACGGTGCAGAGGTTCTGCACACCGTCAACGATGAGCGACACGCCCATCATGATCGTGAGCACCTGCTTGCCGTTGAAGGGGTTGAAGACCAGCAGCACGCCCAGCACCAGACATACGACCGTGCACACGAGCGTGACCCACCACGAGTGTGCGCCCATGCGCCGCGAATCGACGGCGACCTGCAGCTTGAAGACGCTGTCGACGAGCACGAGCAGACCGATCATGACCGAGAGCACATCTGTCAGCGCCGGTGCGCGCCAGAGCATGAGCGCGCCGAGGACGACGCAGAACAGGCCGATGGCAAAGTCAAAGCGGATGGCCACGCCCTCGACCTCGCGGATGAAGTAGAGCACGATCTTCATCACACCGAACACGGCCATGGCAGCGCCGAGGATGCGGCAGATCATGATCAGCGACGTCTCGGGATTGGCGACCAGGAAGATACCGAGCAGCAAAAACATCGCGCTGAGCACGACATAGCTCCACTTGATGCGCTTAAAGATCTTCACGTGAATGCCTCCTTACAGGCCGAGCGGCTCGTCGATGAGCACGACCTCGACCTTGGCCATGTCCATCATCTGTCCCCAGAGCACGAGCAGCGCGTTGCAGCCGCGGCTCTTGCTGCGGCAGTCGACACAGCGCTCAAGCTCGTGGCACGGCTGGTCGCCGTCAAAGCGCTGCATGTTCTGCACGGCGGCGGTGTTGCGCGCGCGCGACAGGGCGCTGTCAAAGTCAGGGCAGATCTTGTTCGCGCCCGCGACGATGTACACTGTCTTGCCGATGCCGTAGACCATGGCGGCGAGGCGGTTGCCGCGGCCGTCGATGTTGAGGATCTGGCCGTCGGCGGTGATGGCGTTGGCGCTGCTGAGATACACGGGCGCGGTCAGCGCGTTGTCGAGCGTGGCAAAGCCCGGCGTGCGCCAGTGCCACCAGACGGTGTTGTGTCCGGTGAGCCGGTCATACAGACCGAGCTGGTCAATGGTCTTGCTGCCGCCGATGCCGACGGTCGTGCCGTCGATCGCGCCGTCGAGATAGTCCGCCGCCTCGGCAGCCGTGGAAAAATGCTGCACGGCAAAGCCGCGGCCGGTCAGGGCGCGGATGGTCGTTTCAATGTCCATGGGACATGCCTCCATAAAATAGAATAGGGTCTGGATTTATCCTACCATTCCGCGCCGCCGCTGTCAATTTCCTTTGCGGCTTTGCGGTTGAATCCGTGCGCGCAGTTTGCTATAATGGCGGCAGAAATCTTCAGAGGGGAGACCGCTCTATGCAGCTTCTTTATGCGCTGGCAGAGCTGCGCACACCGTTTCTGGACGCGCTGCTCGGCGCACTCACCAACTGCGGCGGCGAGCTTGTGTTCATGGCCGCTGCCATCATCGTGTTCTGGTGCGTGAGCAAGTCCTGCGGGTACTATATGCTCACGGTCGGCTTCGTCGGCACGATCGTCAACCAGTTTCTCAAGCTTGTCTTTCGCATCCCGCGCCCGTGGGTGAAAGACCCGGATTTTCAGATCGTCGAGAGCGCCCGCGCCGAGGCCACCGGCTACTCGTTCCCGAGCGGACACACGCAAAATGTCTTTGCATCCTTCGGCTGTCTCGGCCGCTGGACGAAGCGGACATGGCTGCGCGCGGTCTGTGCGCTGCTGATCGTGGTCACGGCGTTTTCGCGGATGTATCTCGGCGTGCACACGCCGCTGGACGTCGGCGTGTCGTTCGGCATCGGGCTCGTGCTGGTGTTCGCGCTCTACCCGCTCTTTCGGGACATTGACAGCCATCCAAAGCGGCTCTATCTGCTCTTTGCCGGCATGGCGGTGCTGAGCGCTGCCTACCTGCTCTTTGCCGAGCTCTGGCCGTTTCCCGCGGATGTGGACGCGGCGAACCTCGCCTCCGGGCGCAAGAACGCGTACACGCTGCTCGGCGCGGTGCTGGGCATGACGTTTGCCTACTGGCTCGACCGGAGGTATGTGCACTTTGACGTGCGTGCCGTCTGGTGGGCGCAGGTGCTCAAGACCGTGCTCGGTCTTGCCATTACGATCGGGCTGCGCGCTGCGCTCAAAGCGCCGCTGCTCGCACTGTGCGGTGGGCACAATGCAGCCAACCTCATCCGCTACGCGCTCATGGTGATCTTTGCCGCCGGTATCTGGCCGATGACCTTCGGCTGGTTCGGTCGTCTCGGGCGGAAGAAACCTGCGTCCGGCGCGTCAGATTGAATTGACTTGTAGACACAAGTGTGTTACTATTTATTACGTTATGTAAACACGCAAACACGGACATAAAGAGGTGCGTATCACATGGAAAAACACGCATTCAATCCCGCATGCTGCCTCGGTGAGCGGCTGCAGACGCTCTCGCGCGCGGAGCTGACCGCGCTGGCCGAGACGATCTGCCGCATCCTGACGGAGCGCGGGGCATACCACGGCGGCATCCGCCCGGACAACATCAGCCGTGCCGGGGACGGTACGGTCGGTCTCGGCGCGCCCGCCCGCACGGACACGAAGGACTGGACGACCGAGGAGCTGGAGTTCATGGCGCCCGAGGTGTTCTGGAGCGGCACGCTCGACGCCTCGGCCGATGTGTATTCGCTCGGCCTGCTGCTGTATGCGGGCGTGTCGGGCGGCCGTCTGCCGTTTTACCCGGACGACCGTGCGCCGCTGCCTGAGGACCAGACCGACGCGCTGCGCCGCCGCATGAACGGTGAGGCGCTGCCTCTGGCGCGCAAGGCCGGGCGCGATCTTGCACAGATCATCGCGCGCGCCACGCAGTGCCGGCCGGCCGACCGCTACGCCACCCCGGCGGAGCTGTGCGCCGCGCTCGAGCAGTATGATGCCGAGCAGCGCCGCAATGTGCCGACCGCACAGGAGATGTTCAACAAGCCCGAGCAGGAGCTCAGCGAGGTCGAGCGCATGATGCTCAGCATCCTCGCCGAGGAGGCTGCCGCGCCTGTGCCGGAGGCTGAGCCGGAGGAAAAGACCGAGCCGGAGGCAGAAGTGGAGGCGGAAGCCGAAGCTGAAGCCAAAATTGAAGCTGCAGCTGAACCGGAGGCCGAAGCCGAGCCGGAAGCAGATGCCAGGACACCTGCCGCAGAGCCGGAGTCGGAGCTGAAGTTTGAGCTGAAGGAAGCTCCGGCTGCAAAGCCGGAAGAGAAGCCCGAGGAAGCCCCGGATGCAAAGCCGGAGGCCGAGCCAGAAGAGAAGCCGGAGGAAACCCCGGACGCAAAACCGGAGGCATCCAAGCCCGAGCCGCAGCCGCTGCCGAACAAATTCCGCCCGGAAAAGCCGGCTGCCAAGCCGGCCGCCAGGCCGGAGGTCAAGCCCGCGCCGAAGCCGGAGCGCAAGGCGGAAAAGCCCGAGCCCTACCGTCCCGCCCCCGCGAAGCCGAAAAAGAAAGCGCCCGACGCGCAGCGCCAGTCGCATAAGGCAGGTGTGCTGCTGACGGTGCTGATCATCTGCGCGGCGGTGCTGGCGGTGCTGCTGCTGCGTTCACTCGGCGTGTTCGGCACGCCCTCCGCGGCGGAGACCACGCCGACACCCGCACCGACCGCCCCGGTCGAGACCGCTGTCCCGACCGAGACGCCCACGCCCACCCCGACGCCGAAGCCCGAGCCGACGTATGAAGTTGTCAAGGCGGATGTCTCCTGGGCGGACGCTGAGGCGGCGGCCGAGGCCAAGGGCGGTCACCTCGTCGTGATCGACAGCGCCGAGAAGTGGACGCGCGTCGCACAGCTTGCCGACGAGTCCGGCCTGACCTACGTCTGGATTGGTCTGTACCGCGCCGACAGCGGCGAGCTTGCCTGGGTCAAGGACAACATTGACCCGGTCTATAACTGGGCCGCCGGTGAGCCGTCCGTGCGCGACACCAACGGCGCGGCCGAGAACTATGTGCTCATCGCACGCCGCAGCGACGGCTGGTATTATAACGACTGCATCGGTGATCCCGCCGCCAAATACCCGCAGTTCTACGGCGGCAAGACCGGCTATATCATCGAGATCGACCCGTAATTGCATAAAAAGATCCCCGACCGCGGTCGGGGATCTTTTTGTGTCTGTCAGGTCTGCCAGTCGGTGACCGGCTTTCCGTCGCTGTCGGTGAATGTGCCGCAGGCGATCATGATCAGGTCGACCAGCGCGCCGATGCCGAAGCAGCCGGCCGTGAGCAGCCAGAGCACGCCCGTGCCGATCTTGCCGACGTAGAAGCGGTGGATGCCGAGACCGCCGACAAAGACACACAGCAGCAGCGCGATCAGGCGCGATTTTGGGCTGGCGTTCGGGTCGACGGTCTTCGTCGGCGCCACGGCGCAGCCGCAATGCGGGCAGACCACGGCCTCATCGACCAGCTGCGCGCCGCACTGAGCACAGTATTTCATGGTTTTTGTCCCCCTTCGAGGCAGCCGCCGCAGCGGCCGCAACGGCGTTAGCTTTCATAAAGCTACGACGACTGAGTTTCATGGTGTTTCCTCACCTTGCTCTTCCTGCTGGTGATAAACCAGCGACACCGCCAGCACGCCCTCTACGTTGCGTACTGACTCAATGGTTTGGATCAGCGTTTCGCTGTCTTCTGCTTCCACCACCACAATCAACTGACCGCTCGGCGCGTCGCTGACAGCAACTTCACAGCCGGGAAAGGCGTTCAGTTGGGTGCTGATGTCTGAAATTCGTTCGCTTTTGGCCTGCACGACCAGGCTGCAAACTTGCCAGTTAGTGTGCATGGAGATACTCCGCGGTTATGGCTGATACCGGACAGCTGGCTGCACATGCTCCACATCCGTTGCAAAGTTGGCTATTAAGTTGCGGCTGGTAGATCCCGGAGAGCGTCGGGCGAAAGATAATTGCCATTGGCTCACAGCTATCCTGACAGCGGCGGCATTCAACTGACTGATACGCCAGGCACGCGTCCCCGATGGTGAACTGCAAATCCCAGGCCCTGGTGTGGCGCGGAGAAAATAGCGATTCGGGGCAAGCCTGCGCGCAGGCGTAACAGAAGCTGCACTCGTTATTTTTGAAATTAACGCTCGGATAGCCGCCCGCGCCGCGTTGCAGAATGTTGTTTTCACAAGCATTAATACAGGCGTCGCAGCGGGTGCAATGGGTCAGAAAATGAGATTCATCACCGGACCAGGGCGGACGGATACCGTTACTGGCTTTGCGCCAGCGACCAGTGAGTATGCCCCGACGGGATGCATCAATCTTCACATTGACCTTCCATCATTAACGCGCTCTGAAAATTGAGAGCGACCAAATAAACCGCATAATTAATAAGCCATTTTTATAGCCGCTAAGATATTAAAGGATGTGTCAAAGATGCATACCCCGATCGGGGTAAAACCTGTAGCAGGATCAAAAGAGTGGCGGGAAGCGTGGCAAAAACGGGCTTTTGCTCACATTTCAAATGGTTATAAATATATTTATATAGCGATTGATTCACCAGAGATATTTCTGCTGGTTTGCTCTCTCATTAGAATTTAACACTAAAAGAGCAGGTAAAATTGTCTGAATGTTCTTTAAGTTATTCATAAAGCAAATTAATAAATCTGATGAATATGTTAACCTTCAGCGACATCATCGGTGAAAACCTATAAATGAAGAAGGAAAGCAAAAAAATGAAGACCATTCTACCTGCAGTATTGTTTGCCGCTTTCGCTACCACTTCCGCCTGGGCGGCAGAGAGCGTCCAGCCACTGGAAAAAATCGCGCCTTATCCACAAGCTGAAAAAGGGATGAAGCGTCAGGTGATTCAGTTAACCCCGCAAGAAGATGAATCTACCCTGAAAGTAGAACTGTTAATCGGTCAGACGCTGGAAGTCGATTGCAATTTGCATCGTCTCGGCGGGAAGCTGGAAAACAAAACGCTGGAAGGCTGGGGCTATGATTATTATGTCTTTGATAAAGTCAGTTCCCCGGTTTCAACGATGATGGCCTGCCCGGATGGCAAGAAAGAGAAGAAATTTGTCACCGCGTATCTGGGCGATGCTGGAATGCTGCGTTACAACAGCAAGCTGCCGATCGTGGTGTATACGCCAGACAATGTAGATGTGAAGTACCGCGTCTGGAAGGCGGAAGAGAAAATTGACAACGCGGTAGTTCGCTAAACTGCCGTGAAGTGCTCCACCCCGTAGGTCGGATAAGGCGGTTACGCCGCATCCGACATCTAACGCCCGAGCCGGTTGCCTGATGCGACGCTGGCGCGTCTTATCAGGCCTACACCGCTGTGAAGTGCTCCACCCCGTAGGTTGGATAAGGCGGTTACGCCGCATCCAACATCTAACGCCCGAGCCGGTTGCCTGATGCGACGCTGGCGCGTCTTATCAGCATACGCCACATCCGGCATACCATGCCGGATGTGGCACATCATTACAACGCAATATCCGCCACTTCTTTTTGAACGGGTTGCGGTTTCA
>ERZ773241.3453-NODE-3453-length-10858-cov-11.478663_pt1 | contig 10858 bp, 9 predicted proteins | sample MGYA00580989_ERZ773241 | MGnify/ENA primary metagenome ERZ773241 (study PRJEB29015, sample SAMEA2737804) | human gut metagenome | biome: human gut; feature: human-associated habitat; material: faeces | place: China | collected 2012 ...
TTAGGCGATGCCTTCCTGATTAAAATCAAAGATTTTAATCAGGAAATAGTATCAAATTTAATATAGGTAAAAAAATACTGATTTCGCTGGACAATTGCGGGGAGCTATGTTATACTTGAAAGGAAAATAAAATTTCAGGCGGCGCTATCATTCCGTCCGGGAGTTTCGGCAATTTTTGCCGGATGACAGGGCCTCGCCCAAAAAGAAAGGTGTTATCCTTATGCCAAAAGTCGTATTTCAAATCGAAGGCGGCAAGCCCGTTACCGTCGATTGCAACGTCGGCGATAACCTTCTGGAGCTGGCTCGCCGTGCCAATGTGGCAATCGACGCTCCCTGCTCCGGCAACGGTTCCTGCGGCAAGTGCCGCATCAAGCTGGTGGAGGGAGAGTTGGAATCCTACCCCAGCCGCCATATTTCCGACGAAGAATATGCCGAAGGCTGGCGCCTGAGCTGCAGCTCGAAGGTCGTCGGCGACTGCACCGTGTTCGTTCCGGACATTGCCAGCGCCTACCAGTCCCGGATGAAGACCGCCGATTTGAGCAGCCCACAGGAGGTCGCCATTTTTGACGCCTGCCAGAGCCAGCTGAAACAAAGCGGCATTCACTTTACCAATCGGTTCCGGGCGGTGGTCGTGACCATGGCCGAGCCGAGTCTGGACGACACCATGCCCGACAACGAGCGCCTGACATGGGCGCTTGAGGAAGCGCTGGGCGTAGAGAAGGTGGAGATTCCCTTCTGCGTCATGGTGAAGCTGGCCCACGTTCTGCGGGAGAACAGCTTCCACGTGTGCGTGAAGGGCGAACTTCTGGGCGATACCTTCCGCTGTATGGAAGTTTGCGCCCCGGAGGACACTGCCATCGTCGGCTGTGCCATCGATATCGGCACTACCACGGTCACCATGGTGCTGACCGATCTGACCACGGGCAAAATTCTGGCGAAGGGTTCCTCCGGCAACGGCCAGATCCGTTACGGCGCGGACGTCATCAACCGTATCATCGAGCAGGGCAAGCCCGGCGGCAGGAAAAAGCTTCAGGACGCCATCCTGAAAGAGACTCTGAACCCCATCATTGCCAATCTGTGCAAGTCCGCGGGGGTCACATGCCCGTCCATTCTGCGCATGAGCGTGGGCGCGAATACCACCATGAACCACCTGCTGGTGGGCGTGGATGCCCAGAGTGTCCGCATGGATCCGTACATCCCCAGCTTCTTCCTCTGGAACGGACTGCTGGCGCAGGACTTGAAGATTCCCGCCAATCCCCTGGCGCCGGTACTCATCGCCCCCAACATCGGTTCCTACGTGGGCGGCGACATCACCGCCGGTACGCTGGCCTCCGGCATCTGGGACAGCGACGAGCTGAGCCTGTTCATCGACCTTGGCACCAACGGCGAGATCGTCTTCGGCAACCGGGACTTCCTTGTGAGCTGCGCCTGCTCCGCCGGCCCCGCCTTTGAGGGCGGCGACATTTCCTGCGGTATGCGCGCCACGGACGGCGCCATCGAAGCCTGCACCGTTGACAAAGTGACCATGGAACCCACCGTTTCCATCGTGGGCGACGAAGGACAGAAGGCCGTCGGCATCTGCGGCAGCGGCATCATCGACATCATTTCCGAGCTGTACCGCTGCGGCATCGTCAACGCCAAGGGCCTGTTCATCCGGGAAGGCGAGCGCGTCCGCCGGGATCATCACGGCATGGGCCGCTACGTTATTGCCTTTGAAAACGAAAGCGAGACCGGCCGGGAAGTGTCCATCAATGAAGTGGACATTGACAACTTCATTCGTGCCAAGGGCGCGATCTTCTCCGCCATCGCAACGTTGCTGCAAAGCGTGGATATGCCCGTGGAAGCCATCGAGAACGTCTATGTCGCAGGCGGCATCGGCTCCGGCATCAACATGAAGAACGCGGTGAATATCGGCATGTTCCCGGATGTGGAGCTGGAAAAGTTCCACTACATCGGCAACTCCTCTCTGGCTGGCGCTTACGCCATGGTCATGAGTGACGAAGCCGCCGCAAAAACGGCGGAAGTGGCCGCAAACATGACCTATCTGGAGCTTTCCACATACCCCGGCTACATGGATTCCTTTGTAGCTGCCTGCTTCCTGCCCCACACGGACAAGCGGCTGTTCCCCCACTCCGTTCAGGAGGCGTAACATGCTGGAGGGAATGCACCATGTGGCGGTGATTGCTTCGGAGGAAGCCCGAACCCTGGATTTTTATGTCAACAAGCTGGGGTTCACTCTGGAGAGCCAAGTCTGGAGGCCGGAGCAGCGGGATTATCTGCGGATGCTGCGGCTGGGGAATTTGGTACTGGAGCTGTTCATCAAGCCCGACGCTCCTGCCCGGCTGACTCTGCCAGGGGCTCTGGGTCTACGGCATTTGGCCTTCCGGGTAACGAACATTCAGGCGGCTCGGGACTGGCTGAACGCACAGGGCATCGAGACGGAACCGATTCACGAGGACAAGGCAAACGGAGGGCACTATGTATTCTTCCGGGATCCCGACGGTCTGCCTCTGGAACTACACGATTAAGGAATAAGGAATATGCAAGTAGAAAACCACAAAGAAGAAGCCCCCTTTGCCCATTACGCGGAGCTGTTCCGCAATCTGAACCCCGCCGCCGTGACGGCGAGGTTGTCGGACGTCCGCTGGGACGGAAAGGAATTTACCGTAAGTCTTCTGGGCAGAGCCTTTGCCATTGCCCATCCGGACTATGCCATCCGGGCGCTGGACGGCGGGGCGCTGCCGCCGCTGCCCTCCCAGACGTTTCTGCTGCGCTATCTGCTGGAAAGCAAAGATGTGGTCTGGCAGGGGCAGTGGAAGACCTTCCGGGAGATGCCCTGGGGGGAGATGTATATCAAGCCCTACACCGGCCGTGTGCTGACCCGTGCGGCCTTCACCTTCGGCACCCGGCTGCCGGCGTTCAAGGCTGCCTGCGAAAAAATGCAGGCGCTGCCCATGAAGCACGGAGACGCGGGCTATCAGTTCGACCTGATCGGCGGCTATCGGATGCAGATCCTGGTCTGGGAAGGGGATGATGAATTCCCCCCCAACGCGCAGGTGCTCTATTCCGACAATTTCGCGGAAGGCTTCGCCGCGGAAGATCGGGTCGTGGCGGGGGACATTCTGATCTCCACGATCAAAAGCCAGATGTAATTCTGAACTCCAATTAAAATCTTTAAAAAAGATTTTAATTGCCTGAAGGGCGTGGAGTTCATATGAGACTTGTTTTGTGATTTCTTTCCTTATAAATCACAAAACAGGCAGCGCCATCAGGCGATGCCTTCCTGATTAAAATTAAGATTTTAATCAGGAAATAGTATAAAAGACAATTTTAGAGAAGATTGAGTACCGAAAAGGGAAGAATGGGAATATCGAAATCGACCTTTATCCCAAACTTCCCAAAAAAGTAAATCTCTCGTTGGTATCATAGACGTACCCATGTACTGGTGAACGATCCTATGGGATTTTTATTGAGAATATGCTGGACGCGGCGGCGTAAGGCAGCGGAAAGAATAGTCAGCATGGATTTTCAGCAAATGCCCATTGGGTTCGCCATGGCGCTGGCACGGAATTCTGCGGCTATGGAAGCCTATGCGGCGCTTTCCCGTGAAGCGCAGAGCGACATTCTGACCCGGGCGCACGGTGCCCGTTCGGAAGCGGAAATGCACAGGATTGTATCCGGAATCGTAAACGGCTGAGGGCGGGGATATCCCCGCCCTCAGTCTGCAAACGGCCAGTCCGCAGACTGACCCCAACATATTTATGCTAACATAGCGCAGGGAATATGTCAACGATAAATTGGTTAATACGCTGAAATTCTATGTTATGCAGTAAATAAAATGGTGTATTTTATACAAAATTCCGGGTTGCATTTCAGAAAGGAATATGTTATTTTATAGACACAAAGAGGTGATACCAATGTACAGGTAAATCTTCTCAGAGACGACGGCTTCCCAAGGTAAATCTCCCGATCATATATGGTCTTCCCAAAATGTAAAGAAAGGAATTTTCACGGGAGGAATTCCAAATCTGTAAGGCGGAACGCCGACGTCTACTCCGCAGAAAGAGAGGTTAACCAACAGATGTTAGATACCAAGATCGCAGAGGAATGACCCTCGGCGGCTGTCGTGACAGCAGGCCGGGGGTTATTTCTATTTTCCGGTTTTCCACCTGTTGGACACGGTGCGCGCTGCCTGAAAAAATCAATGGACAGTCTGCCGTTTCTATGGTAGAATCGTCCCAGTATATCCGTCGGGAGGCACTTTTTATGCAGGGCGAATTGCCGTCGCAGCGCATTACGGAGGGCGTGATCTGGAAGCAGCTGCTTTTCTTTTTCTTTCCCATTCTGCTTGGGAGCTTTTTCCAGCAGATGTACAATACCGTGGACACCATCATCGTCGGCCGGTTCGTCGGCACCCGGGCGCTGGCGGCGGTGGGGTCTACCTCCGCACTGCTGAACCTGATGAACGGCTTTTTCATCGGACTGAGCACCGGTGCGACGGTGCTGCTGTCCCAGTTTTACGGCGCGAAAAGTAAGCAGGGCGTGCAGGATACCCTCCATACCGGCGTGGCGCTGTCGCTTGTGCTGGGCGCGGTGGTGATGACGCTGGGCTACTCCCTCGGCCCTAAAATTCTGGGGCTGATGAACACCCCGGAAAGCTGCATGGACGACGCCGTTCTGTACATAAAAATCTATTTTGCCGGCGCGATCGCCTCCATGCTCTACAACATGGGCGCGGGAATTCTCCGGGCCATGGGCGATTCCCGAAAACCTACCATCTTCCTGATGGCGGCCTGCGGGGTCAACATCGTGCTGGACATCCTGTGCGTGGTGGTGCTGAAGCTGGGCGTGGCGGGGGCCGCCATTGCGACGGTCTTCTCTCAGGTGGTCAGCGCGGGGATGGTCACGGTGGCCCTGCTCCGCCAGCCGGAAGAAACACGGCTCTCTCTGAAAAAGATCCGCTTTCAGGGCGGGCTGCTGAAACGCATCCTTTACGTTGGCGTCCCGGCGGGACTGCAATTCGTGACATTTGACCTTGCCAATCTTCTGATACAGTCCGGCATCAATTCCTTCGGAGACGTGGCGGTGGCGGCATGGACGGCATATGTTAAGACCGACAGCCTGACTTGGATGATCTCCGGCGCTTTCGGCGTATCGGTGACCACCTTCGTGGGGCAGAATTTCGGCGCGCAGAAATATGACAGAATTCGTCAGAGCGTCTGGGTCTGCATGGGTATGAGCGTGGTGCTGACGGGGGCGATGAGCGCGCTGGTCATCACGTTCCGCCCCTTCATTCTGGGAATTTACACAACCGACCCGGCTGTGATCAGGCTGGGGGCGTATGTCATGGCGTGGACGGTGCCGTTCAACGTGCTGTTCATGCCGGTGGAGGTATTCGCCGGAGCCATGCGGGGCACCGGATGTTCGGTGCTTCCCACGGTCATCACCTGCGTATGCGTGTGCGTGTTCCGGGTGGTGTGGATTTTCACGGTGGTGAGGACGTGGCACAGGATCGAGCTGCTGGCCGTCTGTTACCCCCTGAGCTGGCTGCTGGCGGCGACGGTATTTTCGATCGTATATTTTCAGGGCGGCTGGCTGCGCAGGCGCATCGCGCAGTGCGGCATGGAACCGGAAGTACGGGTATAGGAGGAAAGAGAATGAAAATGAGGTTTTTACGGCTGATCGCGCTGGTTCTGACGGCGGCGGTGCTTCTGTCCGGCTGCGGCAGGGTGGACTTTGGCGAGTATTTCGGCGCTGTGCGTTCGCTGGTGGATGGGAACGCCATTGTCCCCTACGAGAGCATGACCTATGAGCGCCCGGACATGACCCAGCTCCAGCAGACGCTGGACGCCGCCTGCGAGGCGGCGGAAGGGGACGATGTTTCGGCCATTCTGGACGGGATATACGACTTTTACGACGCCTATGACTGGTTCAGCACCTACTACGCGCTGGCGGATATCCATTACTGTGCAGATCTGACGGACACCTACTGGGGGGACGAGTACAACTACTGCACCCAGAACGCGGCCACGGTGGACGCCGCCTTACAGGAGCTTTACCGGGCGCTTGCCCAGTCCCCCGCCCGGGAGAAACTGGAGCAGGAGGAATATTTCGGCGAGGGCTTTTTTGACAGCTATGAGGACGAGGAAAGCGTCTGGGACGAGACCTTCACCGCCATGCTGGAGGAGGAAGCCCGGCTGCAAACCCGGTATTACGAGCTGTCCGCTCAGGCGGCGGACTATCAGGACGATACGCAAGGCTACTATGACGCCTGCGCGGACGGCATGGCGTCCCTTCTGGCGGAGCTGATCGCCGTCCGGCAGGAGATAGCGGAATACTGCGGCTATTCGGATTATCCCCAGTTTGCCGAGGACTTCTACTTCTACCGGGACTACACTGCCGCGGAGGAAGAGCAGCTTCTGGAGGACATCCGCCGGGAGCTGGTGCCGCTGTACCGGGAGCTGGGCAGCGATGCCTGGGAGGCGACCGGTGAGTACGCTTCGGAAAGGGAGACCCTCAACTACTTAGCCACGGCGGCAGAGGGCATGGGCGGCACGGTCAAGGAAGCCCATGACCTGATGAAGACGGCGAAGCTCTACGACACCGGCTACGGGGAGAACAAGTACAATTCCTCTTTTGAGCAATACCTGACCAGCTATCAGGAGCCGTTCATCTTCATGAACGCCACGCTGACGGCCTATGACAAGCTGGTTCTTGCCCATGAATTCGGCCACTTCTGCAATGACTATGCCAGCTACGGAAGCGCCGCCGGGGTGGACGTGTCGGAATTCTTCTCCACGGGTATGGAATATCTGAGTCTGTGCTACGGCGGGGAAGACCTGACCCGGGCAAAAATGGCGGACAGCCTTGGCAATTACGTGGAGCAGGGAGCGTATGCCAGCTTTGAGCGGCAGATGTACGGCCTGACCGGCGACGCGCTGTCTGCGGAGGGACTGTACGCGCTGTACGAGCAGGTCGCGCTGGACTTCGGCTTTGACAGCGTGGGCTACGACCGGCGGGAGTTCGTGGACGTGACCCATTTCTATACGAACCCCATGTACGTGTTCAGCTATGTGGTCAGCAACGACGCGGCGATGCAGCTGTACCAGCTGGAACAGGAACAGCGGGGTGCGGGTCTTGAGCTGTACGAGCAGAACCTGACGACGGAGGAATCGTATTTTCTGGCGTTTCTGGACAGCGCCGGACTGGAAAGTCCCTTTGAGGCGGGAAGAATCAGCTCGGTCAAGGCAGTTTTTGAATCGGTGCTGGAGTAATTTGAACGGAATCCGCCCTTGGCTCTCCTCTGGGAGAGCTGTCACCGAAGGTGACTGAGAGGGCATTGCGGCCTTACTTACCCTCTCCGTCCTCGCTGCGTTCGTCCACCTCTCCCAAAGGGAGAGGCAAGGGATGCTTTGCATCTTTTTGACGAAACGGCGCATACTATCCGCGAGGTGAGAACGCCGTGAAAGAGGACGAAAAGAAGCCGCTGTCCTGGGAAGTAGCCGACCCCAAGCCGCCGGTCATCCAGTCGGGGCATATGGAGAGTCGGAAAGAGAATTGAGCAGGAAACTGCGCAAAAAACCGGGAAGGGCATTGCCCTTCCCGGTTTTGTGTATGAAAGCCACGCAGAGGCAAATCGCCAAACTGGAATTTGTCAAATCAAACCAAAGTGTCTGGCAATTATCTCACAAATTTCTTCTCTTGTGTCTTTCTGCGTATCTTGCCGAACTACCGTAAAAAAACCGCTGTTGGCATATTCATCATAGTGCTTTTGACCATTGATAAGTTCCAGACCTTGCCTATAATTCTCCATAACCGCTTTTGAATCTTCACAACTCTCGATAACATTGAGAAGAAATTGCTTTTCAGGGTCGCTTCGGTCAAAGAAACGGTCAACACTCATAGACAAAGGGGAGAGCATAACAGCGACATGATTGTAGTTGGATATTTCTTTAAGAATACCAACAGGAATATTCGTATCAACGATAACTTTCCTATCCTGTGATATCGAAATGAGTTCTGCAACCTCAAATTCTGCCGCTTCCTTTGATGTGCTATAAATCCAACGCTCATACTCCTCGGGAGTCCGAGTAACAAATTCTTTCCAATCAGTTAGGGTTTTCAAAAAGCAAATATCAGGCTGAGCATCTGGTGTTGCTACAGCATCCGATACCTTTGAATGATAGTTTTCTCCGCAGAAAACCATATCATATCGTTCAGCAAGCATTTTTACTGTAGTTGACTTTCCCGCGTAGGCTGTACCTGTAATAAAGTATACATTTTTGAGATAATGTTTTAGAATGTTGTTCTCAATTTTCATCTGCTATTTCACCTCCGTCAAATTCCGATTTGTTGAACCAACATTCCGTATAGCACCCACGAAACCCGACGGCAAGCGGTCAGCAAGCGCCTACACCGGGCAGCGTTTCTCCACCCCAAAGAGATACCGCTCCTTAAGTGCAAAATGAAACCGGGAAAGACTATCGCCTTTCCCGGTCATTCTCATTTCAGCAATCAGCCGTTGGCGCGCATCTGAGCGAAGCACTCGCTGCAGTACACGGGACGGTCGGACTTGGGCTGGAAGGGAACCTTCGCCTCGCCGCCGCAACGAGCGCAGGTAGCGGTGAAGAACTCACGGGGGCCACGGGTAGCGTTCTTGCGAGCGTCACGGCAAGCCTTGCAGCGCTGAGGCTCGTTCTGGAAGCCGCGCTCTGCGTAGAACTCCTGCTCACCGGCGGTGAACACGAATTCCTTGCCACACTCTTTGCACACTAAAGTCTTGTCTTCGTACATTGGAAAATACCTCTCTTCGGTTAGTTGTTGCCCCGTGAAATCCCACTGGATGAATGTTATAACGCAGGGTCGGTTAATTAGCGGCAATCTTCTGCCACAAGTCGGATTATACCACACGAAATCCTTTTGTCAATCCTTTATGAAAAAAATTCCTGAATTTTTTACGGATTTGTGCAACTTGGAGTAGCGATACAAGGCCGGAAAGTCCCGGTCAGATGGAAAACTGGGACTGCCCCTCGTAGGGAATGTGCAGATGGTCGTAGGCCAGCGCCGTCACGCAGCGCCCCCGGGGTGTGCGGGTGAGAAAGCCCAGCTGCATGAGATACGGCTCGTAGACATCCTCCAACGTCACGGCTTCCTCGCCGATGGTGGCGGCCAGCGTTTCTAAGCCCACGGGGCCGCCGCCATAATTCTGAATGATGGCGGTGAGCATCCGGCGGTCGATGTTGTCAAGCCCCAGCTTGTCCACTTCCAGACGGCGCAGAGCAAGGTCGGCGGCCTCCTTCGTGATGGTGCCGTCGCCCATGACCTCGGCAAAGTCCCGCACCCGGCGGAGGAAGCGGTTGGCAATCCGGGGGGTGCCGCGGCTGCGGGAGGCGATCTCCATAGCGCCCTTGGGGTCGATGGGCATTCCCAGAATGGCGGCAGAGCGGGTGACGATCTTCGCCAGTTCCTCCGGGGTGTACAGCTCGAGACGCAGATTGACGCCGAACCGGTCACGCAGAGGCGCAGACAGCTGACCCGCCCGGGTGGTCGCGCCCACGAGGGTGAACTTCGGCAGATCCAGCCGAATGGAGTTGGCGCTGGGGCCTTTGCCGACGATGATGTCGATGGCAAAATCCTCCATGGCGGGGTAGAGAATTTCCTCCACCACCCGGTTTAAGCGGTGGATTTCGTCGATGAACAGAATGTCGCCGGGGTTCAGGTTGGTCAGCAGCGCCGCAAGGTCGCCGGGCTTTTCAATGGCGGGGCCGGAGGTGACCCGGATGTTCACGCCCATTTCGTTGGCGATAACGCCTGCCAGCGTGGTTTTGCCCAGACCGGGAGGGCCGTACAGCAGGGTGTGATCCAGAGGTTCTCCACGCCGCCGGGCGGCTTCAATATAAATAGAGAGATTTCCCTTGGCCTTTTCCTGCCCGGTGTAGTCGGAAAGGAGCTTCGGCCGCAGACCGATCTCCCCCGCATCCTGAGGCGCGAAGGTGGGGGAAACAATGGGGGTATCCAGTTCCTGAGAAAATTCGAGACTCATAATTTACCTCCAAGAGCGGAGTCATTGTTTGAAAATCAGCCCTTCATCACCATGGCGCGCAGGGCAAAGCGCACCATTTCCTCGGTGCTTGCGTTCGGATCGACGCCCTTGAGGGCGGCGGAGATCTCCACGGGGGAGTAGCCCAGCTCCTGCAAAGCGGCTCGCGCCATGGCGGCCGCGCCGCCGGTCTGCGCCGGGGCGGCGGAGGGAGTACCGGCGGAAAAATCCAGCTCCATGCTGCTCCCGCCGATTTTTTCCTTTAATTCCAGAATGATGCGCTGGGCGAGCTTTTTGCCCACACCCTGAGCGGCGGTGAGCATCTTTTCGTCCCCGGTCATGACGGCCAATGTAAAATTCTGAGGCCCGCCGGAGGACAGAATTGCCAGCGCGGCCTTGGGGCCGACACCATTGACGGAGGTTAGCAGTTCAAAGCACCGCTGCTCCTCCCGGCTGATAAAGCCGTACAGGTCAAAGGCGTCCTCCCGGATGGACTCGGTGACGTACAGCCGGGCGTTCTGGTTCAGCTTCAGCTGACCGGCGGTGTAAGCGGTGACGCGGCAGCCGTAGCCCACGCCGCCGCAGTCGATGACGGCCAGACCCGGCTCAAGCACGGCAACCGTGCCGGAAACGTAATATAGCATAGAAACACCTCGGTCGTTGGATACAAATTTAATGAAGTGGGTCAGATAACAATCTTCGCACAGGGAATTTCAGCGCCAAACCGGAATTTTCAAATTAGTCTTTGCAAATAACCTTTGAACCTTCACCATCAATTACAATTCCCTGACGGTTGTTAATTGGGCATAGATTCAAATC
>ERZ773241.3454-NODE-3454-length-10852-cov-3.738446_pt1 | contig 10852 bp, 8 predicted proteins | sample MGYA00580989_ERZ773241 | MGnify/ENA primary metagenome ERZ773241 (study PRJEB29015, sample SAMEA2737804) | human gut metagenome | biome: human gut; feature: human-associated habitat; material: faeces | place: China | collected 2012 ...
CGGAGAATCCTGTAGAGCAGGATTCTTTTTCATCGCTCTTCCTCTCAGGCGTAGATTTTGCTTTTATCGATTTTTCTTGCAATTTCTTCCAATTTGTCTTATGATAAAAAACGTGCGTTTTTATAAAAATTTAATGATTTATATTCTTTTTTTATCATTCGAATATATCTTCTAAAATCGTACAGCTCTATCGTTTCTTATTTTACTCAAAGGAAGGAACTTCCCACATGGAAAAATTAAAACCGAAGCTGTTTTCTGTCATGAAAACCTACACCCGTGAGCAGTTTGTCAAAGATGTGGTTGCCGGCATTATCGTTGCAATCATCGCTCTTCCGTTGTCCATCGCCCTCGCCCTTGCCTCCGGCGTCACACCGGAAAAAGGCATCTACACTGCGATCACAGCAGGCTTTGTCATCTCTTTTCTGGGCGGAAGCCGCGTCCAGATCGCAGGTCCGACTGCAGCATTTGCAACGATCGTCGCGACAATTGTTGCCGGTATAGCCGCGGAAAATGGTATAGAAGGACTGGCACTGGCAACGGTGATGGCCGGTATTATCCTGATCATTATGGGTGTCTGTCGAATGGGAAGCCTGATTAAATATATTCCATATACGATCACAACCGGCTTTACCTCCGGTATCGCTGTAACGATTTTTATCGGTCAGATCAAGGATTTTCTCGGTCTGAGCATCGTTACCGATGAACCGCTGATTGAAACGATGGATAAATTAAAGGCTGTTTTCGTCTTTATCGGCACGCTGAACGTACAAGCGCTGCTTGTTGGCGTTCTCAGCCTCGCCATCCTGATTTTCTGGCCGATGCTTCCCGGCTTTTTAAAACGGATTCCCGCTTCCCTGATCGCCGTAATTGCTGGCAGTGCTGCGGTAGCTGGTCTGCATCTGAACGTCAATACGATAGGGGATCTGTATGAAATTTCTAATAAGCTGCCGGCGATTTCGCTTCCGGCGTTCTCCCTGACAACCGTTCAGAACGTCCTGCCAGACGCCTTTACGATCGCGATTTTAGCAGCAATCGAGTCCCTGCTCTCCTGTGTCGTTGCGGACAGCATGGTAAACAGCCGTCACCGCTCCAATATGGAACTGATCGCACAGGGTGCCGGAAACATCACCTCCGCGCTGTTCGGCGGCATCCCCGCCACCGGAGCCATCGCCAGAACCGCTGCAAACATCAAAAACGGCGGACGCACTCCGATCGCCGGAATGGTGCATTCTGTTGTCCTTCTGCTGATCCTGGTTGTCCTGATGCCCTACGCTGCCCTGATTCCTATGCCGGTTATCGCAGCAATCCTGTTTATGGTTGCCTATAATATGTGTGACATCAAAACCTTTGTCAACCTCTGTAAAACCTCTCCGAAGAGCGATATTATCGTTTTGGTCAGCACCTTTGTTCTGACGGTCGTATTCGATCTTGTCGTTGCCATCGAGGTCGGCATCCTGCTCGCTGCGATTCTGTTTATGAAACGTATGAGCGACGTTACAGAAGTAGAAGGCTGGAAATATGTCGATGAGGACGACGATGCGGACAGCCTTGCCCTGCGCGTTGTACCCGATCACATTACAGTTTATGAAATCAGTGGTCCCCTCTTTTTCGGCGCTGCGGATAAGATTCTGAAAATCACCCTCGACGAAAAGCGCCGTTGTCTCGTCCTTCGTATGAGAAGTGTCAGCGCCATCGACGCGACCGCCATGCATAACCTTGAAAAGCTCTACGAGGACTGTCAGAAAAAGGGCATTCAGCTGATTTTCTCCCATGTCAACGAACAACCCTGGCGTGTCATGGAAAAAAACGGCTTTATCGAAAAAGTCGGTGCCGACAACTTCTGTGCTCATATTGATGACGCCCTAAAGCGCGCCGAGCAGCTGTAGCTTGTGCAAAAGCAGCGCATCACTGTTCTGATAAAAATCGCATTTTGAATACATCCGCCGCAGAGTTCTGACTTTTGCGGCGGATTTTTATAAAAATTTAATTTTTCTCTTGAAAAATATCACATTTGCGTATATCATATTGCCCATAGGCAATTTCGAAATGAAGTTTGCAGGAAAAGACATTTTGTCTACCGAAGGAGTAAAACTCTCAGGTGCTGTAGTTTGCAGCGCAACTGTAAATGGATCGACTCTCTGGAGACACCCGGATCAGCCGGGGGCCGAAGGTGCAACATACGAATTTCTCGTATGAATCTCTCAGGTAAAAGGACAGAGAAGATATTACGCAAGTATTCTGTATCTTCCTGAGACTGACGCAAAAAAGGATTTCTTTTTGGTGCAGTCTCTTTTTATTCGCAGCATAGAATATTCGCAATCTTATATTCTATCATGCTTTGAACGATATCTGTCTGCGCAGCGGATATTTCGTTTTTCCGGCGAATAAACCAGTCCGGCACACTGCCCTTTCTATTTTCACGAGTGATTCCAAAATCCCTTCTTTCATTTCGAAACGCTTTCCTTACGCATAGCATAGCGTAGCATGGCATCAGAAAGACATCTGCGGCCAAAAATCTGTTGTAACAAAGAATATCTTTTGCAGCAAAAAATAAGAAAGGATTCGAATACCATGTGGAATTCTATCAATCAAGCTCTGAATATGATCGACAACTTTGTCTGGGGTGTACCGTTGATGGTACTGATTATCGCCGGCGGACTGCTTTTGACCATCCGCCTCGGTCTGCTCCAGATTCGTAAGCTTCCCCTTGCACTGAAATGGATGCTTCAAAATGAGGAAGGCGGAAAAGGTGAAATTTCCAGCTTCTCCGCACTCTGTACCGCACTGAGTGCAACGATCGGTACCGGAAATATCGTCGGTGTCGCTACGGCGGTTTGTGCAGGCGGTCCCGGTGCTCTGTTCTGGATGGTTGTAGCAGCGTTTCTCGGCATGGCAACCAAATACTCCGAAGGTCTGCTGGCAGTCAAATACCGTACCGTTGCTGAAGACGGACACAGCCTCGGCGGTCCCTTCTACTATATTGAACTCGGCATGGGTAAAAATTTTAAATGGCTCGCAAAGATTTTCGCCTTCTTCGGCGTCTGTGTTGGTCTCTTCGGCATTGGTACCTTCAGCCAGGTCAATGGTATTTCCAGTGCAGTACATGGTTTCTTTGATCCAAACGATGCCTTTACCGTAAAAATTCTGCCGTTCCTTGGCGAATATTCCTGGTCCGTTATCATTGCTTCCCTGATTCTCTCCTTCTGCGTCGCAGCTGTTTTGATCGGCGGCGTCAAGAGAATTGCAAGCGTCAGCCAGATCATCGTTCCCTTCATGGCGGTCATCTATTTTGTATTCGCAGTGATCCTGATCTGCTGCAACATCACCAAAGTGCCTGCAGCTTTTGCAACCATCGTAACCGCAGCGTTTTCTCCAAAAGCGATTACCGGCGGTGCAGTCGGCAGCATGCTCATCGCAATGCAGAAGGGTGTTGCCCGCGGCATCTTCTCCAATGAAGCCGGTCTGGGAAGCGCGCCCATCGCTGCGGCTGCTGCACAGACGAACTCTCCTGTCCGTCAGGGTCTTGTCAGCATGACCGGTACGTTTATTGACACGATCATCATCTGTACCCTAACCGGTCTTTCCATTGTCCTGACCGGTGCATGGCAGGTAGAAGGTCTGGAAGGTGTTCAGGTTACAACCTATGCATTCCAGCATGGTCTTCCGTTTCCTGCACAGTTTTCTTCCTTTATCCTGATGCTCTGCCTTGTATTCTTCGCCTTTACAACAATCCTTGGCTGGGATTACTACAGTGAACGCTGCCTGGAATATTTAAGCGGCGGCAACATGAAGCACGTTAAGATCTTTCGGTGGATCTACATTCTGGCTGTCTTTATCGGACCTTACATGACGGTGAGCGCTGTCTGGACCATCGCTGATATCTTCAACGGTCTGATGGCTATCCCGAACATGATCGCGTTGTTCGCATTGAGCGGTGTCATTGTAAAAGAAACCAGAGCATTTTTCCAGCATGCAAAAGAAGAGGCACTCGCAGAGCACCGTTCTTTCGAAGAAGTGTGTGAGGAGAATTTAAACGAAGAAGAAGCGCCCGCGAACTAAAACTATTTCCTATGAAATAAAAAACTGCCGCACCCGGATGATCTCTCATCTGATGTGCGGCAGTTTTTCTATCAGCAGAATGCACGCAAAGCACATTCTGCCGTATACGTCTTGCGGCGCTCTTTATTCATGACAATAGAATGCTCGCAGAGCGTGCGTCCTATTGTTGATTTTTGAAGTCGGGAGAATTATTCGCCCTTCTCCAGAGCCAGAGTCTTGGTTGTAATATCACAAACCTCTGCAGGTCCGTAGTACTGGATTGCACCCGGATATACATAGCAGGTGTTCTCAGACCACTCTTCTCTGTGTGCCTCGAAGTATTTGAAGGGCTTGCCATCCAGCTCAACCAGAGCCTTACGGATAACAGGCTTGTCTTCGCCATGTCTTCTCTCCATGTTCATCATCTTGGTGATGGGCATACCGCCTGCAACCCACTCAGCTGCCGGTTTGGACAGGTTGGAAACCTTGGAAAGGTAACCATTGTAACCATACTGGATCAGCATGAATGCATTGTAACCTAAGGAGTAGCAGTAATCGGAATCGAAGTTGGAAGGGAATGCACATCTTCCTTCGTAACCGAAGAAATGATGCAGTGCATTGAACTTACCGTTGTATGTGCCTGCAGCCTTTCTCTCAGCCAGCTTGTCAGCTACCAGAGCGGAGAACAGCTTCTCGGACTCGATCAGGGAAACCTGTACGTTGCCGTGAGGATCTCTCTCCAGGAACAGCTGCTGCTGAATGCCTTCCGGCAGGATTGCGAATACAGCCATGGATTCTTTAGACAGACCGTTTTCGATGAACGCATATTTTTCTTTCCAGGTAGGAAGTGCATTGAACGCATCTGCCTTGCTGCCTGCTAACAGCTCGTTGATCTCAGCGATCAGTGCGGAGAACTCGGGAACGAATTCTACAACGCCTTCAGGGATGATTGCAACACCGAAGTTCATGCCCTTTGCTGCTCTCTTTGCTACAGAATCAGCGATGTAGTCAGCGATCTGGGACAGGGACATCTTCTTTGCTGCAACTTCTTCGGAAATCAGGCAGATGTTCGGCTGGGTTTCCAGTGCGCACTCCAGAGCAACATGGGAAGCGCTGCGGCCCATAACCTTAATGAAGTGCCAATATTTCTTAGCGGAGTTTGCATCTCTTTCGATGTTACCGATTACTTCGCTGTAGGTCTTTGCAGCGGTATCGAAACCAAAAGAGCACTCGATATCTTCGTTCTTTAAGTCGCCGTCGATGGTCTTCGGGCAGCCGATTACCTGTACGCCGGTGTTGTTTGCAGCGAAGTACTCAGCCAGTACAGCTGCGTTTGTGTTGGAATCGTCGCCACCGATGATAACGATTGCGGTGATGCCATGCTTCTTGCAGACTTCAGCAGCGATTGCGAACTGTTCCTGAGTCTCCAGTTTGGTTCTGCCGGAACCGATGATATCGAAACCGCCGGTGTTTCTGTATGCATTGATATACTCGTCATCAAAAACAAGATAATCGTCTTCGATCAGACCGCTCGGACCGTTCTTGAAGCCGTACAGTACGTTCTCCGGGTTGGTTGCCTTTAATGCATCGTATAAACCGCAGATAACGTTGTGTCCGCCAGGAGCCTGTCCGCCGGAAAGGATAACGCCTACAACCTGCTTCTTCGCAACGGAAGTGTTCGCACCTTTCTGGAAAGTGATCTCCTTTTTACCGTAGGTATTGGGGAACAGCGCTTTGATCTTCTCCTGATCTGCAACGCTCTGAGTCTCTTCGCCTTCCTTAACGCAGATATCTGCAATGCCGTGTCTCAGCATGCCGGGAAGTTTCGGAGCATACTCATATCTGGCTTTCTGTAAAGCTGAAATTTCCATAATCCTTCTCCTTCTTGTATTTCTACAACTTTTTTTCATTCATAGTTGATTATAAGCTATTTTTTTCAAAAAGTAAACCACTAATCCCTTTTTCGCAAAGGGAAACCAATCTGATTTTTCATCTGAAAACTGGAAAAATCCCCAGTTTTACGCAATTATCTTCCAGTATTTCATAGCTTCTGGCGATTCCGGATACTAGACAGTATTCCATCAATCCGGTACCTCCATTGCGTTCATAGATTCGAAATGCCTGTCGATATTTTGAATGATTCAAAATGATTGCCGGTAAAATACCCTGATTTAAAAGCATCTGATTCATCATAAACCGACCGGTTCTTCCGTTTCCGTCATGCAATACCACATTGGGACTCACAAAGAAATCTATAATTGATTTCCACTTTTTGAGTACGTTCTTTGCCGGTTCCCTCTGCTTGATACACATATATACTATCAATCAGTTCAACCAGCATAGAACGGTTTAACTCTGTTACGTTTTCATACTTGCGTATGGTTTCTAAAAATTGGTTTGTATTTTTCGTCTTGTAGTCCTCGGCTTCGATTTTCTCTTTTAATGCCTTACGCCTTTCTTCAAGTTCTCTCTGCTCATTTTCATAAGTTACAGACATTTTCTCAAAACGTCCATCAGAAATCTTTCCTGCTACATTCTGCTCAAACAGCTTCATTATGATACTGTCAATTTCAGCAATACGCTTTTCTGCCAGTTCCAATTCCTGTTTAAACTGCTTGATTTTCTTACCGCCGCCGGATTCACTCAACACCCTCATTTCTTCAATGAACTGGTCGCCTAATGTTTCCATATTCTTGATATGCTTTTGAATGTCGTCCATGACAATCTTCACTAATGCGTCATAGGAAATTGCATGAGTTGTGCAGAGGTTGCTGTTTCTGGCATATGTCCTGCAACGAAATCTCGGCTCTCTCCCGTTTGGATTGGAGAACGCCATATTGCGTCCACAGTCCGGGCATTTTACAAGCCCCACAAACATATTTGGTCGTCCAGTCTTATTTGGTCTTTTCTTTACACTGATGAATTTCTGTACCAGTTCAAAGGTTTCTTCATCAATGATAGCTTCATGGGTGTTTTTTACAACAATCCAATCTTCCTTAGGAACCGCTACCAGTTTTCTGTTCTTGAATGATTTTGTCTGTGTCTTGTGCGATACCATATGACCGAGATACACTTGATTTTCCAAAATCATCTTAACATTTTTTCCAACCCAGTCGGTAGGGAATCGGAACCCTGTGCTTGTTTCCAGCGTGCCATTCTTCATTGCTCTGTAGGCTCTCGGAATCAAAATCTTTTCTTCACACAATGTTCTTGCTATCTGATGAACACTGTTTCCCTGTTTCGACATTTCAAAAATACGCTTGACGATAGGCGCTGTTTCCGGGTCTATCAGTAGTTTACGCTTATTGTTCGGGTCAACCCTATAACCATACGGAGCGAATGAACCGCAGAACCCGCCACTTAAAGCAGTTGTTTTCTTGACGCTTCGGATTTTCTTTGAGGTATCACGTGCATAATACTCATTCATAATAGATTTGAATGGCATCATCTCGTTATCCTCATATCTTGTGTCAACATCATCATTCAGTGCGATAAAGAGAATGTCATTGTTCGGGAAGATTTCTTCCACGTAATACATGAACATGGCATTGTTGCGACCGAACCTTGACATATCCTTTACCATGATTCCACTAGGCTGTGTATCTTCCATAGCGTCCTCAATCATGCGGTTTAAATCCGGTCTGTTGAATGTTGTGCCGGAATAGCCATCATCTACATACTCGTCAATGATTTCAAATCCTTTTTCCTTTGAATAATATCGGAGCATTTGCAACTGGTTTGTGATACTGTTGCTTTCTTTATCAGCGTCACCATCATCTTTGGATAAACGTGCATATAATCTAACTCTTAATCTTGCTTGCTGTTTCGTCATTTTTACTCCTTTCCAACAGCAAACAAACAACTTATATCCTGTTAATATTATACCACGCTACTTAATTATTTTCAGCCGCTTATTACACTGTTCTCAATTTAATATCCATTGTTTTCCTGCTCGATTTCCTTTTGAATCAGCCTTTTAATCAAATGCTGCAAATCCACTGTACCGGAGAACACTGACGTTACATAAAAGGTCGTATTTCCTATTTTTATTGTATTGGACTGTACTGTTTTTCCTATAATCCCACCTCATTTCTTCCAACAAAAAAACACCATTTCTGGTGTCTTTCTGCTAATCTACACTGATTACTTTGCGTTCATACTTCTTTTCCTGCAAATCAATCTCCGCATAAACCATGTATTTGTCATTAAGTTCCGTCTGTCCAGTCTGAATACAGGTTGTCTGATGAATCTGGTTTATCCACTTTCCTTTCTCTGTGTCAGGACTTTCATGTATATGTCCGTGCAGAGAAAGAAGTGGCTGTTTTTCTTTCAGAAATTCGTAAATATCAACAGAGCCTATATCCAAATCTTGATAGCGCAACTGTCCTAATCTCAATCCCGCAGGCGGCATGTGCATAACGTAAACCGCTTTTTGTCTATCGTCCGGCAATGGAAGTTTCTTCAGCACATCACACATATGCGGTAATTCTGTTCTGGAATATTCCAGCCAGTTGTAAATCCTGTCATAATCAACAGCATTAGAGATTCCGGCTACAGGACTTAACTGACGCTGCGGAATATAATGTGTTTCTGTAACAACCCTGTCTTTACAACCGAACGGATGGTCTAAAATATAGTTCATGCCGATAAATTCATATCCATTGACAGAAAATTTCCTACCAGCTATATTGCAGACATTTTCAAATCTGTCGCAAAGATTGTCAAACATTTCATCTGTTGCCAGTAAATCATCATTTCCAAGCATGGCAAGGTATGTGATGTCCTGCTTTTTCAGTTCCTCAAAATATTCATCAAGGAATCCATTGATAAAAAACGATTGCTCACTGTGGCGGTCACATTGTTTTGGTAACATATCCCCGCCATTTACAATGACTTTGATTTCCTTTTCAATGGCTACGTCCAGAATCTTTCTGTACTTCTTTTTATCTCCGTGTAAATCTGTAACATACAATATCTTCATATCACTTTCTACCCCTTTTAATACAGCATTTCTTCCTAATCATAGTTAAAAGTATACCATATCAGAGATAGATTATCAGCAGCTTATATCTGACATACAGACTGCAAAATTTTTGCCTTATGCACCTCCTTTACTGTGTGTTTCCGAAGCAGTCAGATGGCTTTGGAAGCTCCACTGGACTTTCACCATTCTCATTCCTATGAGCAGAACCGCACCATGCGAGTGTATCATTATTCAGATATACAGGTCATGGCAGAACGACCATTCCACAAGTCGCTCTCGGATCATTGCATGAATCGCTCGCTTTTTTAGGTCATGGCGTACAATTTCCGCTGGCTCGCTGCATATCAAACGTATCTGACTGCTTTATTCAGTTGTCAAAGAACTACCGACTGTATTTGCCAGTCTATGAAAATCCACTACCTAGATAATGGACTTTCATAGATTGACAAGCGGAGCAGAGGAAAGGGGAAAATGCTCCGCCCGTCTGAATGATTAGATTACGACTATCTCAAAGTTTGCAATCATATCCATGACTGCTGCCTGTATTCTGCCTTTTAATTCAGAATCCACTACCATGTAGACGTTACCGTATTCGTCATACAATTTGCGTAAGCTCAACTTTGATATGTACCCGTCATAGAAATCCAAGATTTCCTGTATTGCAGTTTCATCACCATTCGTAGCCGCCACAATCACAGCAAACGGTATATGTTTTTGGTCTTTGTCCATGCTTATTCCTCCTCCATCATTTTTCGTAATTCTTCCAGAGTGCTTGTCCTGTGACGGTAAACAGTAGTGCGTACCACGTTCATAAGCTCTCCGATTTCTGCGTCAGACATATCCATAAAGTATGACAACAAAATGATATTGCGTTTTCTCTCTGGCAAACATTTGAGTGCTTTGCTTAACTGGTCGTCTGATACTTGCACTTCCATGCCAAGAACATTGAACGCTGTATAATCGCTGGAATACCTGTCATAAACGCCTGCTTTGTTCAATTCCAAATCTGAAATTTCAGAGAACGGAACTTCATGCTTCAAGCGTCTTGAAATATCACGGTTATACTTCATCGCTGCTCTTTTTATGACTTTCTTTGTAAGGCAATCAAACTGTGCTTGAATAGCCTGCTGGAAAGAAGATGACTTCATGCCGATTCACCTCCTTTCTGCGTGAGAGTAGATGAGGTTGTTTTCCCTCTATCCCCCTTTCCGCACAGTAGCTACCCACGCAGCAACTATTTGTTGCGTTTTCAGAAAAGATTTTGAAAAAGATTTTTAAGCAGCAAAAAAGCACAAGGACATAAAAGAAATGCTGTTCTTGTGCTTTTAAAATTGTTCCTGCTATGTAATGTAAAAAACCACATTCAAGAGTATATTGTGCCGCTTTGAAAGCTAAGATTTTTTTGACAATAACAGATATGTTGAAGATTGTCGATTATACAGGTCTTTCAATGCGGCTACCTCCCAGAGCCGCCAAACAAAACCAATATGCTATTTTTCATTGTTGGAAAAAGAAAAAGGCGGCTTTCCAAACCGCCATTTAAGTAAAGATATTTTTTGACACGCAAAAATGGTACTGTTAATAACGGTTTTTTTTATTTACCGCAGGGCAGTACCTTTTTGCTTTTATACGCATAATAGGAACTATCAAACCATACTATACGTTTTTCTATACCTGTTAGAAAATCAACAGGAACAGTAAAATATAGTGAGGTGATTACATATGCGTAAAAAGGAAGATAAGTACGATTTTAGAGCCTTTGGTCTTGCAATCAAATCGGCTCGCAAAAAACAAAACTTAACACGTGAGCAAGTGGGAGCAATGATTGAG